>Ga0272448_1004237_pt1 | contig 16501 bp, 14 predicted proteins | sample YNPCB0191_FD_202220 | JGI IMG/M metagenome (GOLD analysis project Ga0272448, IMG submission 202220) | Hot spring sediment microbial communities from Yellowstone National Park, WY, United States - YNP-CB-019-1 | ecosystem: Environmental > Aquatic > Thermal springs > Hot (42-90C) > Sediment...
AGGCTTGTATTTTTCTAAGTCACCTGGTTCTTTTATTGGCCCACCTGAAGGATAACTTATTCCAGAAGCATTAACCTTCCATCTTATCCCCCACTCGTCCACTAAGTATTCTCCTTCCTTTCTGTAAGTTTGATCCTCTCCAGTTGTAATGCCATCTAAGTCAATCCACTCAACAAAGTCAGCGTAACTTTTTCCTGGAAGTAAGCTGCTTATCACTGGCTCGTTTATTATCAGCTCCCAGATTGGGACTCTATCCGGCTGCTTCCTAGCTAAAGCTCTTAGGAATCTCTCTCTTGAGTTCATGTCAACTTTTAATTATGTTTTTAATATTGAAGAATAAAAACCTTTCAAACTCTAAGAACTTGATTTTAGTAGAACTTTAGTGTTGGAGAAAACCCAAAGGGATTATTAGACCTTTTAATAGTAGGTGTCTTTAACTTTAAAGCTAGTGCAACAAAGGGTGTGTCCTTTTCGTCGAACTTTTTAGATACTGTATAGGCTTCTGAAATTTTGTCGGCGTACTTGGATTCCTCAACAATGTTTAACTTTGGAAGTATTAATTCTTCTAAGATAAAGCTGAAAGATTCAGTTTTTAACCTATGCGCTTACATATTTCTTCTCTATGCTTCTTGATTTCTTCCACTAATTCTTCAGGTGCGTAAAAGTTTATACCTGAAATATAACAATCCTTCTAACGATTCCTTTGCTTACTAATGCAGAAATTATTTTGTTACTATCGATTATAACTTCCATTTCTGTTTTAATTCTCTCCATGCTTTTTCCTTCAGTTCATCATCTATTCTAACTATTTCTTTTTCGTCTACAACTCCAGTGATCTCTTCTGCTACAAAATACTTCAACAAAAGTTTTCTGAATTCTTCAACAGCAAACGTTCCATCGCTTTTTTAAGTAGCTCGTCTTTTGAGACAAGAATCCAAATCTCTTCTGGAACATCAATGGAAATACTCTTACTCATAAAGCTAAAGAGTAAAGTTTTTACTATTTATGTTTTTCCTTTGGGAGCAAGACTAGCAACTTAAGGCCACTCACAACTCTGTCCATCTTTCTTAATAGGAACCATGTTACTATTCTCTAGTAACCTATAGTGCTAAATTACTTCTTGCTTCTTTATTTAAGTTAATTAAATTAAGTTAGTAAGAAAGTGTTGGTGGCATAGAGCTCCTAATTGAAGCAAAGAGATTAGAGAATGTATTTTTGAAAAGTTGTAAGGTGTTATAAAAGTGAAGTAAAGAAATTAGGAAGATACTAAGGAAGTTGAAAATAGATTTTAAAATCTTTTTGAATTCTTAGTAAAGCAAAAATATAAAAAATTTAAAGACTTCTATAGTATGCTATTATTCTATCGGTAAACAGCTTCATGTCTTCTTTTTTCGTTACTTCAGGAAATATTGCATTCACTTGAACAACTCCAAATTTTCTGTAAGTTTCAATTCTTTCTATACATTCTTCTGGAGTTCCTATTATTCTGCTCGATACATAGTCTTCGTAGCTTATGTTCTTTGGTTTAAGTTTCTCGACCTTTCTTTCAACCTCTTCTTTGGAGCTTCCAACGATAACTTGACCTGACCATGAACGTAGTACTGAGTTTATTTTTCTTCCAAATTTGTTTAAATGTTCCTCTAGAATCTTCTTCTTCCTTTCGTAGTCTTCAACTTTTACTCCTACAACGTCCCATCCATCTGCAACTTCAGCTATAACCTTCAACATTAGCTTCTCTCCAGAGCCTCCTATCCAAATTCTCGGATAAGGTTTTTGAACTGGTTTTGGAAAATTAACAGCTCCTTTCATCGAGTAGTATTTTCCTTTAAAGGTTGTTTTCTCTTCAGTCCACATTTTCTTTAATATTATTACTGCTTCACGTAGCTTAAGGATCCTTTCCTTGGCGCTTTCAAAAGGTATTCCGTAACCAATGTACTCTTGCTTGTACCATCCAGCTCCTATCATGAAATGTACTCTTCCATTACTTATGTTGTCCACAGTTGATACTATCTTTGCAAGAACTGAAGGATATCTATAAGAGTTACACGTTACTAGGGCACCAATTTTAATAGTTCTTGTATCTCTTGAAATGGCTGCCAAAGTTGTCCAACATTCTAAATTTGGTACTCTATAATCCGACCATATGGGGTGAAAGTGGTCATAAACCATAGCAACGTCGAAACCAACTTCTTCTGAGAACTTGAACATTTTTGCTATTTCATCATAAGTTAAACCTTCTTGAGGAATTTGAACTCCAAAGTTTAATTTATTTTCTTGAACCTTATGAACAAGACTTTCACTCATACTCATTTATTTTTCAACTCTAATATATAAATCTAATCTAGCACTCATTTTATTCCTTAATTAAGAAAACCAGTAAATCTTAACAGTCTTAAAGTAAAATTACTAGCATAGTTGTAAGAAAGTCTAGAAGGATGATGTCAGCAAATGCTTTGAAGCAAGAATCTCCTGTTTAGGAGGTATGCAAATTAGAGCTTGAAGCTTAGCACGACCCTAGAGCAGAGATGCTTTGTATCAAAGGTTTCATAAACAAGAGAAGTTTAGTGCAATCGTAGGTCTTCAGTGAACTACACTTAATACATTGAATACTTAAGTTTGTAGCTAAACTTAAGCATAAAGTACTTGCCTCTAAGTCTTTGCGTAGTACAAAAATCCTTCTACCATAAATTGGATTGCTATTGCAGCTATTAGTATAGCCATAACTCTAGCCACAACTTCACATCCTACTTCTCCTAAAAAGGAATACACTAAATCAATATATCTCAGTACAACCCAAGTAATTGCGGACACAAGGATAATTGAAGCAATAGTTATAGGTAGTCCATATATGTGAATGTTAACTATAGTTGTTGTTATGGCTCCAGGCCCAACTAGTAATGGAAATCCCATTGGAACAGCTCCTGTAGTTTCTGGTTTACTACCTTTGTAGTGCCATCCCCCTCTAACTAAGATCTCAACAGCTATTATGAGCAGTAGAAGGCCACCAGCAATTCTGAAGCTTGGTATAGAGATGTTGAAAAGCTCAAGTATTTCTAGTCCAAAGAGTGCAAAGAGAAAAAGTAAAGAAAAACCAATTGAAACTGCCACTTTGAATGTTTTCGCTCTAACTTCTTTGTCCATGTTTCCTGTTAGGCTAACAAATATAGGTATGTTTCCCAAAGGGTCAACGATCACAAGCAAGGCAACAGTAGCTCGCAGTATTTCTTCAATCAATTTATCGTCACAATGGTCTTATTTCATAAATAAAAATATTTCTAGTAAATTTTTTACCTTTAGCAAGTAAGAAGCTTTCCTTAGCTTTATTAATTAGAAGAGCAACTATAAACCTTATTCCTGAAGCTTGTAGTAAACCCTTTTTCTATTCTTTCCTTTGTTTTCAACCTTTAGCAGAACAATCCTTCCTATCTCAGAAGTATTCTTCACGTGTGGACCTCCGTCTGCTTGTATGTCAACTCCAGGTATTTCTACTATTCTAAGCTCTTCTAAGTTTGGTGGGGCTCTCTCAGCTAGCTTCACTATTCCTCTTATCTTAAGAGCTTCTTTCCTTGGTAAAAAGTATACTTTTACTTCTATTGCCTTCGAAGAAATTTCATTAACTTCTCTTATAGCTTCTTCAAACAAAGATTTGTCTGCCTTCTCTATGCTGTAGTCATCTTTTGCCTCTTCAGGTTCAATGTGACCTCCAGTAATTAGGGCGTTGTACTTATTGTACATTATGGCAGAAAGTATATGTGCAGCAGTATGAAGCTTCATTAGCTTATATCTTCTGTTCCAGTCAAGCTCACATCTTACTATATTGCCTACACTAAATTCTGGTTTTTTACTAAGAACGTGAACAATGTCTTCGCTTTCTTTGTCTTCCCTTACTTCTACTACTTCATACTCTTGGTCTAGATGAGCTATTTTGCCAACGTCGTTTGAAACTCCGCCAGAAAGAGGATGGAAGATCGTTCTATCTAGAATAACTTCGTTGCCTTCTACTTTTTGAACAGTTGCTTCGCACGTTCTTAGATAGCTATCCTTCATGAACAGTTTTTCTGTCATTTCTAGCTTCTAGAAATAATCGTAGCGTAAATAAAAAACTTTTTATTCAACGATTTTCTTCTTTGTTCGATGCCCGGAGTATTTTCCTTTGGAAGAGTTAACGTTGACATTGTCTTTAGGATAAGAGAAAGTAAGGTAGTAAGAGGAGCAAGGCACGTAATAGAAGAAGTTACTGCAAGAGGGGGAGGTTCAGGTGCAAATACAGCAATTGCAACTTCAAGATTTTTGGGAGGTGCTGAAAAGGTTTACTTGGTAGGTTGTATAGGCGATGATCAGGAGGGCAAATCACAAATCGAGGAGTTAAGAAAAGAAAACATTGATTTAAGCTTTATGAAAGTCGCTGAAGACGAACTAACTGGGAGAGCTTACGTTGTGCTAGATGGAGAAAATGAATCAACAATTTTTTCTTTTACTGGAGCAAATGAAAAACTAACTAAAGAAGACCTCTTGAGGAGCGGCTTACAGGATAAGCTAAACTATGCTAGTGCAGTAGTAGTTACTAACGTATCAAGAACCCTTGCGTTTGATTTACTCACGATGATAAAAAGCCTTAAAACTAAGGTTTTCGTAGACCCTGGAAAGTCATTTCTTTCTTTCAAAGAAGATATAGTTAAGTTCTTTCCACTTAACTCATACTACTTACCAAACTTGTACGAATTTCTTGAAGTTATGAACTCTAATTCTAGATTTTTAACTAAAAGCATTGATGAGCTTTTGAACGTTAGACCAGACTTAAAGCTAGTTCTCAAGCTTGGTTATAAGGGTGCTGTTTACATAGAAAAAGAATCGAATGAGCTACTTTATGTTAATGCAGTACCTTTAGCTAAGCTTGGCCTAAAAATTGTAGACCTCACTGGTTGCGGTGACACTTTTACAGGAGTACTAACTGCATCTTTAGCTGAAAAAAGCGACGTAGAGCAAGCCTTAGTTTACTCTTCAGTTGCTGCAGGACTAAAGGCAACAAAGTATGGTGCAAGAGCTTCTCCTAGGAGAGAAGAAATTGAAAATTTTATAAAAAAATACAATGACGTTATAAAAGTAAAAAGGATTGACGTAAAAGGACTAAAGAGGATTCTAAGAAGCTAGAAACAAATAGATTTATAAGTCGCCTTTGCCATATAAAAATGAGCTTCTGATGAAGGGAAAGAAGCTCAAGGGAATCTACGACGAAATAGAGGACTTTTTAGATTTCGAGACTTCTCCTAAAAGTACCAAAGGCTACACTGTCTTCGTAACTACAGACTCGCATGGAAGAAAGATTGTTAGGGTTAATCTTAGGGGAAACGTGAACAAAGAGGAAGTAAGAAAAGAAATTATGAGAGATTATCCAAATGCAAAGATAATTGGTCTTGACAAAGAGCCTTTAGAAGAAGTTGAAGAGAAGGAAGAGGCTGTTTAAAGTCTCTTCCCTTTTTGTTTTTTAGTTTAATTATTTTTTTATACTATGACTAATACAACACCTTAGTTCCTAGAATCCTTAATTTTGGGACTGCCTTTCCTTTTTCTCACGATAGTGTAGACGTCAAAGAAACCAGCAAAGCTGAACAAAAAGACTTTTAAGTGATTTTCTGCAAGTTATGGAGAGCTAAATTGCGAATTCTTCAGCTTCATGTTGATAGTTTTGAATATGAGCCAATAAAAAAGGAAATAGAAAGTGCAGAGGAGCTTAGCGACAAGTCACCAAAGATTTTCAAAGATTTAGTTGTTCTCTTTGTTTCAGTAGAAAAAGACGACGCTCAAGAGTCCATCAGTAGCGCAGTAGAAAGCATTAAGAAATCCCTAGAGGAACTAAAAGTTAGCAATGTTCTTGTTTATCCTTATTCGCACCTAAGTAACGAGCTTGCAAGTCCTACTCAAGCTAAGCTTATTCTTAAAACTTTAGTCGAAGATCTAAGAAACTCTGGTTTCAACGTTGAGCTTGCGCCTTTTGGTTGGACAAAGAAATTTTCAGTAGCAATAAAAGGTCATCCTCTTGCGGAGCAGTTTAAAACTATTAAAGGAGCGCACGACGAAGAGGGTCCAGTTACTACTGCAGTTGTTGCGGAAAGAAAGCTAAAGTCCTACTGGTACATAATGGATGAAAGCGGAGCCCTAATACCAGTAGAAAATTTTGATTTTTCGTTGCATGAGAACTTAAAGAAGTTCATGCAGTATGAAGTTTCAAAGTCGAGAGCAGTCACTCAAATTCCTCCTCACGTTCAACTCATGCAGAGACTTTCCATTGCAAACTACGAAGAAGCTTCAGATGCAGGAAACATGAAGTGGTATCCTAAGGGGAAGCTCATTAAATCGTTAATAGAAGAATATGTTTCCTCAGAAGTTTCAAAGTATGGAGCACTTGAGGTTGAGACTCCAATAATGTATAGCATAAACCACCCTGCTTTAGAATCTTATTTGAATAGATTTCCAGCTAGGCAGTATATAGTTAAGTCCGGAGATAAAGAGCTCTTCTTAAGGTTCGCAGCATGCTTTGGCCAATTCTTGATGGCTTCGCAGGCAACAATATCTTACAGAAACTTGCCCCTAAAACTTTACGAGTTAACAAAGTATTCCTTTAGAAGAGAGAAAAGCGGAGAAGTTGTAGGTTTAAGGAGGCTAAGAGCTTTTACTATGCCAGACTGCCATGCCTTTGTAAAGGACATAGAGCAAGCAAAGGAAGAAATGAATGTTAGGTTCAACCTTATACTTAACGTTATAGAAGAGCTTGGCGTTGGCAGAGAGAACGTTGAAATGGCTATACGCTTTACTAAGGACTTTTATGAAGGAAACAAAGACTTCATTGTTTCTTTGGTAAGGAGATTTGGAAAGCCCGTTCTCGTTGAAATGTGGGAGGAAAGATTCTTCTACTTCGTCCTAAAGTATGAATTAAACTTTGTTGATAACTTAGGGAAAGCTTCAGCTCTTTCTACTGATCAAATAGACGTTGAAAATGGAGAAAGGTTTGGAATCACTTTTGTAGATGAAGATGGAACTAAGAAGCATCCAATAATTCTTCATATGTCCCCAAGTGGTGCAATAGAACGAGTTATCTATGCATTATTGGAAAAGGCTTACGCTGACCATGAGAAGGGAAAAGTTCCAGAACTTCCCCTTTGGCTTTCTCCAACTCAAGTAAGATTTATACCTTTGTCAAAGGACTTCGTAGCGCATACCTTAAGTTTCGTAGAAGCTTTAAGTGAAAGGAAAATTAGAGCTGACGTAGATGATCGGGACGAAACTGTTCAAAAAAGGATAAGAGAAGCGGAAAGAGAATGGATAAGGTATATTGTTGTAGTAGGCGAAAAGGAGCTAAAATCTGGGAAACTGTCTGTAAGAAATAGGTTAACTGGAAAAATAAGTGAGCTAAGCTTAGACGAGCTAGCCACTCAAGTACTAGAGGAAACAAAGGGTAAGCCCTACAAGCCGCTACCTCTTCCGGTTCTGTTATCTAAGAGACCAATTTTCTAAGCTTAGTAAGTTCTTCTTTAGTTTTTAGGAAAAGTATAAAAATACTTCTTATTTTAGACTAATATTTATGCTAAAGGTTCTAACGTCTGGGTTTATGGTGGCAGACATAATTGCAGCAGACTTACCCAAGATTGCTGACCCCGGGCATCTTGTTTTTGCTCCAAAGGGGATTAAGCTAACTATAGGAGGACATGCCTGCAACGTTTCCATTGACCTAATTCAACTTGGATTAGAGAAAGGTTCTGTTGGAGCTGCAGGTGCAGTTGGAAAAGATGCTTTTGGAGCATTCATAAGAAGCACATTGGAAGAAAAAGGAGTGCTTACGTATCTAACAGAGCTAAACGAAGTTGGAACTACAAAGAACATTGCTTTAGTTGTAAAGGGAGAAGATAGAAGGTTCCACGTAGACCTTGGAGCAAGCTGGTACCTTGACCCAGAAGTTGTAGCGAAGAGGGTACTAGAACTAAAACCAAAAGTTGTTTACACTGCTTCTGGAATCTGTGGAAAGTTTGATGAAAGGTTAAGCGATGTCCTAAAGGCAGCAAAAAAAGTTGGAAGCTTAACTTTTGTTGACATGATCGAGCCATATGGAAAATCGTGGAACTATATTGTCGAACACTTAGAGTACGCTGATGTTTTTCATTGTAATGACATTGAATTAAAAAATATATTTAATAAAGACAGTCTTGAAGCTGCTTTAAGAGCTGCAAATGAAAAAGTTAACGGACTAACGTTTATCACCTTAGGTGGTAAAGGAGCTATGGCTATCTTGAAGAACGGAAGAGGTATAAAGCAAAAAGGATTTAACGTTGAGGTTGTTGACCCAACGGGTGCCGGAGACGCTTTCAGTGCTGGAGTAATCTACAGTTTGCTGGAAAGAAAAAGCTTTGAAACAATATCTAAAGTAACAATTGAAGAATTAAAAGAAATTCTAATGTTTGGACAAGCTGCAGGTGCGGCATGCGTAACTGGTATTGGAACAACAACAAGCGTTACTCGAGAAAATGTTGCTTCAATTTTAAATTCGCAGGGTAATCAAGTCTTAGACTCTACGAAAGTTTTTGAAGTATAAGCAAAGCCAAGGTAAAGCTTAAATAAATAGACATTTAGTATAATACGAACAACCATGGTAAAGATAGCTGTAATTGGTGCTGGAAGCTTAGCATGGTCAACTACTCTGGTTCGAGACCTCTGCTTAACTCCAAGTTTAAAGAATTCAACAATTAGTTTTGTAGATATAAACGAAGAAAGACTAAACTTAATTTATGCCTTTGCAAGACGTTATGCTTCAGAAGTTAAAGCTGAATTAAACTTTGAAAAAACTACAGATAGAAGAGAAGCAATAAGGGATGCAGACTTCGTTATAAATACTGCGATGGCTGGAGGACATAGCTACTATGAAGCGATGCGAGAAGCTTCAGAAAAGTATGGCTACTACAGGGGAATAAACAGCGTAGAGTGGAACATGGTTTCTGACTATCATACGATATGGGGCTACTATCAGTTTAAGCTTGCTTTAAGCATAGCTAAAGACATAGAAGAGCTAAGTCCAGAAGCTTGGCTTCTTCAGCTAGGTAATCCTGTCTTTGAGCTTACTACTTTAATAAGCAGAGAAACAAAAACTAAGATTATTGGTTTGTGCCACGGCCACCTAGGTTACCAGGAGATAGCAAGAACTATAGGCCTAGATCCAAAAGAAGTTGAGTTTGAAGCTATTGGCTTTAACCACGTTATTTGGTTAACTAAGTTTAAGTATAGAGGAAAAGATGCTTATCCTATAATAGACGAATGGATAAAGAACAAATCTCAAGAGTATTGGAAGAGGTGGCGAGAGGAGCAAGCAAACCCATTCGACATTCAAATGTCTCCCGCAGCTGTAGACATGTACAAAACTTATGGTTTATTCCCCGTTGGAGATTCTGTAAGGGGTGGAACTTGGAAGTATCATTGGAACTTAGAAACTAAGAAGAAATGGTTTGGACCTCTTGCCGGTCCAGACTCTGAGATTGGTTGGGCTATGTATTTAACTTTTCAAAAATTTGGCCTTGGTAACATAGTTTCAGCAATAAATAATCCAAAAGTTCCATTAACAAGCGTAGTTCCTCCAGAAATAAGCCAAGAGTCCGTAGTTCCAATAATAGAGTCGATAGCCTTTGACAAAGAAGGAACTTACCAGGTTAACATACCAAACAAAGGCGTTATAAGTAGTCTACCCGACGACATCGTAGTTGAAGTTCCTGCAAAAGTAGACGGAAAAGGTGTTCATAGGATAAGCGTTGAGAAGCTGCCAAAAAGTGTAGTTAACTATGTACTTTATCCTAGGATGATGCGTGCAGAGTGGGCCTTAGAAGCATTCTTGGAAGGAGGAAGAGAAAAGCTATTCGAGTGGATAATCGTAGACCCTAGAACAAAGTCAACTGAGCAGGTAAACCACGTAATAGATGCAGTACTCTCTGTTCCTGGAAACGAGGAAATGGCAAAGCACTACCGCTAAGCTTTCCTAAATTAACAATCTTGAAAATTTTATTCACGATCATAAAGTGTAAATACCTTCCAATAATTATAGTAAGCATAGTGATATCCTTTTTTTAGTTTTTCTCATTAAATTAGAAACCTCATCATTGTAAGAGCTATAGGCCTTAGTTTTTGTCACTTAGAAATTGTTAAGCTAGTGGAATCGTATTTGAATAACTAAAAACCCATTAATTCTTTCTCTTGATTACTTTTACAGTTTCTTGTATACCTTTCCTTCCTTCATTACGAAGGTAATATTGTTAGCGTCTAGCAATGTTTCTATTTTTTCAACAGGATTTTCTTTAACCAATATGATATCTGCAAAGTAACCTTTCTTTATAAGTCCTGTCTTACCTTCAAGTCCACATGCCTTCGCATTGTTGGCGGTTGCAGCTTCAAGAACCAGCCAGGGGTCTAGCTTGGCATCCTTAACCAAAGTTACAAGCTCTCTTGAGTTAGTTCCCATCTTCGTTAGCTTTGAACCCATGAAGTCCGTACCCAATCCAATCTTTACTCCATTCGAAACCAAGAATCTTATGTTCTTTACGTAGTCGTTCATCGCTTGAATTGCCTTTTCAACTGCCCACTTTGGATACCCTTCCTTTTCTCCTACTTCTGCAATAGTCTTTGCGATAGTTAAAGTTAGTACGAACACTGCATCTTTTTCTTTTCCAAGCTTTACAGTTTCTTCATCAGGGTAAATTGCATGCTCAATTGTTCTAACTCCCGCTTTTAGAGCGTTGTTTATTCCTTCTGTTCCCTGAGCGTGCGATGCAACATAGCTGTTTACGTGATTTGCCTCCTCAACTATTGCCCTTATTTCTTCTACAGTAAACTGCGTATTCTCTGGCTTATCTTTTTGGCTCATAACACCTCCCGTTGTACAAATCTTTATGAAGTCTGCTCCTTCTCTAAAAGCATGTCTTGCAGCTTTTCTACATTCTTCAACTCCATCACAAATTAAAGTAGAGCCTCTTCCAGAGGTTCTTGCGTCAACCCACTCTTCTGGTATGCTATGAAAATCACCATGCCCAAAAGTTTGAGTAAGTACGAAAATTGATGTAAGAATTCTTGGCCCAACAGCTTCGCCTTCTCTTATTGCTTCTCTAACGTGAGAAGCAGCAGAACTTCCGCAGTCCCTAACAGTAGTATAACCTGCATCTAACAACGCTTTTGCATCGTTTACTGCTCTTATTATTTTTAGTCCATCAGGCACGATTAGGCTTTCCTCTATATAGTTTTCACTCCTACCTCCCATTAGGTGAAGATGCGCGTCTATCAGTCCTGGCATAAGATAGCCTTCCTCAAACTCTATCTTTTGAGCCTCTTTAATGTCTATTGAATTTATTTTTCCAACTTCTTTTATTTTTCCATCTTCTACTAGAACTTCCATATTGTCTAAGATTCTCTTGTTCTCTATGTCTACTAGTTTTGGAGCTCTTATTAGGGTGGCTATCATAGAGGCTTTAACAGCGTTTGAAGTATATAAATTTTTTCTTTTTTCTTCACTTGCTTATTATGGTAATAAATAAATTTTTCGAATAAGAGCATAAACTTTATATTATAGTCTAGAAGTACTCCTAAGAACTCTTAAGCTAAAACTTCTAAGAATTTAGCTAAAATTTTTCAAATAGATGGCAAGCGACTTTATGCTCGCTAGAAGTACTATAAAGTTGTGGCTCTTCTGTTTTGCATTTTTCTTGAGCAAATGGGCATCTTGTTCTGAATCTGCAACCACTTGGAGGATTGATCAAACTTGGAAGTTCGCCCTGTATGTCTACGTGAATCTTTGGCTTAGGTATGCTAGAAGTTGATGCACTTAAAAGCATCATGGTGTAAGGATGCTTAGGGTTTTGAAAAACTTCTTCTGTCTTGCCTTCCTCTACAACCTTTCCAGCATACATTACAACAACTCTATCGCTTATATGCCAAACTCTTCCAAGGTCGTGGTCGATTAGTACATAAGTATAGCCTTTCTTTTCCTGAAGGTCTAGCAATAAGTTTAGGATCTGTGCTCTTATTGAGGCATCTAAGGCTGATACAGGCTCGTCTAAGATTATTACTTCTGGTTCTGCTGCTATTGCTCTAGCTATAGCTACCCTTTGTTTTTCACCACCAGAAAGCTCATAAGGATACTTCGTTACATATGCTGGGTTTAATCCAACAGTCTCCAGCGCTTCTGCGACAGACTCTAAGCTTTTGTTGTTCGTTGCCTCTGAAACTATATCGTAAATTTGCCAAGATGGATCCAAAGAAGAGTCTGGATTCTGAAAGACCATCTGAACCTTTCCATGAAAGCCATTGAAGCCAGAGCCCTTGTATAGTATTTTTCCCTTGTCAGGCTTAATAAGTCCAGAAAGAATTCTCCCCAGCGTAGTCTTTCCAGAGCCGCTTTCTCCAACTATCGCCAAAGTTTCAGAGGGAGTAACGTACACTGAAACATCGTCAACAGCTCTTATCTTCTTTCTTCCAAAGATGTCTAAGGGAAAGTACTTATGAACGTTAACTGCTTCCAGTATTTTCATAAATTGCACATGCAACACCTCCTTCGTGATCTCTTATCATCTTGTAATTCCATTCCTTGCATGTTTCCTTAGCGTAAGGACATCTAGGATAGAATGTACAACCTTTAGGTAAGTTGAACATGTCTGGTGGTGTCCCAGGTATCGAGAACAGTTTTTTCTTCCTTGCTGTTTTTGTAGCCAGTACAAGTGCCTTTGTGTAAGGATGCAGTGGCTCTTCTACAATCCTTCTCACAGGGCCTTCCTCTACAACCTTTCCAGCATACATTACTATCATCCTATCTGCAATCTTAGAAACAACTCCAATATCGTGGCTTATGAACAATATAGACAAGCCATACTCTTCTTTAAGCTCATTTAGAAGAGAAAGGATTTCAGCTTGGATAGTTGTATCTAGTGCAGAAGTAGGTTCGTCTGCTATGAGAAGCTTAGGCTTAAGAGCTATTGCCATTGCTATTAGAATTCTTTGCTTCATTCCACCGGAAAGCTCGTAGGGATAGCTTCCAACTCTAACTTCTGAGTCCGTAATTCTTACCTTTTTTAAGAGCGAAACAACTTCCCCATTGAGTTTTTTCATGTTTGTGTTGTTATGTGCTTCATATACTTCAGCTATTTGAAATCCTACAGGGTAAACAGGATTTAAGTAGGAAGAAGGATCTTGAAATATCATAGATATTTCTTTTCCTCTAATTTTCCTAATATCTTCATCGTTTAACTTCAATAAGTCTTGTCCATTGAACAAAACTCTTCCTCCAACTATTTTACCTGGAGGTCTTACGAGCCTTATAACTGCATGTGCAAGAGTAGATTTTCCAGATCCACTTTCTCCAACAACACCAACAACTTCTCCTTTGTCTATGGTAAGGCTTACCTCATCTACAGCTTTAACTTTGCCTTGAGGAAGATGGTACTCTACACTAAGGTCCTCTACTTCTAGTAGCTTCATAGCAACCGCCTCAACTTTGGATCCAAAGCTTCTCTTAACCCATCTCCAAGAATGTTAAATGCAACAACAACGATTGCAATCAGTATTCCAGGAATGAACACAACATAGGGATATGAGAAAATGTAACCTTTTGCATCTCCAACTATTGTTCCCCATTCTGGTGTAGGACTTGGCACTCCAAGTCCAAGGAATCCTAAAGCTGAAACTGTTAGTATTCCTGTTCCCATGTAGTATGTTATCTGAACGATGATGATGTGCAGAATATTTGGAAGTATATGATTAAACATTATGTAGGGACCGCTCTTCTTAAGAAGTTTTGCAGCTTCAATGTAATCTTCGTTTCTAACTCTTAAAGTTGCAGAGTGAACAAGCTTCGCATATACGGGAATTATTGGTATTGCAACTGCAAGAAGAGTACTGAGAAGCCCTGTTCCAAGTATTGCAGCAAAAAGCGTAGCCATTATCAACGTTGGAAGAATTAAGAATACTTCTGTAATTCTTTGTATGGTTGCTCCGATGAGCCCTAGGTAATAGCCTGAGGCAAGTCCAAGAAATGTTCCAATTGTTGCTCCAATAACTATCGCAACAAATGCCAACCCTAGTGTATATTTTCCTCCTGCTATTATTCTGCTTAAGATATCTCTTCCTAACCAATCAGTTCCCAATGGGTGCGTCAGAGAGGGTGGCATCAACGCTTCAGAAAATCTTGGCTTGTATGGGTCGTATGGTGTATAGAAAATTCCTAGTACAGACAAAGCACCCACACCTAAGATTATGAGAGAAGACAAGAATGAAATCTTATTTCTTTTAAAAGTTTTCCATGTTGCTATCTTTATTGTTCTTTTGTGTTCATTCATTTCTTTTAAGAGCGTTTCTCTTTCTATCATCCCATCTTACACCTTGGGTCTATAATGTTTTGTAAGATGTCAACAGAAATCATAACTACCAAAAAAATAACTGCAAATACAACTACAATTCCCTGAAGAAGCATAAAATCTCTTGAGAATATCGAGTCCACCATAAGTCTTCCTATTCCTGGCCATCCAAAGATTGTTTCTGTTATCACTGCACCTCCCATCAATGATCCAAACTGGATACCTATTATTGTTACTACTGGACTTAAAGCAGGCTTAAGTATATGCCTAAATATTATCTTATCGTCTGGAAGCCCCTTCGCCATTGCGGTTGTGACGTGATTTGTTGAGAAGGATTCCATTACTGAAGACTTCACTAGTCTAGCTATGTTTCCAGTAAGTAGCAATGCTAAAGTAAGAGCTGGAAGAATTAGTTGCTGAATAGAACCTGCGCCAAATGCTGGTAGCAGGTGAAGCTGAACAGCAAACACCCACATAAGGAAAAGTCCGATTAAGAACGATGGAAAAGATGAACCTATTATGCCTAAAATACTTACTAAATAACCTGCAAATGACCTAGGTTTAAGTCCAGCCGTAATTCCAAGAAGAACTCCTGCCCCAACTGCTATAGCTTCAGCTACGATTGCAAGTTCTGCAGTATAGGGTAGCCTTGCTAGGATTTCGTTGATCACTGGACCTCCCTTTTGGTATGAGACTCCTAAGTCTAGTCTTAGCAAAGAAAACATGTAGTCAACGAATTGTAGGTAAAGCGGCTTGTCTAGTCCAAGCAAATGTCTTAAGTTTTGTACGTCTTCAGGTCTTGCTTCAAATCCTGCTATGAGTCTAGCCGGGTCTCCAGGCAAAACTCTTACTAAGAAGAAAACAAGTAGAATAACTCCAACAAACGTGATTAGAGCTTGGAGTATTCTGTTTATGATGGCTTCCAGCATCATGTATTTTTGGAAGGCTTGAATCTCTTATATTTAAATTTTTCCAATAAATTATGAATGCTTATATAGGCAATGAATAAGCTTACTACAAATAAGCGAAACATTTAAATATACCAAATTTTTTAAGCCTATTTTCCATGGCGCAGGTAAGTCGGAAGGTACTAGCGGCTTTAGCAGTAGCTGTTATAATCGTAGGAGCCTCAGCACTTTGGTTTTACTTTCAATCCTCTGCTACAACGCCTACAACTTTGAAGGTTGCCGTAGGTACTGATTTAGATACAGTCGATCCTCATGCCCAAACTACAACTACAGTATCAAACGTAATGCGTCACGTGTTCGAGGGACTTACGTGGTACGACGATAAAGGCAACCTCATTCCTTGGTTGGCAATAGGCTGGAATGTTTCTTCTGATGGCCTTACGTATACTTTCTTCTTACGAAAAGGTGTAAAGTTTCACGACGGTTCAGATTTCAATGCGCAGGCTGTAGCTTTGAACTTAAAGAGATGGCTTGACCCTCGAACTAGAGTCATGGGGAGGTCTAACTTAGGCTCCATAAAGGATTACCAGGTGATTGATGACTATACTATAAAAATTACTCTTGCAGAACCCTATCCTCCTTTCTTAAGAGCTCTAGCTGGCTTCTGGATTGCTTCTCCTAAAGTAGTTGAAAAAGTAAACATAACTGGGCCTATAACTGATCCAGTAGGAACTGGTCCTTTCAAGTTTACTCTCTGGGAGAAAGGAAAAGACATAGTACTGGAACGTTTCGATGATTATTGGGGTGTAAAGCCAAAAATAAATAAGCTAATATGGGAAATAGTACCCGATGCTTCAACTCGTGAAGCAGCTTTAAAGGCTGGCGACATAGACGTAGCCTTCTTCCCTCCTGCTTCTGACTATCCTTCTCTTAAGAACGATCCAAACTTGAAGGTCTTTACCCCACTTGATACGCGAATAATGTTCGTAGCGCTTCTTCCAAAAGGTCCACTTAAGGATCCAAGAGTAAGGCAAGCGTTAAACTATGCCGTGAACAAAACTGCAATAATAAACACTGTTCTCTTTGGACTTGGTCAACCTTTAACTGGACTAGTGCCACCAAACTTCTTTGGGTACTCTCCTCAACCATCTTATGATTATAACGTAACAAAAGCAAAAGAGCTATTAGCAGAAGCTGGTTATCCCAACGGTTTTTCCATGGTTC
>Ga0272448_1004238_pt1 | contig 16501 bp, 11 predicted proteins | sample YNPCB0191_FD_202220 | JGI IMG/M metagenome (GOLD analysis project Ga0272448, IMG submission 202220) | Hot spring sediment microbial communities from Yellowstone National Park, WY, United States - YNP-CB-019-1 | ecosystem: Environmental > Aquatic > Thermal springs > Hot (42-90C) > Sediment...
AAAAAGTGATCAGTGATCAGTAATCAGTGATCAGTAATTGGCGGTGATTTATTCTTGTTAAGTCTGGTAATTCTGAGATGCTATCCGAAACCAGTATTTATCAAGGTTTGAATTAAGTGTTTATATGAAAATGCTCATTAGATAAAGCAAAATGCCACCTATGAAAAAGTTTGTCACCTATGAAAATCTTGTCATTCCTGCGGAAGCAGGAATCCATTTCTTTGTTATGATTTTTCTGGATTCCCGTTTTCACGGGAATGACAAATATGGAGCATTTTCATTTTTATATGGCTTTCTAATCCTTATGATAATTGGATTTAACTGGTTTTCAGAATTCTCAGTACAATCCGTCGTTATCTGAAGACAATATATAACAAAGCATGTCATAATGGCAAATGTAATGTTGAAGTTCATGGCAGGAAATTCAGATTAGCTTATGTTGATGGTTCTATGTTTGGTAATTTCTATGGTAGTGTCTTGCAATCGTTAGGAGAAGTAAATCTCCTTATTATTATTGAGTTTCTATGTGAATTATGAATCATTTAATTATCAAACATTAAGCTGATTAAAGGTTGAGAGAGACCAGAGGTTAGGTCATTAAATTAGTTCATTAAACATGGAGTAATATTTATTAAGATTTCAATGTGGTGAAAAACCTTACAGGAGGAGTTTGCCCTTTTCCCTTTATTTTTTTGACTAAATAACTTTAGATAAAATATAATTTTATTGGAGTATATGTTGAGGAATTTCTATCAGGGATTAATTTTTGTTGATAATTTGTTAAATATTGTATATTATAATTGAGGTGTTTTTAACCCCTTATTTTTTGGTTTTTCATCTAAACGGCTTTATGATAAAGAAAGAAAAAAATGAAATTATAGATGCATGGTATCAATCGTCTTTGGTGCTAACTATCAGTGCTGGTATATTCTCAGTTGTTATCTTAGTATTTCTCATTTTTAATTATGTTCAATTAAAATCCGATGATCCATTGAATTCACCAGAATTGATGGAGTTAAAGGAGAGGCTTTCTCGTGATCCAGCCAATGAAGCTATAAAAGAGCAGATAAGATCGCTTGATCTTCAATTAAGAAAAGCCTACTTTCGCCATCGTAAATTTTCAAATCTTGGCAGTTATTTTCTCATTGGTAGTGTATCAATATTCTTAATAGGGATAAAGTTTGTTTATAGCTATCGTGAAAAATTGCCCATGCCGAAACAGGAGCAGAAACCAAAGGACGAAATCAAATCCAAGGAATCCAAGATCGCTATTGGAATTATCGGCATACTCATATTTGCAGGTCTGATCTTTTCTGTGCAGAGATCAAATCGTGATTTTCTCATAGATGTTCAGCAAATAGCATCATCAGTAAAAACACAAACAGAGGAAGGAAAACAGCAGGAAACAATAGGAACTGTAACCGCTCAAACTCCAGAGATAAGCCAAACTTCAACAGAGGTTGCGGTTCAAACAGCAGTGACATCAAGCTATCCGACTATTGATGAGATAAACAAAAATTGGTCACGTTTCAGAGGTCCTGGAGGGCTTGGAATATCGCATTATAGCAATGTCCCATCATCATGGAACGGCAAAACTGGCGAGAATATACTATGGAAGACAGCTATTCCACTTCCGGGTGAAAATTCGCCTATTGTTTGGGGGAAACGGGTATTTATAACAGGTGCAACGGAATCTAAACGTGAAGTTTATTGTGTTGATGCAGATAGCGGAAAGATTCTTTGGCAAAAGTCAGTGGAAAATGTTCCGGGGAGTAGTCCAATACCGCCGAAGGTAAGTGAGGAAACTGGATTTGCGGCGCCAACAGCGACGACTGATGGTCAACGAGTATATGCGATTTTTGCTAATGGTGACCTTGTCTCGTATGACTTTAACGGCAATTTAGTATGGGCAAAAAATCTCGGCACACCTAAGAGTATATATGGCTATGCGTCATCATTGCTAATGCACAAAGGTTTGCTTATAGTCTTATATGATCAAGGTGGAGCTGATGAAAACCTTTCTAAAATCATGGCTTTTGACTCAAATTCTGGATCATTAGTTTGGGAAACGAAACGTCCTGTGCCAAATTCTTGGGCAACACCAATAATCATCAATACTGGCAAGCGAGAGGAGTTGATCACAACAGGCAATCCTTGGGTTATAGCGTATAATCCTGATAACGGAACAGAATTATGGAGGGCGAAATGCCTAAGTGGAGATATAGCACCGTCACCAGTCTTTGCAGATGGATTAGTATTTGCGACAAACGCTTATGCCAAACTTGCTGCAATACGTCCTGATGGTCAAGGCGATGTCACATCTACACATATTGTCTGGACAGGAGATAGCGGGCTTCCTGATATATGCAGTCCATTAGCGGTAGGTGGGCTTGTATTCCTGTTACAGACCTATGGATTACTGACTTGCTATGATGCCAAAACAGGGGAAATTGTTTGGGACAACGATTTTGCAGAGACCTTTCAGGCTTCACCAAGTTTGGTTGGGGATAAAATTTATCTGTTGACAGAAGATGGTCTTATGATCGTTATTAAGCTGGATAGAAAGTTAGAAGAGATCGGCAGATATGATCTTGGAGAGAAAGTCAATGCTTCACCAGCTTTTCTTGACGGTCGTATATACATTCGTGGCAAGAATAATCTATATTGTATTGGAAAACGTTAAATGGAGGTAAAAAATGAGCGATTATGTCATTTTGAGCAAAGCGAAAAATCTCATTGAATTAAGATTCAGGCAAATCCATCTTGATTTTCACACAAGCGAAATGATTGAGGGGATAGGGGCAGATTTTGATCCGGACGAATTTGCATCTACACTTGAAAAAGCAAGGGTAAATTCCATAACCTGTTTTGCCAGATGTCATCATGGCTGGATATATTTTGATACAAAGGTCAATCCTGAAAGACGTCATCCACATCTGACAAGGAATTTGCTAAAAGATCAGATTGAAGCATGTCATAAAAGGGATATTAGAGTTCCGATCTATATCACTGTCCAATGGGATCATTATACAGCTAACGAACATCCTGAATGGTTAGTCATAAACGATCAAGGCTGTCAGATAGGCACAAGACCTTATGAAGCGGGATTTTATCGGACAATGTGCGTTAATTCACCATATATTGATTTCCTTAAAGCCCATGTCAAAGAAGTCTTGGAGACATTGCCAACCGATGGTATTTTCTTTGATATAGTCAATCCTCAGGACTGCTCATGTAAATATTGTCGTGCTGGTATGGAAGCAGAAGGAATAGATCCTTCTGATGCACAGGCACGGAGAAATTATGGCGTCAAAGTCATAAATGAGTTTAAGATGAACATGACTGAGTTTGTGCGTCAATTTAATAAAGACTGCACTATATTTTACAACTCTGGTCATATCGGTCCTGCACATAGAAGCACTGCAAAGGCATATACACACTTTGAACTTGAATCCTTGCCAAGCGGAGGTTGGGGATATATGCACTTCCCACTTTCTATGCGTTACGCCCGCAATTTAGGTGCTGATTGTATGGGAATGACAGGCAAATTTCATACATCATGGGGAGATTTCCATTCATTCAAAAATCCGCAAGCACTGCAATTTGAGTGTTTCCAGATGTTAGCCCTTAATGCGAAATGCTCTATTGGCGATCAGTTACATCCATCAGGCAAGATTTGCCAGACTACCTATCGTCTGATCGGTTCGGTATATTCGGAAGTTGAGAAGAAAGAGGCTTGGTGCAAAGGTGCAAAACCTGTGACAGATATTGGTATGTTGACACCTGAGGAGTTTTACGGAGGAAGACTATCACCATCTGCTATCGGGGCATCAAGAATGCTTCAAGAAGGCGGTCATCAATTTGAGATCATAGACTCATCTCACGATATATCAGGATTTAAGGTCGTAATATTGCCTGACAATATACCTGTTTCAGACGACTTCGCCAAAAAATTAGAAGATTATCTCGCCAAAGGTGGCTCAATTATTGCCTCTTATGAATCGGGATTGAATGCAGAAAAGACCGCATTTATGCTTAAATCTCTTGGAGTTAAGCTAAAAGGTCAAGCACCATTTAGCCCTGATTTCATCGTTCCCAGAGGTGAGATCGGAAAAGGTTTAGCGGAAACTGAGCATGTTATGTATATGCGGGGTATAGAAGTAGAAGCAGAAGCAGGAAGTGAAGTTTTGGCAGACGTTAAAGTGCCATATTTTAACCGAACATATAAGCATTTCTGCTCACATCGCCATACGCCATCATCAGGCAAGATTGGCTATCCGGGAATTGTCCGAAAAGGGAATGCTATTTATTTCATACATCCGATATTCGCTCAATATGACAAAAATGCCCCGAAATGGTGCAAGAAATTGTTCCTAAACGCCCTTGATATGCTGTTGCCAGAACCAGTTATAAGGATAGAAGCCCCAAGCACTGCCCTTGTCAGTGTCAATGAACAGCTATCAGAAAATAGATGGGTTATCCATCTTTTGCATTACATTCCAGAGCGTAGAGGGACAGATTTTGACATAATTGAAGACGTGATCCCAATATACGGTATTCCTGTATCATTGAGGGTCCCAAAGAAAGTTAAAAATGTTGATTGTGTGCCTGATGGCGATTCATTAGAATTTTGCGAGAATAATGGACGCATTGATTTCATTCTGCCAAAATTGGAAGGTCATCAAATGGTCGCAGTCAGTTTTGAATGATGCGAATTCAGAAAAGGTTATAATCTTTTTAAAAATTACTCATTCTATCTTCTGTGGATTGAATACTTAACACTTGACTAAATCAGATAATATATGGAGAATATTCATGCAAAGGGTAATTAGCGTTCTTACAATATCAATGATCTTTTCTGTTGTTTTTCTGATCGGTTGTGCGGTAAAAAGCACACCACAAATAGGAGAAAAATTTATGCCAACCTCAAAAATCTTATTCAATATAAAAACTGATAAGCAACTTGACGTTTCAAAGATGAAGGACTGGGATATAATCGTTGATCCAGATGCCATACCTTCAGAGAAATACGCTGGCGAGGAATTCCAAAGGCTTTTCAAAGAGGCTACTGGAATGATGCTCCCTATAAACAGCAAAGCACAAGGTGAATCTAATCATGTGTATATAGGCAAGGCAACTTCAGAGAAACTCGGAGAAGAGGAACTAATGGTTATCGTCAACAAAGATAGCCTGATAATAACTGGTGGAAGACCAAGAGGCACACTCTACGGAGTTTATCAATTCTTTGAAGATGCCTTTGGAGTAAGATTTTTAACATTTGATCATACTTATATACCAAAATCAACAGACGTCAAAATCCCTGTCGGCGAATTTCGCTATAATCCGCCATTCTCGTTCAGATGGAGTTACTACGCGGAGAACTCAAAAGAGCCAGAATTCGCAGCAAGATTGCGTGTCAACACAGTCACTCATGCTGAAAAGTTAGGCGGAGTTACGCCACAAAATCTTATTAGTCATTCGTTCCACTGGCTTTTACCGTTTGATAAATACGGGGCAGAGCATCCAGAATATTACGCGTTATTTGAAGGGAAACGAGATACTGATACCAGCGGAGGCGGTCCTCAGCTATGCGTCACGAATAAAGATGTTATAAGGATAGTCGCTGAAAATGCTATCAGCTATCTTGATCAGCATCCTAATATGAGAAATATAAGCGTCAGTCAAGCGGATACCGCGCGATATTGCCATTGCGATGAATGCGAAGCCATCAATAAAAGAGAAGGTACTCCAATGGGGTCTCAGTTAGCTTTTGTAAACGCAGTTGCGGAGCTGATTGAGCAGAAACATCCAAATGTCAAAGTCGGAACTCTGGCATATTGGTATACTCGCAAAGCACCAAAGACAATTAAACCTCGTCATAATGTGCAGATACAGCTTTGTAGTATAGAATGTTGCACGCTTCATCCTATTGACGATCCGACATGTGAAAAAAACAGGGCTTTTTGTCAAGATATGGAGGAATGGAGTAAGATTTGCAACGATATTTGGATATGGAACTATAACACAAACTTTAGATATTATGATCTGCCGTTTCCTAACCTTCGGGTCATAGGTCCTAACATAAGATATTTTTTACGCAATAATGCAAAGGGCGTATTCATGCAAGCTAATGGAAACGGGACTTCTGGTGAATTATCAGATCTGAGAAACTATCTCATATCTCGTATGTTATGGAATCCAAATTTTGATGATAAAGCGATCCTTGAGGAATTCGTCAAATTACACTATGGATCATCAGCACAACCGATTTTGGAATATATAAATATGTTCCATGATAACGCTGAAAAAGAAGGATTGCACCCAGGGTGTTTCCCATCGCCGAAAGATGTTGGGCTTAATCCAGAGATGTGCAAAAAGATAATGGCTTACTTTGACACTGCACTAAAATTAGCAGATAACGATGTCATCAAAGCAAGGGTTGAAAAGGCGTCAATCTGTGCTTATAGGGCAATGATTGAGGCTGGCGGAGATATGACGGATTCTGAAAGAGAAGCCATTATTGACAAATATATAGACCTTTGCAAACGTTATAACATGACATTCGCATCAGAGCAAATGCAAGCGTCAACATTCTTTGAAAAATTAAAAGCCAAAAGCTAAAAGTCAAAGGTTTTAAAAGTTAAGGGTTAGGGAGATTATGATTTCATATCTTCTTAACCTTTATATTACAGCGAAATATTCTTGTTCTGCCAACTCGGATTTCATTCGTAAATATGACGGATCGGTTTCCATAGGTCCAACAGTGCCTGTGCATTTTACGAAACAATAAATTATTTCTCTTAATTCCTCTCTGGATATACGTTTCATATCTTTTAGTTCATGCACATAGGGGTATATGTGAAGTGAAAGATATTCTATGGGAGGATATTCAGGCTTGATTGCTGGCTGTATAAAATTAAAGGCGATCTTTCTATATCCTCTTTTTCTCCAAAACATCTCACGTTTCCATGGGTCCATAGAATCATTCTTTATTTCCTCAATTTTCATTAAACTGGGGTCATTGACCTGAATGACAAGCTCCTTAAGATAACAATCAAACTCCCGTGCATCTGCAAACAATGTCTGATCTCTTATATCAATTAACTTTCTGCCTATCCCTCCTTTGCGATGCTCCTTTCGCACACCGATATACGATCCCATACCTATTGCATAACTTCCAAAACTGAAAAAGTAAAAAGATACGCCCCCAATTACCCGTCCATCTTTGCAGGCAGTAAAAAGATGATAACGACATATTTCATTTCCATCTGTCCAATTTTTTATTATGACATTTTTGCGAAGTATTGGTATATCTTCTCTTACATATTTATCTGGAAAAGCCTCAACTAATACATTATCATGGAAATCTGCAATCAAGTCGCTATCAGGATCCAATACCTCAATATAATCAATTGGCACGTTTTCTGCTCCTTCTTATATTTGATTGATCTGCCTATTTATTCTGTCAATAAACTTGGCTTTTTCTGCCAATAAATAGTTTTCATAAACTTTTTCTTTGCCATTAATTAAAATTTTTGAAAAAATATCCGAATCTATTTCCTCCTCTTTTGGTGAATAACAAATAAATTCAAATAAAGAATTAAACACGTCATCAGAAAAAAGTTTGTTTAGATCAAAGACTATCTCATCAAGGTTGCCAAGATAAAGTGCGGATAAAAAAATCGCCCTATAAGGATCGATCCCATCGTGAAGTAGAACGGCAGGAATAAAATTATTTCCATAGCCAGTGTTAAATAATATATTAGTCCCTTTCACATAGACGTCACCGAAGATGTCATAATTTTCTATGTAATACTCAGCTTCGTTTACAATCTGTTCAAGCAATTCGTTTCCCTTATATGAAATGCTCAGATTTTGCTGATCGTCATTAGACTTTTGTATCAAATTTTCTGATAGCAGTTTGGCGACTATTCTATTAAATTTCCTCTTATTTTTTGGTTTTAGCAAGTCGGTATTGAAAATATGGTTATATCTATCAATCGCATACAAAATGAATATCTGCCTAAACTCGTTAAGTAATGATTTCTTTACTTTTTCAGTGATCATATAAAATGGATTATACTGAGTTTCAATCACAAGATCGAGCAGTTTATATATCTTATTTTCCTCTGCATAAACCTGTTCATATAAATATAACGGTTCTGTTAATTGAATATTTGATTCTCCATTATTGATATGATAACGAATTATTAGGCTTCCTGAGTCACGTTTTGCATAGATATTAGTCAAAATATCAAGAAAATCAACTAAGTCTGGATTATCATATTCAGAAAGCTTTATCTTTAATTCAAGCATTTGTTCTGGTGTTTGGCATATTACATATTTATTTAATACCTGCTCTATTGAAAGGAATTCAGCCTCTATTGGCAATTCCATATAAAACCCGTCAAGAAGGTTCATATCGTCAACAGTTATTCTGATGATTAATCCAGTTTTGAAGTCATCAGATAAAGGTGGAAATCCTAATGAAGCATAAAAAGCCCTTTCAAAATCATCGTTCAATATTTTATGATATTGGCTCATTTTCTAACCAAACCACCACCTGATCCTCCACCTCTAAAAGAACCAAATCTTGATGAACCTCTTCCCCAACCTGACTTAGTCGCACCAGAAGACAGTCTTGTAGCTTTGCTTAAATTAATGCCCTTACGAGACGCCCACCTTTGCCTTGATGCAGATGGGGAAGCTTTTCTATATGTCTCTCCGTGTGTAGCGGACATCCTCGTCTCAAATTGTCTATTTGCATTTATCTGGTCTCTATAACTAGGGCTACTTCTATAACTTGTCCTATAATTTCTTATTGCCCCTGCGTCAGCAATAGTTGTATGATATATCGGCACTGCATAAACAGGTCTTGTTAATGCGCTAAATAGCATCCAAGTCATAAAAAAGTCGCCTGTGGTATATGGATGATAATAATAGCTATTGACACCATATCCTCGCATTTCACCTTTATAATTTCCGTCTTCAAACCATCTTCGGAATGTAAATAGTTTTTCGTCCTCTTCATAATCAATTTGATTATTATCGTTGAGGTCAGCATACCCAGATACTAATTGTTCGCCATTTTCTTCGTTTTTGACCTCTATTAGCACCAATTCATCGCCTTGATATATCTCGTTTACACGTTTTTCAAATTCAGTAACATCTTTTGATTTTTGCATAGCTTCTTCTACTGCTTCAAGGTTAATACGTCCTGCTTGACCGCTGGTTTCTGCCCATTGTTCGCTTCTTGACGAACAACCACCTAACATTAAAGCACTACCGCCTGCCATAATTCCCGTAGCAGTTATGCTTGCATATTTGAGTATGGCGCTCTTTTTATCAAGTTCATACTTGCCAATTTTTTTCATCTAAATGCGCCCCCTTTTAAAAATTCAAAGCTTTTCGTTTACATTGAAATGATCTTTCTCATGCGTTCTGCTAAATCTATCTGTGCGTTGCGGTCTCCGCCGACTTCGTGGATCACATAAGAATCATAGCCGACTGTCCTAAATTCCTTCATAAGTAAAGCCCAATCAGTATCGCCATCAAGCAGATTCACAAAGCTATGAGAACTACGTTTAAAATCCTTGAAATGGACCTTTTTAATCCTGCTTCCAAGCTCACGAACCCAATGCTCAGGATAGCCATAAGCCATCATATTAGCAGTATCAAGATAAGCACACACCCATTGACTACCAACCTCATCTATGAATTCCCTCATCTCTTTTGGACTAAGCAGGAATTTATTCCACACATTTTCAACACAGATAGCGACTTTATAAGATTCTGCAATAGGGGCTAATTTTTTCAATTCATCTACAAATGCCCTCCAAACTTCCGTATATGTCCCTGCTGGACCTAACTGCCCTGGATGTAGAAGCATACCATCTGTGCCTAATAGATTACCTATTTCAAGTATTCGGATAATTGATTTAGCCCGTTTTTTTCGGTCTTCTGGATTAAGGCTTAGCATACTTCCGCTATCTCTATAACCGCCGATCACACTAGCTATCTCAACATTTGCATCAGCACATTTTTTAGCCACATTTTTTATATCTGAATCGGTCATATTTATATCTAACGCTCCGCCTTCTGTAAACGATAATTCCATCGCCTCATAGCCAGCATCTTTACAAAGGGCTAAGCAATCGTCAAGCGACATTCCACCAGTTATTATCTGAGTAAATCCTATTTTCATAAAAACCTCCACAAAATAGTTAATGCTTAATTAAATTGACGTCTTAGAATTAAGTTTATCAACTCAAACTATTTTAACGGTAACCTTACGCTCTTTTGGATCAAATGCTATAAGTGTCTGATCTCCGTCTATAAAGAAAGTGCCACTTTTGAAAGCAGAACGAGAGTTGACAGGTTTCAAAGGATTTTCTCCTACGAAGACACCTTTAATTTCTGCTCCTTTTACACGCAAAGTAAGATCAGGCACTAAAACGGGCAAGTCAAGATTAATAAAGTTGCCATCAACGGATATATTAGCCATTTTTTTAGCACAGGAATAATTTGTGATTTCACTACATTTTCGCCATTGAGTTTTTTCACCATTCGGATCAAGCTGTTTCAAGCGATGGACAACAGCTTTAAGCGTATTAAACCCTCGTCTATCGTCGTTGTGCATGCCATAAAATCCCTGCCAATGACTGCATAAAACAGCAGGTTCTCCTGCATTTATCAACGCAGGTAGCCGTCCACCTTGTAGATCAGATGTTATATATTTGTCAACGCTTACTTTGTCATATCCAGTCCATGAACCTGTCCAATCGTCTGTGGAAGCGAGTATCTCGCCAACCGCGGTCCCATTATCTCTGTCAGGATACCAAACAGGCACTTCAACAGAGTCACCACCAGCAAAGCGTTTAAAGAAATATGGCGTAGGATTTCCTGTGACTTCTCTGACAGCTATGCCTGTAATTTTGGCATACAATTCAAGCGGATGACCACCAAATCCACCGGGAGATGTCACGCCTTCGGGAGTAAGACCGACATTATGAAGTATTCTACATGCGGTCGCGATATATTCAATGAGAAGTTCCTCTTGATCAACAGGCAATCTTGCCCATTCGTATTGTTCCCATATCCTCGATTCTAATGGTTGAAAATTTTTTAGGTCAACTACAAAAGTATGGGTTATCATTTCGGGAGTTATATCAAAGGCTTTGTGTATCAATTCTCTACACATTTTAAGCCAGCTTTCCTGTTGAGCTTTACTGAATAATGGCAAGCCTTGATCTATGCGTCCCAAAGCAGCAGGACAAGGAACAACGCTAAATTTGCCTTTAATCCCGTTTTCAATGCACCACTCTGCAAACTCGCGAGTAAAAGATTCTGGATGCACGACTGGTATGTCTTCCCATCTTTGATTTTCGCCAGTTGCTATGTTACGATCTCTGATAAAAAAGTAATTCAGATTTACCAATAATGTAGAATCATCAATTATCAGCGATAAAGGGACGCGGTCTAATGCATGACGCATGATCTCAGCTTGCATCTTTTGCCTCCTAATCAATAAGTTTAAGGACTGAATTCTTGCCTCAATTTTTAGTCTCTTATTTATCCATTACACAGCGAAAACCCGTATAATTATCCGCTTCATAAGGGTCTAAGAATCTACGTTTGGCGACACGAAGCCCAGAATCCCTTGTATTTTGCACATCATCACCCCACGAACCGCCGCGGACAACAACCGACGTTCCCGACTTTGGACCTGTTGGATTTTGGTTTGGAGATGATGAATAATATTTTGCATCATACCAATCGGCACACCATTCTTGGACATTACCAGCCATATCAAAAAGACCATATCTATTAGGATCAAACGATCCAACACTTGCAGGCATTTCCCAGAAATCCTTTCCCCCTGTGCCATAGTAATTTGCATAGTCGTGGAATAGCTTATCTCCCCAAGGATAGAGTTTTCCGACCAATCCGCCTCTTGCTGCTTTTTCCCATTCTGCCTCGGTAGGAAGTCGTTTTCCAGCCCATTTGCAATATTCTTGGGCATCATACCACGTGACTCTGACAACGGGCTGATCTGCACCACTCAGGGTTGGCTCTTTCCAACTGGCTGGTTTTTTGTAATTTGTGGCATCTACAAATTTCTTGTAATCAGCATTTGTAACTTCATAGATGTCAATATAGAAAGCCTTTACAAAAACCTTATGGACAGGTTTTTCATCTTCATGCCCTTCATTACAGCCCATTTCAAATTCGCCTTCGGGAATTAAGGTCATCAACCTTCCATCTTTCCCTTTTGAGATCATAAGTTTATCCGCCTCTGCTTTAGCCTGAGCATAACGTGGACTTTTAGGATATTTTTTCATAAAGATAAGATAATCGCCAAGCATTTTTGATTGTTCTGCTTTTTCCCATTCAAGGTTTTCAATCGCTGATTTTGCCTTAACGGAATTTTTCCCGCTGGGGAATTGCTTTAAATAGGCTTGATAAGACTCTATTGTATTAGCCTGTTGAGCCTTTTTCCATTCCTTATTCTCCTCACACCCTAAGAGAATAATAACAGATATGATCAAGCACAAGGTTATTAACAAATTTCGGTTTAGCCTCATAGTCTTGCCTCCCGTTTTAGAGTGTTAGATAAGTCAGGACGCATCCTCAGTCATCTTTTTTAACTCACGAGCATAAGAGCAGAATTCGTCAAGATTCATCTTGCGAAGGAAGACAAAGCCTCTCGTTGCCCTTATTAACGGACTTGGATGCTCATTGAAGAATTGACGACCAAGACAGGTTTTCAGCATTTGATATTGCTGAACTTGTATTTGTTGTGCCAAGACAGAGAAAGGCGCATCACATTCATAACTCGGAAAAGACGCGTCTTTCTGCGATACAAAGGCATTCATAAACGCATTTTGCATTACCGCAAACATATTGAGCGATACTGGAACGAAGATGTTTGCCTCTGATGGATGAAAGCGATACCATACATTTCTATATCCTAATATCTCTATATCAGAGCAATTTGTTTTCGCTTGATATTGTTTCAATGCCTCTGCAATCGCTTGAAGCACTTTATAATGTGTATCAGGTCCGCTAGCTTCTGGATCAAAAGCCACCGTTACAACATTAGGCTTTGTATCCATAAGCACTCTAAGAATCGGCTGGACATCTCTATCTATCTCTGGTTCTTCTGTGAATATCTCACCTTTATAAAAGCCAAGCCTCAGATGCTTTATTGATCTCGTATCAAAACCTAAATATCCCCAAAGACAATCCGCTTCCCATTCCCTTATCATTCCCTTAAAACGTTGTATATGTTCCATATCTTTTCTACCGGGATATTGCGTCTCAAAATAGTTGATCATCTCATCTATGCGATGTCCAAGGTTTTCTATATTTTCCTCATCGTAAATTTGAATAAGGTTACGGAGCATTCGTCGCGCTTCGCCTTCGTCTTTCATAACAATATCGTCTCCCGCGATACCATCAAGATATTGCCAGACATCACGATTTCGCCCATTTATATCCTTTGGATCAAAATAACGTTCTTTTATTAAATGGTCAAATTCGCCTTTTTCAAGAAAATATTTTAATTTTTTAACAAGCGACAAGGCATATTTATTAGTTACAGAAGTAAATCCAGAGGTCATATAAGTAAAAATATGGCTATTGCTTGCGTCGCGAATATTCCTTACAGCATAAGGTAAATAACCCAACATTTCATCGTCATGATGTGGCGATGTATGCAAAAATATTGTATTATTCCGAGCCTTACTCCCCGCTTCCAATTTTTCTAAAAGAGCCTTCTCAACTCTACTGGTGATTTCTGACACTGTCAAACCCGATTTACCCGTAAGTATAGAGGCAAAACGATTGTCTTTAAAATCGCTTTCGTTTAGATCACGTATACGTTTACGTTTTTCAAGTGCAAGATCAATCACAATTTTCTGTATTAGTTCATCTGGCAAAGTTTCTATGCTTATAAACGCCCTATGCTGTCGTTCCAAAAGAAGTTTAGCAGAGCCATTAGTTAAATAAAATCTTGCGTTACGTAAGGAATGAAGGGCGGTAGCAGGATAATGTATATGCTTATCTTTTTGAATTGCGTCACTGACAACTTTGGCTTTTGCCTCTCCTGCTGCGATAATTATAGCTGTGCAATCGGGATTATAGGTAATAGTAGAAAGCCCTATGGTGATCACCAAATGCCTTTTAGCTACCTCTATTCCGCCTAAGTCAACTGCCGCAGCAGATTGAGTTTCGTAGTTTATCTGTGTAAGCCTTGTCGTTGAGTTATGATCTGATCCCATCACATTAAAAGCTATATGTCCATCAGGACCTATTCCACCTAAAAAGAAACCTATCCCGCCTAAACCTCTGATCCTTTCCTCTTGCTCATAACACCATTGATCTACATTTTCAATAACAGCTTTCTGCAATTGTTCTTGCTTAGTTTTTGCGGGACGATACCTAAGTGAAAGGTCAATTTCTGAGTTATGCGACCATATATCATCAAGGTCTAATCCATTTGGAATGCCTATGTTAGAACAGTCAATTAGCAAAGCCTTATCAGGATCAAGTCCAAAACCTTCAATATAAAATTTATTGACATAGAAATAGAAGCTGTTGTGATATGTTGATGGAACAGGATAAAATTCGTCAATCTGAACAAAATAAAGGCTTTTCATATCAGGTTTTATGGTAGGATCAAGCCCATTTTCATCCATATCTTTCTGAACATTTGGTCTTTCCCAATTTTGCAGATAGTAGTTGACCCATTTGATAAAATATTCTGGAGTTTTTCCTGTGGGAAGAGATATTACACCGCCGGGATTAGACTGAACCCATTCAAGAAACCTTAATGCAGTTAATTTGCCAAGAGATGGAAAATTGTCAACTACTATAACTCCGATCTTTTCAGTTGGAGGATATATAAGCTCTTGACCGCTTCTTTTTAAGGCAATTTCCTCTACTTTTGAATTTAACTCTATGCGAAACATATTAGCCTCGTAAACAATTAAACCGATTATTAAAAAATTCAAATCCGTTTATGGTTATCATAACGCAATTTATCACGTTTGTAAAGACAATAAAGTTTTTACTCAAAAATCAATTCTATTTTGATTTATAATCTATTGACCGACGTTATCTAATACTGTTTTTACTATTCTTTGCTTTTTGGATATATTTTCCTTAGTATCCTGATCAGTTAATTTGATCTGATTTAATATAAATCCGCCATTTCCACGAGGATAGCGGATCAATCCGCCAACATTAACCAAAGGAAATACCTTATCTTTATACCAATCAGGGAGTTCTCTAATTATCTGAACATTATCAATACCAACCAAAGGTTGCCTCTCTTGTCGTTTGCGTATGCTACGAATTATCAATGACAGTTCCTTTTCTGCTACTTTACCGCCTAAGTCAATCTCAGCGGGCATCATGGCATCTGGCAACTCCAATGTCGCAACCTTTTTGCCATCTATCTGTATATCAATGTCTTTGATCGTGTTATAGAATGCGTTATTCCATATTTTAACTGATTTAATTTTGCAGGACACTGGCAACCCAAAGACAAAAGGTGGAGAACCCTCAGGTCCCCAATTGCCATGCCATATCTGCAATATATATCGCCAGAAATCATGCCCCGTCATGCCATTTACGAGATTATAGGGATCATGATCATCTTTTGTTGGATGATAGGGTTCATCTTTTTGACCCGGCAATCTGCAAAATGGGGCAATGTCAGAAGTATCAACGCAATAAGTGAACACTTCCTGAGAAAGCCACTTATCACCGTGCATTATTTCTTCATTGCTGTATTGGACAACGTCACGATTCCCTAATCCTGACGAGAGTATATCCTTCTCTATTGAAACTCGTTCAAGTCGGAATTCCCTTATCAGATGTTCGGTCCCTAACAATTTATTGAAAGCAGAAAGCCCGTCAGGCTCAAGTCCCCAAAGCATAATCCATCTGCTTTTATTAGTAAATTCGCCAATTTTTTCTTGCATATTTAGCAATAATTCAAGATTATCTTTTGACGCATGAACGACAAGTATATCTGCTTTTGATATTGCTTCGTCTAATGTTTTTGATTCTGTAATATCGCATCCAGAGTCTAACATAAATTTAGCAATTTCAGGCTTTTCAGGGGCATAAACCGTTACTTTAACCGATTTAGGTTTATAAACATCACAATAACGAATCAAGTTTGATAATAGCAGTTGTGCAGATGGTTCAATATCCATTTTTGCCCCGATCTGCATTTGCGAAGCGACAATTACGCCATTGCCATAAGCCATTTCTATCATTGCACTATATTTTAATTCCTCTCCACAAGCTATCCACGATCTAACAGCTCTTGGCTCCCATACCTTTTTAGCGGTAGGGGATTGTCCACTCCAATTTGACAAGTCCGTATCATCAAGACCCTTCATCGGCAAAACATCGTAACCTAATGGAAAAGCAAAATTAGCCTGATGATTGGTCGCTTTTATGGGAAAAACCGGTTCATTGAAAGGAT
>Ga0272448_1004239_pt1 | contig 16499 bp, 15 predicted proteins | sample YNPCB0191_FD_202220 | JGI IMG/M metagenome (GOLD analysis project Ga0272448, IMG submission 202220) | Hot spring sediment microbial communities from Yellowstone National Park, WY, United States - YNP-CB-019-1 | ecosystem: Environmental > Aquatic > Thermal springs > Hot (42-90C) > Sediment...
GTATTCGGCCGCGAGCGCTTCTTCGTGCGCGGCCGATCCCTTATACGCTACCACCCGGCCGCCGCGCCTGGCCAGCGGCAAGAGGTATTCCACCAGGGTGGGCAATGGCGCCACGGCGCGCGCCACAACCAGATCGTAGGCCGCCCGATGGGGATCGCGCAGGGCCAGCTCTTCGGCCCGGCCATGGATCAACTGGACATCGCTCATGCCGAGCTGGGCCACGATGTGCTCCATGAAGCGCACCTTCTTCGCGGTGGCCTCCATGGCGCACAGCCGCAGCTTGGGCCAGACGATGCGCAGTGCCAGGCCGGGCAGGCCCGCGCCCGCGCCGACATCGGCCACCTTGAGCGGCCGGCCCAGCAGCGCGGCGGGCGAGATCCCCTCCAGCGCGGCCAGGGCCGGCACCAGGGAGAGCGAATCCAGATAGTGGCGGATCTCGATCTGTTCGGGATCGGTGATCGCGGTCAGGTTGAAGCGCTCGTTCCAGGCAATGAGCTCTTGGGTGAACAGCTCGAAAGCTGCCACCTGGGAGGGAAGCAGGGGTAACCCCATTTGCGCTGCGCCGGCAACCAATCTCTGCATGGCGCAGATTATATCACAGCGCGGCCCTATCGCAACCATTGTAGGGCGAGATTTATCTCGCCCTACAGGAAGGTGGCGGGGCGAAATGAATTTCGCCCTACAGGAAGGCGGCAAGGCGAGATGAATCTCGCCCTACGGCTACTGTACTGTGATGCCGCTCAGCAACAGGTCCACGATGCCGGTCAGCCGGTCGGCCAGGGAATACTGGCCGCTCGACTCGCACCAGCGGATCAATTGCTGGAGATAAAGCGCGTCGAGCGCGGCGGCCAACGTGTCCGGGTCGAGGTTGGGGTTCACCTCGCCCTGGCGCTGCGCCTGGCGGATCAAGAGCGCGACGGTGGGTTGCAAGCTGAAGCCGCCCGCATCGCCGGCCATCAGGTCGGCCACCGAAATGCCCTTGCGGAAGATCAGGCAGATCAGCTCGCGATCGCGCTCCAGGCTGGCCGCCAGCGCGGCCATCAGCCGTTTGAGCTTGCCGATCGAGGAGGTCGTGCCGTTCGCACTCAGGGTGGCCGCGCCCAGGCGTCCCACCTCGCGGGCGCCCATGTAGCGCAACACCGCGTCCTTGGTCGGGAAATAGTTGAAAAAGGTCCCCTTGGCAAGGCCGGCTTGCCGGGTGATCTGATCTACGGTGGTGGCCTCATACCCCTGCGTGCGGAACAAGGTCAGCGCCGCCTCATAGAGGCGCTCTTTGCGTTCGAGTTTGCCCTGTTCGCGCTTGCTGGCGGTCTGCTCGAGGTTCATGGTCCCTCCGCGCATTGGTCATCTGCCGGATCGAAACACTGAAGCCGAATCGTCTCCGGAGTGTCGTTATTACTGCTCTTCAAGACGTAGCAGACACGGCAGAGTCACGCGAAATATGACCGGAGTACAAAAAATTTAAGATTCACCTGCTACGCGATCATCGCTTTTTCTGGCTGATCGCGCAGATGCACAGACCAGGTCCGGCCCCCCGGATGTCCGGTGGCAATCCACAAGGGATCGCGCGCCGCTGCCGGATAAGGGGAAAAACGATCGGCGGCTGCAGGTTGATGTGTGGCTATGACCGACGGCTCGGCAGCTATTTTATCTCAACTCTGTCCGAGCGCCAAAAAAGAAAGCCCCCCTTGTAGAAACAAGGGGGGCCGCAAGGGGTGGAGAGTTAGCGCCGGGCGGCCGCGTAATACGCCGCCACCTGATCCCAATTGATGACGTTGAAGAAGTTCGTCACGTACTCGGGCCGGCGGTTCTGGTACTTCAGGTAGTAGGCATGCTCCCACACGTCTATGCCCAGGATCGGCGTGTCGCCCTGCATGATCGGGCTATCCTGGTTGGGCGTGCTGTAGATGGCGAGATTGCCGTCGGGCTTCACCACGAGCCAACCCCAGCCGCTGCCGAAGCGGCCGATCGCGGCGGCGCTCAACTGCTCTTTGAACGTCTCGAAGCTGCCGAACGCCGCATCTATTGCCGCGGCCAGCGCGCCGGTCGGCTTGCCGCCCGCGCCGGGCGCCATGATCGTCCAGAAGAGGGTGTGATTGCTGTGGCCGCCGCCGTTGTTGCGCACGGTGGTGCGGATGTTTTCCGGCACGGCGTCCAGTTTGGCCAGCAGCTCGTTGATCGGCATCTCCTCGAAGGGGGTGCCGGCGATCGCCTTGTTCAGGTTGGCGATGTAGGCCGCGTGATGCTTCCCGTGGTGGATCTGCATCGTCATCGTATCAATGTACGGCTCCAGCGCGTCGAACGCGTACGGAAGGGACGGAAGTTGGTGCGCCATGAGTGACTCCTTGCTGAAACAGATTCAATGCTTGCACAAATGCAAGATCAGGATACAGCAAGCATGAACCTATTTCAGTAAGTAAACACACGGTTCACTTTGGCGCATGGTTGGAGTTGTTATCCGTACGCGAGAAGAGCGCGGCGAGCTCTTCGGCCGCGCCCGGCCCGACCACGGCCAACACCTCATCCCCTTCCTGGAACGTCGAGATCCCGCGCGGGATCTGGATCTGGCCCTGGCGAATGATGGCCGCGATCACGCACTCTTTGGGCAAGCTCAGGTCCTTGAGCGGGATGCCGATGGCCCTGGCGCCAGGCGGGATCTTCTCTTCGACCAGGGAATACTGGCCGCGGCGCAGCTTGAGCAGCGTCATCATGTCGCCCAGCGACATCTCTTCTTTGATGGTGCCGGCCAGGATGGCCGCTTGATTCACCGCCACGTCCACGTGAAACGTCTGGTTGAAGAGCCAGGCGGTGCGCGGATTGTTGACCCGCGCGATGGTGCGCGGCACCTGATAGCGCTCGCGGGCCAGGTAGCAGAGCGCCAGGTTGTCGGCGTCGCTGGTGGTGATCGCCGCCAGCACGTTCGCCTGTCGGATGCCGACATCCTCCAGTACCTGGGGATCGGTCGGGTCGCCCTCGTAGATCGCTTCGGTCGGCAGCTCGCGGTGGAGCCGCGCCAGCACATCGCGGCGCTGCTCCAGCAGCCGCACCTTGTGGCCGCTGTTCAGCAAGGTGATGGCCAGGTAAGTGCCCGTCCGGCCTCCGCCGGTGATGATGACGAACATCTTATGCTTCCTTTTCCTCTCTCAGCCGATTGCGCAGTTGTTCGACCCCCTCCATGGTGGCGCTCAGATGCAGGATGTCGCCGGCCTGGAGGAGCGCATCGGGAGCCGGCAACGAGGCCTTGCCGGCGCGCGTCAGGGCCACCAGGCATCCGCAATCGCCCAGCAACTCGCGCAGGGGCCGGCCATGCCACGCCGCGGGCACCAGCACCTCGTATACCTCCACCTCGCCGTCGCCGGCCGAGAAGACCGTGTGGAGGGTCACATCTTCGAGCATCTCCTCCATCCGCTGCGCGCCCCAGATGGCCGGGCTCACCTCTTGCAGGTTGAACACCTCGTAAAAGGCCCGATAGCGCGCTTCGTAGTTGCGACACACCACGTTCGGCACGTGATAGATCGTGCGGGCGATGTGCCCCACGACCGCGTTGAGGGTGTCGGAATTGGTGACGGCCGCCAGGGCGTCGGCCTGTTCGATGCCGGCCCGGCGCAACAGGTCTTGCGTCAGCACGTCCCCTTCCAGGGTGCGGCCCCGGAAGTCGGCGCCCAGATTTTCGAAGGCGGAAGGCGCCACGTCAATCACCGTGACGCGATGCCCCTTCTGGCTCAAGCGGGTGGCCAGGTGCGCCCCCACCCGACCACACCCGATGACGATGGCGTTCATGGTCTTCTCCAATAATTTACGGGATCTGATATGGCACGTCGGTGATGACGATGCCCGGCTTGAAAAGCAAGGCCATTCGCAAAAACAGAGCGGTTTGCGTATGCAGCAAATTGTGCCAGCTTCGTCTAGGCACGAACTGCGGCACGACGATCGTGAGCATTTCGTTGGACTGGCGCTGAGCGCTGATCTCCTCGATGTAGGCCAAGAGCGGCTCAAGCAACAGGCGATAAGGCGAGTCGAGGATAACCAGGCGTACGCCGTTGCCCCAAACATCCCATTTCTGGCGGATTCGGGCGGCCTCGGCTGGGTCGAGCGAAACGTAGACTGCGGTCACATCATCGGATAACGCTAGAGCATACGACAGCGCGGCCAGAGTGCCACGATGAACGCCGCTGATCGGCAAGAGGACCCGATGGCGTTTGGCACGCGGAGGCGCACCATAATTTTCCAGCGAAAGGCTGGCCGCCAAGTGTTGGTAATGATGATGGATCGCCGAGAAGGCCAGCACCAGCAACGGGATCAAGATCAGCACGACATAGGCGCCATCTATGAACTTCGTGCTGACGAAGATCAGCATCACGACCACCGACACCGTTGCGCCAACGGCGTTGATCATCATCTTGGGTCGCCAGGCAGGATCATGGTGCAGAGTCGAGCCGCGTTCGACCTTCTGTTGGTCGGCGCGCAGATGGCCGGCTTTCCACCAGCGTCGGGCCATGCCGGCCTGTGACAGGGTAAACGACAGGAACACGCCGATGGCGTAAAGCGGGATCAAAGCGGTGACGCTGGCCTGAAATGTGATGATCAATAGCGAGGCGATCAGGGCCAGCGCTACAATGCCGCGAGAATAGACGAGTCGGCTTCCGCGGTAAGTGAACTGTCGGGGCAGAAAGCCGTCTTTGGCTGCCAGCGCGCTGAGCCGAGGAAAGTCGGCAAACGAGGTATTGGCCGCCATAATCAAGATAACCGTAGTGGCCGCGATGACTACCAGATAGAATGGATTGCGGCCGCCATATACCGTGCGCGCCAGTTGCGAGATGACCGTTTCGGCCTCCGAAGGCAACGCGCCGATGTGTACCGCCAGGAAGGTGATCCCGAGCAGCAGTGTGCCCAGGATAAGCGACATCCAGATCAGGGTGATCCCGGCATTGCGGCTGCGCGGCTCGCGAAACGCCGGGATGCCGTTGGAGATCGCCTCTACGCCGGTGAGCGCGGTGGTGCCACTGGAAAACGCGCGCAGGATCAGGAAGAGCGTCACGGCCTGGGCGCCGTGCAACATCTCCATCGGCGGTGGATCGCTGACGACCCCCAGCGTGCCCGTCAGATAACGGCCCAGCCCGATCAGCACGGTCAGGGACATGGTCGCGATGAAGAAATAGGTCGGCACGGCAAAGATCGTCCCCGACTCTTTTACCCCGCGCAGGTTGACAATCATGATCAACATCACCAGCGCTACCGCCACCTCCACCCGATAGGGGAACAGCGCAGGAAGAGCCGAAGTAAGTTGGGCCACCCCCGAAGAAACCGATACGGCAACTGTCAGGATGTAATCGGTCAACAAGGCGGCGGCGGCCGTCTGCGCCGGTAGCTCGCCCAGGTTGTCGCGTGCGACGATGTACGCGCCGCCGCCGTCCGGATAGGCGTGGATGGTCTGCTCATAGGATATCGTCAGGATGATTAATAGCCCGATGATGGCCAACGCGATCGGAATGGCAATGCCGAATGCCATAGTGCTGGCCGCGGCCAACACCACCAACATCTCTTGAGTGGCGTAGGCGACTGAGGACATGGCGTCAGACGAGAACACGGCCAACCCCACCCACTTGCCAATGGCTTGGTGGGGGGCATCGGCCGTGGAGAGCGGCCGGCCGATCAACCACGTGATGAACGAGTGACGCGGCGCGTATGGTGCGGTATGGTATAGGGTAGTTGACGTATTTTCAGATTCAATCATCATAAATCGGTCTATGCCCAATAAAAAAGGGACACAGGCTGACGACCCGTTGTCCCTGATTATGACGACGTTTGATAGCAAACAAAAACTAGAACGATCTTACCTCATTTTGCGAATTACGTCAAACTCATATAGTATAGCTGATCAGCGAGATGGGCAATCGCTCGTCGGCCCTGCTACAATGAAATCTGCTGATGCGGCCAGACTTTGATCTTCGAGGCGGCAGGAGTTACGATTTGTTCTAAACACCTGCCGCACAATGTGGCGGCCACATATTGATGATGGACCGAGTTTGCTGGAAAAAATAGAGCATGGCCTGGATTGAAACCGATGAAAGCACCGGCATCCTGCGGCGCACTGCCGAATACCGGCCGCGTCGGAACTGGCGCACCTGGCTGATCGGCCAACCGCTGCCGACGGCCGACGCGCCGCATCAGACCATCGGCAAGCTGGTCGGATTGGCGGTCTTTGCCTCCGACGCGCTGTCGTCTACGGCCTATGCCACACAGGAAATCCTGTTCATCCTGGCGGCCGCCGGCACCGGCGCATTTAGCTACGCGTTCCCGCTCTCGTTGGTGATCGTGGGCCTGCTGGCGATCGTGACCCTTTCCTACGAGCAGATCATCCACGCCTATCCGAACGGCGGCGGCGCGTACATCGTGGCGCGCGACAACCTGGGCGACCTGCCCGCCCAGATCGCTGGCGCCGCGCTGCTCACCGACTACATCCTCACGGTGGCGGTCTCTATTTCGTCCGGTGTGGCCCAGGTGACTTCGGCCTTTCCGGCCCTCTTCCCGCATCGGGTCGAGATCGCCGTCGGCCTGGTGCTCTTCATGATGGTGGTGAACCTGCGCGGGGTGCGCGAATCCGGCACGGCCTTCGCCATTCCCAGCTACTTTTTCATCGTCATGATGTTCCTGACGGTCGGCGTCGGGATCGGCCGCTACCTGGCCGGCACGCTGGGGGTCGTGGCCGATCCACCGCCGCTGGAAATGGTCGGCGAGCTGCAGGCGGTCTCGGTCTTCCTGATCCTGCATGCGTTCTCCAGCGGCACCACCGCGCTCACCGGCGTGGAGGCGATCTCCAACGGGATCACCGCCTTCCGCGAGCCGCGCAGCCGCAACGCCGGCATCACCCTGATCTGGATGTCGCTCATTTTGGGCACGCTGTTCCTCGGCATCACGTTCCTGGCCGGCCCCATCGGCGCCATTCCGTCGGAACATGAGACGGTCATCTCACAACTGGCGCGCACGGTGTTCGGTGGCCGCAACGCGCTGTATCTGGCCGTGATCGGCGCCACGATGATCATCCTGATCATGGCGGCCAATACCTCCTTCAACGGCTTCCCCCGGCTGAGCGCGCTGTTGGGCCTGGATGGCTTCCTGCCGCGGCAACTGGCCTTCCGCGGCAGCCGGCTGGTGTATTCCTACGGCATTGTGGCGCTGGCGCTTGTCGCCTCGCTCTTGATCGTCCTTTTCCGGGCCAGCGTCACCGGCCTGATCCCGCTCTACGCCATCGGCGTCTTCCTGTCGTTCACCCTGGCCCAGGCCGGCATGGCGCATCGCTGGTGGAAGATGGGCCATCTGGCGGCCGGCCAGGTGAAAAAAGAACGCGGCTCCGATTTGCGCTTCGAGCGCGGCTGGCAGATCAAGATGATCGTCAACGGCTTCGGCGCGGCGTGTACGACCGTGGTGACGTTCATCTTCGCCATCACCAAGTTCGCCAGCGGCGCCTGGATCGTCCTGATCCTGATTCCCGTGCTGGTGTTTGTCTTTTCGGGCATCCATCGCCACTACCGTCACCTGGCCAAACGCCTTTCCCTGGAGGATTACGCCGAGCCGCCGGCCATCGTGCGCCATCGGGTCATCCTCCTCATCGGCGGCGTGCACAAGGGCACCCTGGCAGCCCTGCGCTACGCCCGCGCGCTTTCCCGCGATGTGACCGCGGTGCACGTCTCGATCGATCCGGCCGAGACGGAGCGCATTCAGCAGCGCTGGGACTGGTGGGGAAAGGGTACCCGGCTGGTGATCCTGGAGTCGCCCTATCGGTTGATGATCGAGCCGGTGGTGAAATACATCGAGGAGATCGCAGCCCAGCGCCAGCTCAACGAGGTGATCACCGTCGTGGTGCCGCAGTTCGTGCCGAAGCGATGGTGGGCCAACGCGCTCCACGCGCAAACCGCCACCTGGTTGCGCTTCGCGCTGCTCGGCCAGCCGGGGATCGTGGTGACGGATGTGCCGTATCTGGTGGAGTGAGTGAGGCGGTAGATTGGTAGATCAGTAGATCACAGATTCAAGCTCAGAGGGGGTCTGTGACCCCCGACCGCCGGTCACAGACCGGCTTGGAGCAGCAAAATTGTGATCTACTGAGATTGGTAGATGGGTAAATTGGTAGTGGGTAAATCAGCGAATCGGGGGATGTTCGTTTGCTCCGTATAAGCCCCTGGCGATGATGTATTCGCGCACGGGCTCCGGCACCAGATAGCGAATGGTGCGGCCGGCGCGCACGCGGGCCTGGATCTGATTGGAGGAGATCTCCAGTTCGGGCATGTCGAGCAGGGTCACCCGCTGGCGGATGCCCGGCAGCCGGGCTTCCAGATGCGCCCAATCCAGGGGGACGTTGTAGCGCGTGAGTGCCACCAGGTGACAGGCCGCGACCAGTTCTTGCGGCCGGTGCCATCCGGGCAGCTCGGCCAGGCTATCGTATCCCATGAGGAAATAAAGCTCGCCGCCCGGCGGCAGTTCTTGCTGGAAGATGCGCACCGTGTCGAGGGTATAGTGCGGCCCGGGCCGGTCGGCGTCCACGCGCGAGACGCGCAAGGCCGGGTTGCCGGCGATGGCCAGCTCGATCATCGCCAGGCGATCTTCCACGGGTGCCAGCCGGCGATCGCGCTTGTGCGGCGGATCGCCGGCCGGCACCAGGTATATCACCGCCAGCCCGAGCTGATCGCGCGCTTCTTCGGCCAGGATCAAATGGCCGATGTGGATCGGGTCGAACGTGCCGCCCAGGAGGCCGATGCGCGTCGTCGCGGCCGGCCGGTCGCCGGCCGATGTGGCTTCGGGCATGTCAGTCGCTCCATTCCAGCTCGATCGCGCCGATGCGCACCGTGTCGCCCTCCCGCACCCCGCGGGCGATCAACGCCTCGGTGATCCCCAACGCCTCCAGGATGCGCTGGAAGCGCATGACCGCGTCGTAGTATTCCCACCGCGTCATCTTGACGATCCGCTCGATGTACGGGCCGTGCACGTGGTAGGCGCCGTCCGGATCGCGCGTGATGGTGAAGCTCTTGTCTTCGGCCGGTTGGCCGATCACCCGTTCCGGCACGGCCGCTTCTGGGACAACAGGCTCCGTCGGCGCCGGCAGCTCGGCCAGGAGCGCGGCCACGCGGCGCAGAAGCGCCGGCACCCCCTCGCCCGTGGCCGCAGAGATGGCCAGCGGCTCGATCACGCCCAGGTCGGCGAGACGGTCCGCCACCGCCGGCCAGATGGCTTGAACTTCGGGCAGGTCGAGCTTGTTGAGCGCCACGACCTGGGGCTTTTCGGCCAGCGCCGGATTGAAGAGGCGCAGCTCCTGGTTGATCGCCTGGTAGTCGCCCACCGGATCGGGGCTCAGGCCGTTCAGCAGGTGGATCAGGACGCGGGTGCGTTCGATGTGGCGCAGGAACGTATGCCCCAGTCCCGCGCCGGCGTGCGCGCCTTCGATCAGGCCCGGGATGTCGGCCAGGACGAAATCGCGATTGTCTACCACCACCACGCCCAGGTTGGGCTCCAACGTGGTGAACGGATAGTCGGCGATCTTGGGCCGGGCGGCGCTGACGCGGGCCAGCAGGGTGGACTTGCCCGCGTTCGGCACCCCGACGATGCCCACATCGGCGAGCAGCTTGAGCTCCAGGCGCAGCCAGCGCTCTTCGCCCGGCTCGCCGTTCTCGGCAATGCGCGGGGCCTGGTTGGTGGCCGACTTGAACGCGTGGTTGCCCCGGCCCCCGCGGCCCCCGCGCGCCACCAGCGCGCGTTGTCCGGGGAGGATCAGATCGGCCAGCAGCTCGCCGGTCGCGTCGTCGTAGGCCACCGTGCCGATCGGCACGCGGATGATCAGGTCGGCGCCCTGCGCGCCGGTCTGATTCTTGCCGCGGCCGTGTGCGCCGTTGGCCGCGCGGAAGTGCACCTGCTGGCTGAACTGGATCAGCGTGTTTTGTTGGGGATCGGCCTCCAGGTACACATCGCCGCCCTTGCCGCCGTTGCCGCCGCTCGGCCCCCCGCGCGGCACGTGCGCCTCGCGGCGGAACGCGACGACCCCGTTGCCGCCGTCGCCGCCTTTCACATAGATCTTGGCTTCGTCGAAAAACATGGCATCTCCATCCAGGTTCAGGGATGGGCCGGGGATCGCGGTCAACGATCACAAGGCATCCGTCCCCGTCCAGGGCTTTTCCCCTGTTTCAAGCGTTCAGCATACCCGCATTGGCGGCCCTTGTCAAAACGCCCTGTCGGCCTCATACGCTTACATTACTCTAACGTTCATCCAACGTTGTTCTAATGCATTCTGTATATGATGAGGCCGACAAAAGCGATGCGGCGCTACGCTCGAGCCGCAAGCCAGAGATGATTCAAGAGCAGTCAATCCGACGAACGATCGAATGGAGGTGTGCTATGGCTGAACTGGTACGCTGGAATCCTGCACGGGAAATGATGAGCCTGCGCGAGGCGATGGATCGCCTGTTCGAGGAAAGCTTCCTGCGGCCGGGTTGGTTCGGCTTCATGGAAGAGCCGTCCCTGCCGCTCGACATCTACGAGACGGGCGATCATCTGGTCGTGAAGGCTTCGGTGCCGGGCGTCTCCCCGGAGGATATCGAGGTCACGATCACCGGCGATGTGTTGACGATCAAGGGCGAAGTGAAGGCGGAAGAGAAGGTTGAGAAGGGCAATTACCTGCGCCAGGAGCGCCGCTACGGCAGCTTCTGCCGCCAGGTGAGCCTGCCGGCCGGGGTGAAGACCGACGGGGTGCAGGCGACGTTCAAGAACGGCGTCTTGACCCTGGAGTTCCCGAAGACCGAGGCCGTCAAGACGAAGACCGTCAAGGTGGTGGCGAAATAAAGGAGGCTTCCATGGCGGATTATCTCTCTCGTTGGGATCCGTTTCGCGAGGTGGTGACACTGCGCGAAGCGATGGATCGGCTGTTCGAAGATAGCTTTATTCCGACCCGGCGCCGCGCCGGCCTGCGCGAAGAAGCGTTCCGGCTGCCGCTGGATGCCTATGTCACACCGGAAGAGATCGTGATCCTGGCCAACATGCCGGGCGTCAAGCCCGAAGAGGTCGAGATCACGATCGAGGGCGATACCCTCACCATCAAGGGCGAGCGGCCGGCGCCGCTGGAGAACGTGGACTACGTGCTGCAGGAGCGGGCCTACGGCAAGTTCCAGCGCACGTTGACCATCAACATCCCGGTGGACGCCAACAAGGCCGAGGCGAAGTTCGAGAACGGTCTGCTGACGCTGACCATCCCGAAGGCCGAGGCGGCCCGACCGAAGACGATCCAGGTCGTTAGCAAATAATCGCTAACGCAAAAAGCGCCAGACGCGAAAGTCTGGCGCTTTTTGTATCTCGAGAAATCGGGGCCGCCGGCCGTTCGGCTGCTTTGCTGCGTCGCGTGGCAGCAATTCCAAATATACCGGGTGCGTTTCCGGCGCAAACAGCGCCCCGTGAACGGGGCTGGATCGGCGCCGAGGCAAGGCCCAGCCCGGTTCAGTGCGAAGCCTCCCTGTGGGACCGGGCGCTGTCCGGGAGCACGATCCATTCATGGTCGTGCGGTCGTCGGCGACGCGACGCGAATGACGCTCGCGCTATATGTGGCCTGGAGCATGGCGCAGGGCCGCGGCCTGCGCGCGCAGGTTGGCGTGCGGCGTCCCGTCGGGGATCTCGCAGCCGGCCATGTTGATGCAGCGCGGGCCGCCGGCCGCCAGACAGGCCCACACCGCCTTCTGCACCTGCTCCGGCGTGCCGTGGAGCATGACGCGCACGGGGTCGAAGTTGCCGCACACGGCCGCCCGCTCGCCGAACACCTGCGCCGCCTGTCCCATGTCTACCATCCAGTCAATGTCGATGATCTGCGCGCCGCTTTGGGCCATGTCGGCCAGGATGCGCGAGGTGTTGCCGCAGATGTGCAGCCGCGGGATCGCGGCCATCTCGCGCACGGCCGCGAAGATGCGCTGTTCGTAGGGCAACGCGAATTGACGGTAAGCGCGCGGGGAGATCTGCGAGGCGATGGCGTCGCCCAGGCCGATGATGTCGGCGCCGGCCGCGATCTGCGCCCGCGCGAAGGCGATCTCCATCTCGGTGCAGATCTCCAGCAGCTCGTGCACCCAGTCGGGCCGGTCGTACAGGTCGGTCAGGAGCGCGCCGACCCCGCGCAGATCGGCCGCTTCGGCGAGCGCGCCTTCGACCCAGCCCATGATCGGCACGCGGCCGCCGGCCTGCTCGCGAAAGAGGCGGATGGCCGCCAGCCGATCGCTCATCCGCCGGCCTTCTTCCGGCTTCGGCGGCTTGAGCCGGGCCAGATCGGCCGGCTCGGCGAGCAGAGGCGCCTTCCAGACCGGCAGTCCATCCTCGGGAAACTCGACGGGCAATCCGCAATCCGCGGCCTCGCGGTACGGATCGGAGATGGCCTGGAGGATGTCCAGGTCGAACGCCTCTTGCACCGCGAAGTTCGCCGCGCATAGCACCCGATGGTCGTTGTAGTAGCGGGACAGGGGTTGGCCGATGTAGTGCGCCGCGAACTGCATCATGATGTCGAAGTTGGGTGGCCGGTCTACTGGTTGGCCGGCCAATCGCGCGGTCATGCGTTCATAGGGGTTCATGGCATGCCTCATCTGAAGTCATGGTTTGGGTAAGGCGAAATTGATTTCGCCTTACGGTAGGGCGAAATTAATTTCGCCCTACCAGGCTGGTTCACGCGTGCGTCATCTGTGGTCATGGTTCGAGAAAGCATTCGATGCCATCCGCGATGCCCGCGGCCACGCGCTCGGGATGTTCGGTCAGCAGCGCCCGATCGGCCTTGAGAAAGCCGACCTCGATGATCGCCGCCGGCGTCGTCTCCGCGATCTCGCGGAACGCGTGATAGCGGCTCATGTCGTAGGTGATCGTATCGGGATGCCGCGGCAGGCCGGTGGCCGCGCCGTACGCGCGCCACAGGCAATCGGCCAGCCGCGCCGATGCCGGGTGGGCAGCCGGCTCGTCGGTGGCCAGGCTGGCGACCTTGTAGCCGCTGAGCTCGACCGCACACGAATCGGCATGGATGGACACGAAGGCGTCGGCCCGATAGCCGGCGAGGCGTTCGTCGAACTCGGCCAACAGGTCCACCGAGGCGCCCCGCTTGCGCAGCGCCTGCACCACCCTTTCCGCGATCGCCAGGTTCACCTGCGCCTCCGTCAGGCCATCGGGGCACACCGCGCCCGCATCATGGCCGCTGTGGCCGGCGACGATGCCGATCTGTCGGCCGGCCAGGGGCAAAGACGGCCGCAAGAATCCCGCTGTCAGGCGCGGACCGCCGGCCATCTGTTGCCAGAGGAATAGCCCGCCGATGCCGAGCGCGGCAATGAAGACCAGCAACAGGAACCTCTGCACCCCGCGGATCGTCTGTCTGCGCATGGCACCTCGCCCGCCATGATACCCGCGAACCCCGCTTTGGTCAATCTCGTGGGGGGCGGGCTTTTTCACTTTGACTTTTCGGCCTGCTGCGGGTATAGTGAGGATGGCAATCACATTTCGAGGAACGACACGGTTGATATGAGCGAACTCGGACGTATCCTGGCCGAAGCGCGGGCCGCAAAGGAGCTGAGCCTGGCGGATGTCGAAAAGGCGACCCGTATCCGGCAGAAATATCTGGCCGCTTTCGAGCAGGGCGATTTCGCCAGCCTTCCGCGCGGGACCATTGCGCGCGGCTTCCTGCGCAACTATGCTGCTTTCCTGGGCCTGGATCCCGAAGAAATGGTCCGGCGCTACATCGAGGAAAGCCACGACGCCGATGAGGACATCGCCATCGCCGAGGTCGGCAAGCCGCGGCTGGTGGATTATCGCCCGGTCGAGATCGAGCTGCTGGATACCCGACGCAACCTGGATTGGGTGCGCTGGGCCATTGCCGCGGCGTTGATCGTCGCCCTGGCCGTGGGGGGCTGGTGGTTTTTGAACCGCGCGGAAAGCGCCCCCTTCCTGGCCGGCTTCGGCCCGGCTCCATCGCCCACCGGCACGACGACGCCGACGGCCACCCGCTGGATCGTGACGGCGACCCCTGCCGCGGCCACCGTGCCGCCGGCCACGCCTACCTCCGATCTGTTGCTGTTGCCGACTCCGACCGTGCCCCCGACCCCCACGGAGACCCCGCGGCCGACCGCGACCCCAGAGGTGGTCGCGCGCATCTCGTTGGCCTTGCGCATAGATCAGCGCGCCTGGTTGCGCGTCACCGCCGATGATGTGATGGTGCTCGAAGGGATCCTGGAGCCGGGCGAAGCGCGCAGTTGGGAGGCCAACACTTCGCTCAAGGTGTTGACCGGCAATGCCGGCGGGGTGGATCTGACCCTGAACGGCGTGAACCTGGGCAAGATGGGCGCCATCGGCCAGGTCGTCGAACGCGCCTGGGTGGTGGATCAGGGCAAGGTGATGGAGCGCGGCCCCACTCCGGTGCCTCCCGCGGCAACCCCCACTTCTACGCCGGCCGGCTGATGAGCGAAACAGGGCCGGCGCGTCGGTTGGTTGGATCGGACGATTGATGCGTTATTATCTGTTGACTCTGGGTTGTCCCAAGAACACGGTAGACAGCGAAGGCATGGCCATGCTCCTGAGCCGGGCCGGCTACCAGGGCACGGCCACGGCGGACGAGGCCGATATTCTGCTCGTCAACACGTGCGGCTTTCTGGCTGCCGCCGAAGAGGAATCGCTGGCGGCCCTGCGCGAGCTGGCCCGGCGCAAACGGCCCGGCCAGAAGCTCATCGCCGCCGGGTGCATGGCGCAGCGGGCCGGCGAGCGGATCGTGCGCGAAGTGCCGGAGGTAGATGGCCTGCTGGGCACCCGGCGCTGGATGGAGATCGTGCCGTTCGTCCAGGCGCTGCGCGGGGGCGCAGGGGAACGGTCGTTTGGCCGCTACGCGCTGCTCGGCGACCCGGAGCGGCCGAACCTCGATCCCGTGCCCCGGCCGCCCGTGACGGCCGGCAGCGCCTATCTGAAGATCAGCGACGGTTGCAACGCGCCTTGCGCGTTCTGTTCGATTCCTCTCTTCAAGGGCCGGCTGCGCAGCCGGCCACAGGCCGCCATCGTGGCCGAGGCGCAGGCGCTGGCAGCGCAGGGCGCGCAGGAGATCATCCTCATTGCGCAGGATACGACCGCCTACGGCCGCGATCTGGGCCAATCCGATGCCCTGCCCGCCCTGATGCGGGCCATCCTCGACGCCGCGCCGCAGTTGCGCTGGTTGCGCCTGATGTACGCCTACCCCGGCCACATCTCGCCCCGGCTGATCGAGGTGATGGCCGGCGTTCCGCGCGTCTGTCACTACCTGGACATCCCGCTGCAACACGGCGACCCCGGCGTGTTGCGCCGCATGCGCCGGCCCGCCAACGTGGACCGGCTGCTCGACACCCTGGCGCAGATGCGCGCCGCCATGCCCGACCTGGCGTTGCGCAGCACCTTCATCGTCGGCTATCCGGGCGAGACCGAGCAGGAGTTTCAACGGCTGCTCGAATTCCTGCAGGCCGTTCAGTTCGATAAGGTCGGGGTCTTCACGTTCAGCCCGGAGCCGGGTACGCCGGCGAGCGAGTTGCCCGATCAGGTGCCGGCAGAGGTCAAACAGGAGCGTTATCGCCGCGCCATGGCGGTGCAACAGCGCATTTCGCTGGCGCGCAACCAGGCGCAGGTGGGGAAGACTCTGGAGGTGCTGATCGAGAGCCACGGCGAGATGAACGGCCGGCCAACGGACGGCCGCCACAAGAGGCCGGTCTCGTTGGGCCGCTCCTATCGCGATGCGCCGGAGGTGGACGGGTTGGTGGTGGTGCCGGGCGCCTTGCCCATCGGCCAGATGGCGCAGGTGAGGATCACGGCCGCGCTGGAATACGACCTGATGGGAGAGCGCGTCCCGTAGGCCGACGCTTCATTCGATCACCCGATACTCGGCATCAATCGTCTCGGTTTCCTCGCCCGCGGCGCGGTTTCTGGCCGCGCCGCGCATCAGCGCGGCGCGATGCTCGGCCACGATGTCCGGCGGGCACAGCTCGATGAAGAGGCTGGTGCCCAGCAGGAGCACCACGATGTCGTCGAGCTGGCCGAACGGCAAGAGCAGATCGGGCAGCGCATCGATCGGCGAGAGGATGTAGAGGCCCATGATGCCCGGGAGTATCAGCTTGGTGGCCAGCGGCACGCGTGGGTCCCATAGCAGACGCCAGGCCAGGCGCACGCTGCGCACGATCTCGGCCAGGAGGCCCAGGCGTTCATTCGTCCTCATCGGCCCGGTTGTGGTCATCGGTTGGATCCTTTGCAAATGACGTCCATCGCAGATCATAATCGCGCAAGGGGGTATTGTCAAATAGTCGGATAGTCGGGTAGTCGGATGGTTTTGGGGCGATTGTAGCATTTTAACAAATTATTCCAGCAATAGTATCAGTAGATCACAATTTTGCTGCTCCAAGCCGGTCTGTGACCGGCGGTCGGGGGTCACAGACCCCCTCTGAGCTTGAATCTGTGATCTACTGAGTATACTAACTCCATCACGAGACATAAAGTGAAGGTGA
>Ga0272448_1004240_pt1 | contig 16498 bp, 13 predicted proteins | sample YNPCB0191_FD_202220 | JGI IMG/M metagenome (GOLD analysis project Ga0272448, IMG submission 202220) | Hot spring sediment microbial communities from Yellowstone National Park, WY, United States - YNP-CB-019-1 | ecosystem: Environmental > Aquatic > Thermal springs > Hot (42-90C) > Sediment...
GTTTAGATCGCCGCATCCCAGACAAGGAGACCATGATCAAGGAGGTAAAAGCTTGGCAAGATCAACGAAACTCTGCAGTTGTTAAGGTTCATTGGCAGTTCACAACCGCCGACGCACGGGTAAAGTTGAAAAGCCTCTACCCTAAGATTGAGATTTGACAGTCTACTAGGTGTAATTCTTGCCGGCGTATTTGGCGGTCTGGCATTGACGACGCGATGGAATGGGGCTTTCCTGTTAGCAGTCGCTGTTTTATATCCGATAGTAAACCCGTTCCATCTGACATGGCGACAGGATCTTCTATGGCTGTGCAGTTACCTAGTGGGTTTTGTAATCGCAGCTAGCCCATGGTTATGGATTAACTGGCAGTTGCATGGATCTCCTTTGTATGTCAAAATTATCGCTCCATTTCATGCCTCGCTGATCTCACCCAAACTGATTTATCCCAATTCCTTAACCGACCTTTTTTCTGTAGACCCCATATTTTTTATCACCAGCTATCTGCGTCGTTTGCTGTGGGACGGATGGAGGGAAGTGGGAACGATTATTCCACTGCCTCTGCTACTTTTTGCACCAGCTGGTGTCTTTGCGTATTTGCGTCTGTTAAACCGAAAGAATCTCTTTTTTACAGCATTCGGATTTGCGTTCTGGAGTGTGGCTGCCCTCACCCACTTTGAGTCACGCTATTACATTCTCATGCTACCTGCTTTGCTGGCTTTTCCGCTATTGTTTTTCCTTTCCGACCTCGTAGTGGATTGCCCCATCTGGAAAAACGGTCCTCGCCTCAGACTGGTTACAGTGTTATTACTTTTAATCGGAATTGGTTGGTTCAACTATAGTGCTGTATGGACTGGAGTACACCAAATCGTTGCTGATCATATATCTCAAGTATTAGTGGCAGAATGGTTAGCTCGTGCGCGCAGTAGCGAAGTAGCCACAACGGTCGCTACGCGTTTTTATTCCGGAGCACGCTATTTCATCACTGCGCATGCTGGGCTGGCGACAACCTTTCTCCCGTCAGCGGCAGATTATCTCAACCCTCCGAGTATAATCTCGCATGTTTTTGTGGAGGAGGGTTTGTCTGATCCAGTTGGTGGTGAAGTTGATCCGAGGATGTTTATTCTTACACCAGCCAATCCGCGGCTTGAGGCGGTCTATTTTAAATCTGATGCGCCACGCGCAGTTCTGTATCGTGTCTTGAAGGATAACCAGATCATAACGGGGACAATTGCAACCGCGTCGTCTGTCATAGGAGAGGAATATGCTGCACAGCTTGCAGTTGACGGTGATAGCGCAACAGGGTGGCTAAGCGCACTACAAGATACTCCTGAAACTAATGTATCTTTGACAATTGACTTGGTAGCAGTGCGAGAAATGAACCGCATATGGGTTTTGCCTGCTAATGCGGCGACATTTCCTCGTGATTTCAATTTACAGGCTAGTGTTGATGGCCAAGAGTGGGTAGTGTTAGCTGGCTATTCGGATTATCACCCGATTGACCGCCAAGATCCCCAGATATTTACTTTTGATACGGTCAAGGCAAGATTTGTTCGCATTGCCGGCGTGACGCTGTGGCCGAATGTGTATGGCAAATATCAAATGGGGTTTAATGAGGTGCGGGTCAGCCTGGGAGCAGAGAGAAAGCTTGCCCCATTCGAGTTTGTGAATCATGATTTTATTTTTGACAAGCAAACCGGTAAACTGGAAACGTGCATCAAAAATATTGGCGCAATTACTGGTTCTGTCCAAGTGGCTCTGATCATTGATCACCAAGATCCTATTATGATGGAATCCGGTCAGGCATCCTCACAACAAACTGTTTGTTTCAGTGTGCCTCTGGCGTTATTGGTTTCACCTGGTACACACCTAGTCCAAACAGAAGTTGTTGGAGCGAGTCCCGGCGGGATCTGTCAACAAAATCGTCAAGTGGTTGTGGTTTCACTGCGGTCATTAGATGTTTGGCGTGATAAAAATCTCATATCCAATGCCAGTTTCGAGTCTGAGGGAGAGGGATGGAATATTCAAGCGCAAGTCCATTTTGACCGAAATATGGTTCATAGCGGCTCAATGTCGTTACGCTTGGATAAGGTTGATTTTTCCGCCCCTAACTTTTATCATGTTGGAACGCCGACCATTACATTAGTCCCAGACATGCAATATGTTTTTGGTGGCTGGATCAAGACCAAGGACTTTAGCGTGAATCCAGGATTGGTCAGTAAATCTTCAATAGGTCTAGTGTGGGCGATACCGCGTTTATCTTCTGATAAATTTAATGCGTATGGATATGGTAAGGGCACACAAGATTGGAAAATGTGGTCGGGTCGGATTGCTACTTCCAGCCAGCCCGATCAGACATCACTGACCCTTTTTGTGGTTGATTTCCATAATGGCTCTGTGTGGCTTGATGATATATTTTTACTTCCGCTTTACACGGTCATAATCCAATAGGCTGATTATTAATCAACTTCCTATTCTCTTGAGTTGAAAATGAGTATCTCACCCTTTCCTAATGAAATCGCTGGATTGTCAAAACCTACAAGTGTCGGTAGAGCAGACTCACGTTTGTCGCTCTTTAGTTTTATTTTGCTTACACTTGCCTGGCTTCCGTTCCAAAATATTACCGTCGGTATTTGGATTTACGCCGGTCTGCCATTGGAAATTGGCGGTTTGCTTGTTTGGATAAAAGAGATCGTATTATTGGGGGTATTTGGATTAACGCTAATGAGTGGGGCCTTTCGCCGCTGGCGCAAAACTGAGGTGCTCTTATTGTGTTTTATGGCATGGGTGTTTCTCTATTTACCGATTGGGGCTTTGGGGCTGACAGCACGCTTGGCAGGTATGCGGATGCTCTTGTGGCCCTTTTTGATGTATTTACTCGGTCGTTCTATTCGAATTCCACCGAACGGGTTGAGGTGGATATGGAACATGTTAATATATGTTTTCCTTTTGGTTGTACTTTTTGGTTTCATTGAAGAATTGTTTGTGCCCCCAGTGCAACTCGCTAGTTTGCAAGTGGCAACTTATCTAGTCAAAGGGCAGGAGTCTGTAGTGTCATTTGGGGTGGATGGCTTACAGGGATCATTCTACTCTGCCATTGGATCCCGTTTTGATGTAGAAAATCTGATTTGGTTCCGGCGGATGGTTTCCACTTATTTAGAGCCACTCGCCTTGGGGCACGCGCTCGTACTGCCAATCGTGTTTCTATTCTATGCGTTTGCTGGCCCGCGTCCGGCACTCTTGCGCCCACGCTGGCTAATAGGCATATTGTTGAGTACTTTCTTATTAGCACAAATTTTGGCGGCCTCACGTGGCGCGATACTGGCGACACTGATTGGAATAGGAATAATTATTATTGTATCATCTAACAAGGTACGCTTTCGCTCAATCGTTGTGGTTGGGGTAGCACTGGGAATATCATTAGTATTTGCCCCGGTACGTGCTTTTGTGATGAATACTATTTCATTGGAGGACCCGTCTTCTGGTGGGCACATCAGTCAGTTAGAAAAAGGAGTTGATATGATCATTAATCAACCAATGGGATTTGGACTGGGAAATGGTGGCTATGTTGGAAGTTATTTTACCGGAGGAGCTGCCCAAGGTACTGGCGAAAGCTTCTTCTTTTCCATAGCATCACAAGTCGGTTTGATTGGAGTTGGTTTGTTTATCTTTGCTCTTGCGGCAATCTTGCTTGATCTTCGCCGAATTTGGAATAAAGCTGATACACTTTGGTTGAAAGTGTCGGCGTTAGTTGCGCTTGGTGCATTGCTGGGTTATAGTGTTTCGGCGATTGCTTCAGAAGCCGCGTTTGGCTTACTCGCTTCAGGCGCAATGTGGTTTATGTGCGGATTAGTAATTCAATTAGGAAATCGGCGAGGGTTTGTTGAATATGGTATCAGTAATTAACAAATGGTGGGTATATTTCTCACAAATGCGTTGGCTTTTCTGGTTATTAATATTTGGGATAGTCTTTTTAATGGGGGAACAGTTATCTACTCAATTGATATACACGCATTGGTTGGTTAATATGGCTGCGATTCAGGCAAACAAGGGGTTATATGCCCCTTGCGGTCCCGATGAAACCCAGTTGGAAATGGCACGCCAAAAATTTTATCAGGCGATCGATAATGGATATAAACCTTACACCTTGTTACAACGCTTGCGTGAGATAGAATCATCGCGCTGGTTTCTGCAAAGCCAAATACTCAAACAACAAGGCAAAAATTGGGAACAGGTTTTTACTTATCAAGAATGGACACGCAGGCAATTTGATCGCACGATCCTTGATTTATGGAAATCATCTAACCCACCCAATTGGTTTGGGTTGGGCAATGCGGCAGAACGAATGCAATTGTGGTCGTTAGCTGCATATTTTTATAAACGTGAAATAGAAACAGAAACTTCAAAGAATGCACAGGCATCTTTTGGTTTAGGGCAGGCATTGCTTCGTTTGGGTAAAACAACGGAAGCCGAAAAATATTTAATGTACTTGTCACATGAAGATTCTCCCAAAAAAGCCCAATCTCAATGGCTTTTGGCACAGTCTTTTGTAGCGCAAGAACGTTGGAATGAAGCGGCAAGGCTCATTGAAATAGTAGCACAGCATGCACCGATGTTGTTACACACCGCAGAAGCCGCAAGTATTGCACGCCAGATCGAAGCGCATAACGCGCTGGTTATTTCGCCTGATCTGCAAGCAATATGGGTGCGTGAAAAAAATAACTTACTCATGAATGGCGGCTTTGAGAACGGCTATATGGACTGGGGAATGTGGCCCGAACCTGGGGCGAACAGCACGATAGATGACCAGCGAGTGTATAGTGGCTTGCAATCATTTCGTGTACAGTTTGACGGTACTCAAGATGTTAATTATTATCAGGTTAGCCAATATGTCACGGTTCAACCTGGCAAGACATATAAGCTCTCCGCACATATGTGGGCTGAGGATTTTACAGGGTATTTGGGTGTTGAGGTACGTGGCCGAGAGTGGTTTGGTGGTAATACAACACAGGTGCATGGCTCAACAAGTGAATGGCAAGTGGTTACACTTGTTTTCACCGTACCTATGAATGTTACTAGCATAGAGATAACTCTTCGGCGCTATGATGGGCATGGATTAGTGTCTGGTATAATTTGGATAGATGACATCATTCTTGAACCGTTGTGAGCTTGGGGGTTTATATTATTCTTCTGGAAATATTTGCACGCTGACTTTTAATTTCTTTGGATGAGATATGCGCATTGCATTTGCTGGAAGATTTAGTCATCCTATTACTGGTGCAGAGTCCGTACCGATCAACTTGCTACGCGAGTTGATCGGAATGGATTCGTCAATTGAGTACACACTTTTTGTTGGGAAGGATGTTGCAGATGCTATTAACTTTCGAGCCGAAAATTTTACTCTTCAAGTATACAGTTCTTTTTGGCAAAAACCCATCTGGAACATAATCTGGCATCAGTTAGTATTACCCATTTTGATCCAGTTCTCTCATTTTGATGTTTTGTTTGTTCCGCACAATCGTGTGCCTTTAATTAAAAATTGTAAGCAAGTCATAATATTGTACGATCTCGCTGAGTTTAGAGTCGAACGCAAATATAATTGGATTCGTAACCTGTACCGTCAGCGTTTTCTTGGCATGGGAGTAAGACATGCCGACCGTGTGATTACAATTTCTGAAAGTTCCAAGCGAGACATCACTCATTTTCTAAACATCTCCGATGAGAATATCTCTTTAGTTTATATTGGAGTTACGCCTGAATTTAAGAGCATTCCCAAATCTGAAGCCAGACGACACCTAGCTAAACGATATCCAATAGATATACCTTATTTTCTGTATGTTGGCGCACTAGAACATCCAAACAAGAATTTGGTTCGGTTGCTTCAGGCATATAAGCAGGCACAGCTTGAAAGCGGATTTGAGCATAAACTCTTGTTAGTCGGACCAAAACGATGGCGTTCAGATGTTGTCTTGTCTGAAATTGAGCGTCTACAATTGCAAGATAAAGTTTGTTGGCTGGGATATGTTTCTAAAGAAGATTTGCCTTTAATTTATGCCGCAGCTGACATATTTATTTATATTTCATTGTGGGAGGGGTTTGGTTTACCGGTGTTGGAAGCGATGGCTAGTGGCACGCCTGTCATTGCATCCAATACTTCTTCCTTGCCCGAAATCGTGGGGGAGGCTGGAATTCTGGTAGATCCGGAAAATATTTTAAGTATAATTGCTGCAATGAAGACTCTTGCTACAGATGTTCCACTAAAAATGCAATTAAGGGAAGCTGGTCTACTGAGAGCTAAGATGTTTTCTTGGCATCAATCTGCAATGAGTTTGTTGGATGTTTTTCGGCAAGTGCATATGGCCAAAAGGAGAGATATATGATTTTGGGTGTAAAAATAAAATTACTTAAGGTTATTCCTGACGAACGTGGGTATTTAATGGAGATTCTGCGTTGCGATGAAGACTTGTTCAGCCAGTTTGGTCAGGTATATATGACCACGGCGTATCCGGGCGTGGTCAAGGGTTGGCACTATCACAACAAACAGGATGACAACTTTGCTGTTGTCAAAGGAATGATAAAATTGGTGTTATATGATCTACGTACTGATTCGTCGACGCATGGCGAGGTTGACGAGTTTTTCATCGGGGAACATCGTCCCATGCTAGTTCACATTCCACGCGGCGTCGCACATGGGTTTAAAAATGTTGGCATGGAAGAAGCAATCATTGTCAATACCGTTACCGAAGTATATGATTACAAAAATCCTGACGAGTTCAGGATTGATCCTCATAATGGTGAGATTCCATACAACTGGTCCCGAAAGGACGGATAAATATGAAAGTATTGATTACTGGCGCTAAGGGTATGTTAGGTACGGATTTATGTCAGGAATGGCAAATGCATGGCTACGATCTTTGCGCAACGGATATTCAGGAAATGGATATCCGAGATTCACTTCAAGTGCAAAAAACATTTGCCGATTTCAAGCCGGAGTTGGTTTTGCATTTGGCGGCGCTGACGGATGTAGATGGTTGTGAGCGTGAGCCGGAGCAAGCGTATAGGACTAATACGATTGGGACTCAAAATGTAGTGTTAGCTTGCCAAAAAGCGAATGTTCCCCTCGTGTATATTAGCACACTCAGTGTTTTTGACGGCACGAAATGCGAGCCGTACACAGAATTTGACCAGCCTAATCCACAGAGCTGGTATAGTCGCTCGAAATACGAGGGTGAAAAAATCGTCAAGCATTTGCTTCAGCGTTACTATATTATCAGAGCTGGCTGGATGTTTGGTGGCGGACGGGAAGATAAAAAATTTGTAGCCAAGATTATTGAATTAGCACGCAATCGCTCAGAACTCAAAATTGTAAATGACAAGTTTGGATCGCCGACCTACACCCGCGATCTAGCGCGTGCGCTTATTGAACTTACTAAAACTGGTTGGTTTGGAATCTATCATTTAGTCAACACTGGTGAACCATGCAACCGTTACGAATTTGCTCAGAAAGTTCTGGAGTATGCGCAAATAACCGGATGCCGATTGTTGCCAGTGAGTTCGGCGGAGTTTCCATTACCGGCGCCGCGCCCACGTATGGAGGCGGGGCGCAATTTTCATATTGAATTAATGGGTATGGAATTGATGCGCCCTTGGCCGCTTGCATTACATGATTATATTTCCACGACTCTGCTTTAATTGAAAGATAATTAAGTTATGGATCATTCATATTCCCAGGGTAATTCAAAATCGCTCCGCCTTGCCTTTATAGGAATGCGTGGACTTCCCGCCGATTTACCAAAAGCAGGGGGCGGTGAACGTGAAACTGAAGCCAAAGCAACACGATTGGCGCAGCGAGGTCATCAAGTCTTAGTCTATTGCAGGTGGCACTATAATCGACATCCCTCAAGTCCTTATAAGGGTGTTCAATTGCTTTCTCTTCCTTCGATTCCGACCAAAAACTTGGATACTGTTTCCCATACGTTGCTGGCAACAATACATACCTGTATAACAGATTCTGCAGACATTATTAGTTATCATGGAATGGGAAACGCTTTGTTTGTACCGCTGATTAAGTTAGCACGTAAGCGTTGCGTGGTTTATATGGATGGGGTTGATTGGGAACGACCCAAGTGGGGATGGATAGCGAGGCGTGCTTTGAAGTTAGCAGCGAAAATAGCATTACGGTGGGCCGATGCAGTATATGTAGATAATTATTCCTCGCAGGCGCTATTTCAAAAGTCATTTGGTAAGTCCTTGCAAGTAATTACATTAGGCGCAGATTTTTGGAATGACCCTGGTGTTGATCTATTAGAGCAATATGGTTTACAACCGAATCGGTATCTCTTGTTTGTTGGATTATTGAAACCAGATAAGGGGGTTCATATTTTAATTAAAGCATATGAAAAATTAAATACAGATATTCCATTGGTCATTGTAGGAGATAGTCCAGATGGAGGAATATACGTTGAACAATTGAAAAGTACGAATGATAAACGAATCCATTTTTTAGGTTATGTTTATGGCAAGGCGGCACAACAACTCTTTGCCAATGCGTTGATTTACATCCAACCTTCTCTGATGGAAGGAAATTCGCCATCGCTGATGAGTGCAATGGCGTGCCAACGTTGTGTAGTCGTAAGTGATATTGACCAAAACTTGGAGACAATTGGAGAAGCAGGCTTATCTTTTAGGTCCAATAATCCAGAAAGTCTACGAAATGTATTGTTTCAACTTTTGAGTAATCCAGAAATGATCAAGGCATTGGGAATAAAAGCAAAGCAAAGGATTGAAACTACCTACACCTGGGAAGCTATTGTTGACCAGTTGGAAAAACTCTATTTGGAATTATCATAAGTATTGCTTTCATTAATTATTACCATCACTAAATTGGGATATTTGAGAGGATTAAAATTTTATTAAAAAGAATGGGGTTTTATGCTTCGTCAATATAGCGCTAAGCGTATTGTATTTTTTTCTCTGATTGATTGGCTCGGTACGTTGGCCATGCTATATGCTGCAGTATTCTTGCGTATTAAGCTCGGTAACTTGCCAAATGCCTATCTTGCATTACTTAGGCTGATGGGCATCCAGCCAGGAGTCGGTTGGGCAGATTGGACTGTGATTGATCCCAATCTTATCTTGGTACCACAAGTGTTTGTATTGATTGCATTGATTTGGCCCTTTTATTTTTTCGTTTTTTCAGTTTATGACGGGCGCCGTAATGAAACCCTAAAGGCCGAACTGATCAATGTCTTTTTGGCGATATGTACTGCCATGATTACACTGGCAGGTGTTTTGTATCTTACATACCGCGAAACCTCACGTATTATCTTCATTGTCTTTTTCTTTTTGGATGTCGGGTTGCTCCTTGGTAGTCGTGTGGTATTATGGACTTATCGTTTGAAACTCGCACCGCGACAATCGAGTCGCCATGCTGTTGTTGTTGTCGGCGCCGGCTTGGTAGGACGCAATATTGTCAGAGAATTAAGAAAGTATGCGTGGGCGGACATTCGTTTAGTCGGCTACCTGGATGACGATCCACAAAAACAAGGCATACAATTCGAAGGAATACCGGTATTGGGAACATTGGATGATTTTACGAACCTCATTGAAGCGCATCAGGTTCAAGATGCGATTGTGGCATTGCCGCTGCGAGCGCACAAAAGGATTGTGGAAACATGTCAAAACCTCCAGCAATTAGGCGTGCGCGTGTATGTTGTTCCAGATTTGTTCGCTCTTTCATTCCCCAGCGCTAGATTGGAAGGATTTGGCGGTATCCCGGTCATTGATCTAGGACAGCCCGGAATCTACGGTGGTCGAAGAGTGGCCAAGCGAATATTCGACACTTTGGCGGCAACGATTGGCTTGATCTTGCTATCACCAATGTTATTATTTGTTGCCATTGCAATTAAATTGGATTCGCCTGGGCCGGTCTTCTACCGGCAGGCTCGCGTGGGTGAAAATGGCCGTTTATTTACCATGCTAAAGTTTCGTTCTATGAAAATTGGCAACGATGCGAGTGTTCATAAACAATATGTTGCAAAGTTGATACAGGAAAATCTCAGCGCTGATCAATTAGGAGGTAAGAGTCTTAAACTAGAAAACGATCCCCGCATCACGCGGGTAGGAAAAATAATCCGTAAAACGAGTATTGACGAACTGCCTCAACTTTTTAACGTCTTACGCGGTGAGATGAGCTTGGTTGGTCCAAGACCAGCAATTCCATATGAGGTGGAATTGTACCAGGATTGGCATAAGCGGCGGTTTGATGCAATACCAGGTATTACTGGTTTTTGGCAAGTCAAAGGACGTAACCTGGTTAGCTTTGATGAAATGGTGCGGATGGATATCGAGTATATCGAAAAGCAGTCGTTATGGCTCGATATCAAGATTCTATTACAGACACCGTTAGCTGTCTTTACCGGTAAGGGAGCAGGCTAGTACGTCTTAAAACATATGAAAGGAGAATATATGAATCAAATCAAAGTGGGCATTATTGGATGTGGCTATTGGGGACCAAAATTAGCCCGGAATTTCAACGAAATGCCAGATGCAGATCTGGCCTGGGTGTCTGATTTGCGTGTGGATCGCTTGGTGCATATGCGGGAATTATATCCCGATACAAAATTCACGCAAGATTATCATGATATCCTTCAATCTGATGTGGAAGCCGTGGTTATCGCAACGCCTGTTTTCACCCATCACCATTTGGCAATGGAGGCTTTGAAGGCTGGGAAGCATGTGTTGATCGAAAAGCCCCTGGCCGCAACGATTTGGCAAGCGGTCGAAATTGCCGAAACAGCTGATCGCCTTGGGTTAGTCGCAATGGTAGGTCACACGTTTCAATATAACCCGGCCGTTAATGCGGTACGGGACTTAATCTCAAATGGCGAATTGGGAAGGGTGTATTATATTAGCGCGACACGTGTGAACCTAGGTCTTTTGCAGCCGGATATCAATGTGATATGGGACCTAGCTCCGCATGACATCTCGATTCTAATGCATATTCTTGGTAAAGAACCCCTTCAAGTAAGCGCCAATGGCGGTGTTTATATTCAAAAAGAGCGTGGTCTTCACGAGGTGGCTTATTTGACATTTCATTTTGCCGATGACCTCCTTGCGACTTTGCGCGTATCCTGGCTTGACCCGGTCAAAGTGCGTAAGGTAACTGTAATTGGCAGTAAAAAAATGTTAGTATACGATGATATTGCTGACAACAAGGTGATTTTATATGATAAAGGTGTAGATGTACCGCCATATTCAGATACTCTGGAGGAATTCCATATGTCTTATCGGCATGGGCATGAAACAGTAGTACCATTTGAATGGAAAGAACCGCTGCGCACAGAGTGCGAATCATTGATTAGATGGATTCGGACTGGGGAAAGATCATGCAGTGATGCATGGATGGGTGTGAAAGTCGTACGAGTGTTGGAGACAGCTCAAAAATCTTTGCTTAACGGGGGTGGGAGGGAGGTTATTAGCTATGACTGATTCGTCCACTTTGCGGATCGCACCTGACGTAAAATTAGGACGCGATGTAAAAATTTATGCCTTTGTAAATTTATATGGTTGTGAAATCGGTGACGAAAGTAAAATCGGAACTTTTGTTGAAATCCAGAAAGGTGCGCGCATCGGGCGGCGGGTTAAGGTTTCCAGCCACACCTTTATTTGCGAGGGAGTGACCATTGAAGATGAGGTATTTATCGGACATGGCGTCATGTTCATTAACGACAAATACCCGCGTGCAACCAACCCGGACGGCACTTTGCAGACCGAGATGGATTGGAGTGTGACTCCTACGCTCGTTAAACGCGGCGCTTCTATTGGCAGTAACGCGACTATCCTTTGTGGGGTGACAATTGGCGAAAACGCAATTGTGGGAGCAGGTAGCGTTGTAACCCGCGATGTTCTGCCAAACACGATTGTCGCTGGTGTACCGGCAAAATTGATACGTAAAATAATCCAATGACAAGGAGGTAATTATTATGTCTGTCCCATTCGTTGATCTCAAAACGCAATATCATTCCCTCAAGCCACAGATAGATGACGCGATTCAGTCGGTTTTAGAACGCAGCGCGTTTATTATGGGCAAAGAGCATAATGAATTTGAGCAGTCGTTTGCCACGTATATTGGAGTTAAGTATTGCCTTGGCGTTTCCACCGGCACAGATGCTCTTGAATTGGCCATTCGTGCCTGTGGTATTGGCCCAGGTGATGAAGTTATCACGGTTGCCAATACTTTTATTGCTACGACAGAAGCGATATCCTGCACCGGTGCAAATGTTCGGTTGGTTGATGCAGATCCGCATACGTACAATATAGATCCCGCTAAAATCGAATCAGCTCTCACATCAAAGACAAAAGCAGTGATTCCGGTGCATCTTTACGGCCAACCCGCCGACATGGATCCAATTATGGAGATTGCGCGTAAGCATGGCTTGAAGGTGATCGAGGATTGCGCTCAGGCGCATGGAGCCAAATATCATGGCCAGAATGTAGGCACATTTGGCGATGTAGCTTGCTTTAGTTTCTATCCCGGCAAAAACCTAGGTGCTTATGGTGATGGCGGCGCTGTGGTCACCAATAATGCTGAAATCGCTGACCGCGTCAAACTGTTACGTAATCATGGTTCACATGATAAATACGTGCATGAGATCGAGGGGTACTGCCGTCGATTGGATAATTTACAGGCAGCGGTGCTTGGTGTCAAGTTGCCACATTTGGATGATTGGAATAAGGCTCGTCGGCGTGCAGCAGCGCTGTATGATCAATTTTTAGCCGATGTATCGGATGTTATTATTCCCTATGTTCTGCCGGATGTAGAACCGGTTTATCATTTATATGTAATCCAAATCCCCAATCGAGATAGAGTACAAGCAGCGCTGAAGGCGCAGGGCATTGAAACCGGAATTCATTATCCTATCCCCTTACATCAACAACCAGCGTATGCACATTTGGGTTACAAACCTGAAGATTTACCAATTAGCACGATGCTAGGTCCTAAGATTCTTTCATTGCCTATGTTTAGCGACATCACAGAAGAACAGATTCGCACTGTTGTTGCTGAACTCAAAAGAGCACTGATGGCATGATTTTTATGCAATAATTAGAATGTGCTAAATGGCGATGTGAGCATCATTGGTCCAAGCGCCTTTATGCCATCCGAATTAGATGCGATGGGCGACTATGCACATATTATCCTGCGTATCCAGCCAGGCTTGACTGGCTGGTGGCAAGTCATGGGAAGACATAACACCACCTTCGAAGAGCGCCTGAGGCTGGATGAATACTATATCAGCAATGGGTTACTATGGATGGACTTCTAAATCCTGATGAAAACAATCTGGGTGGTGTTCGGCGGGAATGGGGCGTAGGCGCAGAAATAAAAGAGATAATTCAAGATATGAGGAAGATGATTTGTGATAGCTCAATCTAAAAAAACAGGATTGAGAGAAAACTTCCTGCGCCCGCTAAAAATTCTGCGTTACCTCAAAACGGCAGATGTTCTAATAGGGATTGAGTTCTTGCTCTTGCTTGTCCTTTACGCTGTTTTCATGTTCTCGGATAAAGTGCCTCTCGCTGGCCTGGCAGCCCTTGCTCTGCTATGGTTGGTCCGCTGGTGGGTGACTGGCAGGTTGGGCGTTGCCACCCCGCTGGACGCGCCCATCCTGGGTATTTTGGCGCTGATACCGGTGAGCCTGTACGCCTCGGCGGATTGGAGTTTAAGCTTGCCCAAAGTTTATGGCATCCTGCTGGGGGTGGCTATTTTCTATGCAGTCGTCAACGCGTTTGACACCCTGAGCAAGCTGCAGTTTGCGCCGGTTATCCTCATCCTTCTCAGCCTGGCGGTGACTGCCATTGGGATGGTGGGCACGGATTGGTTTAATATCAAGATCATCTCCCTGGTTCAGGTGTATGGGCTTCTTCCCCGCCTAATTTGGGGGGTGCCTCGCTCCGTCACTGGCGGGATTCACCCCAACATTTTTGGAGGGGCGCTGACTTTCTTAGTCCCTCTCCTGGCAAGTCTTCTCTGGGAGAACGGAGCATTTAAAAGGATAAGGTTTGCAGATCATCGGCGCTTCCCGGCAATTTTGCGGGCGGGGTATTTCTTTATTTTGTTCTTTTCCTTCGTAATAGTCACTTTCGCCCTGCTACTTACTCAATCCCGCGGCTCTATGCTGGGGGTGGCTGTAGGTCTTTTTGCTTTGGCGCTATGGCACGACCGCCGTTTTTTGTGGGTCATCCCCTTGGCTGCGCTGGGGTTCTTAGGGGCGGTTCAAGTTTTGGGAGCTGGGAGCTTATCGGAATTTATCTCGCGCATAGATGTGGCTGGCGGTTCTACCCTTCCGGGGCGGTTGGAAATTTGGCAAAGGGCGATCTATATGATCCAGGATTTCCCATTTACCGGCATTGGGATTGGCACTTTCGATCCCGTCGCTCATGCTCTGTATCCCTTTATCTTGTTCGCCAATGCCACGATACCCCATGCCCATAATATGCTGCTCGAGGTGGCTGTTGATTTGGGCATTCCCGGCCTGGTGTTTTACGCCGCCTTGTTAAGCGGGTTCGCATTCAGTGTCTGGAAGGCTTCACAGGTATACCGAGGATCATTACATGCGCTGATTGTGGGCTTAGCCTGCGGCATGTTGGCTCATCAGGTTTTTGGCATTATGGATGCTTACATGTTAGGTACCAAATTGGGGGTGGTGATGTGGGTGTTTATGGGGTTGGCAGCTGCTCTCTACCTGCACCGCAATCAATATACGATGCAATTATTCGGATACAGTACAGGCCCCTCGGCTAACGGGAACAGCGGGTTGGACTCGGCAGGGCGGGATGGCCAGGTTACCTCCAGTAAATTGTCAGACCGCTTGGGTCGCGTTTTACGGGTTTATGCCGGCTGGGCGATTTTTTCCCTGTTAGCCATTGCTTTTATCGGTGAACAACCTATCCTAGGGCTGGGCATCGCTCTGATCGGTGGAGGAATTTTGGGTTATATCTGTGTAGCGCTTTTTGAATCAAAAACCGCTTCAGAGCGGATGGGATAAGGGGATGAGTGAGGGGCAGCGCGCTCCAGAGGGGGAACAGCCGAAAAACGCCTCCGTGCGAGGGTGTGCCCGTCAGATGTGGGAGCAGGTCAATATCCGAGGGGCGCGGGTGGCTCTCGGCACGGGGCTCAGTCTGCTTTGCTTATGGCTGGCTTTCCGCGATGTACCTGTTTCTCAAATTGTTGCTGCTCTTGGTCGGGCAGACGGACGTTTCGTTACCCTATCCGTTGGGCTGACTTTGGCTGGGACGATGATGCGCGCCGCACGCTGGAAATTGCTCTACTATCCCGATCACAAAAGCCTCAACATTTTCAAACTTTCCGAGGCGCTTTTTATCAGCCAGATGCTCAACATCGTTATTCCGGCGAGGTTAGGGGAAATTGCCCGCTTGTATTTTATGGGCAAACTCGAGGAGCGTAGTAAGGCGCGCACTCTGGGCACTATCCTTGTGGAAAAATGGCTGGATGTGCTGTCTCTGCTGGTGCTCATGTTTCTTGTCCCTGTTTCTATTTCTTTGCCCGCCTGGTTTCAAGATTCTCGAGGAAGCCTGATTGTCCTTGCGGTAGTTTTTTTCGGCGTCACGCTGACGCTTTCTTATGGGAAAGATTGGCTGCTTGCCCGGCTGGAGTCCATGGCGCGCTTCCTGCCGCGAGATTGGCGGATGCGCATCCAACAAACGGTTAGTCTGACCCTGGCTAGTTTAGATGTGTTGCGTTTCCCTTGGGTGGGGCTTCAGCTTCAGGGCTGGTCGTTTCTTATCTGGTCTATGGGTATTTTGGAAAACTATATTGTCTTTCTGGCGCTTGGCCTTTTTTTGCCCTTTGCCGCTGCTCTATTTCTATTAGTTGTGCTTCAGGTAGGGATAGCTGTCCCATCGGCACCGGGCAAGTTAGGGGTTTTCCAGTATTTATGTATCCTAGCTTTGGCGCCCTTTGGTGTTGACAAAAGCGCAGCCCTAGTTTTTAGCGTGCTATTGTATTTGGTGGCATTCGGTCCACTACTATTTTTGGGGGCGTTCTTCATCTGGTGGGATGGTGTCCGTGAGAGGCGGTTGAAGCCTTTCACAACCCAACTATTTGAAGATGAAAAATAGCATTCTTGGATCACGAGTGGATCCAACTAGCTATGCCAACGCGCTGCAACAGGTGATGACTTGGGCGAAGCGTCGTGAAAGCCGCTATGTGTGCGCCGCCAACGTTCACATGTTGATGGAAGCGTACGATTCGCCTGAATTTCAACGGGTGGTCAATGCAGCTGATCTGGTCACTCCGGATGGGATGCCGTTGGTGTGGACATTACGCTGGTTGGGGTTCCGCCAGCAGGAAAGAGTTTATGGTCCAACGCTTACTATGCATGTGTTGGAATCCGCTAATAAAGAGGGAATTGCGGTAGGATTTTATGGTGGTACACCCATCACTTTAGAAAAATTAAAAAGTAACCTGCTTATGCAGTATCCA
>Ga0272448_1004241_pt1 | contig 16482 bp, 15 predicted proteins | sample YNPCB0191_FD_202220 | JGI IMG/M metagenome (GOLD analysis project Ga0272448, IMG submission 202220) | Hot spring sediment microbial communities from Yellowstone National Park, WY, United States - YNP-CB-019-1 | ecosystem: Environmental > Aquatic > Thermal springs > Hot (42-90C) > Sediment...
GGATAAATCCTGCGCTACGGGCGGCGCGCCAGCGGCGGCAGATGCAGGATAAATCCTGCGCTACGGGCGGCGCGCCAGCGGCGGCAGATGCAGGATAAATCCTGCGCTACGGGCGGCGCGCCAGCGGCGGCAGATGCAGGATAAATCCTGCGCTACGGGCGGCGCGCCAGCGGTGCGCCGTTAACGTGCCAGGCACTTGGGGAACTGCCAATTGAAGGGAGGGGAAATGGCTTCTACCATTGCGCTCCATATCCCTCGCGAGGTCGTCCACGCTACCCGGATGACCCCGGAGGAGTTAACTCGGGAACTGGCGCTTCTTCTATTCCAGCAGGGGAAACTCTCGTTTGGAAAGGCCCGGGAGATGGCTGGAATGTCGGCATGGGCTTTCCAGCAACTCCTGGGCAGCCGGGGCATTCCCGTTCACTATGGGATAGAAGAGTACGAGGAAGACAGGGAAACCCTGCGGGAACTGGGCCGGATATGAGTCCTGAAAAGTCCGTTGTCGTGAGCAATGCCTCCCCGCTGATCAACCTGGCCCGTATTGGCCACCTGGACCTCCTGCAAGCAGTTTACAGCAAACTGGCGATTCCGCAGGCTGTCTGGGAAGAGGTAGTTGTGGAGGGGGCTGGGCAACCGGGGGCAGAGCAGGTCCGTCAGGCCAATTGGATTCGGGTCCACCCCGTCACCAATCGCCACCTGGTCAAAGCCCTGCGTCAGGACCTGGATGCCGGAGAGGCCGAGGCAATTGCCCTGGCCGCTGAGTTAGGAGCGGAACTCCTCATCATTGACGAGCGGCTGGGTCGGGAAACAGCCCGCCACCTGGGACTGCAATGTGTGGGACTGATTGGCGTGCTGGTGGAAGCCAAACATCGGGGCATCATTCAGGCAATAAAGCCCTACCTGGATTTGCTGCGCGATGTTGCGGGCTTCCGCATCCGGGATGACCTCTATCAACGGGTGCTGGAAGACGAAGCAGAGTTGTAGCTACTTGCCGGGAGCCTTTGGGCAAGCGCCTTAAGAAACGCCAGCAAAGGCATGCCCACGTAGCGCAGGCCGCCAGGCCTGCATGCAGGCTGACAAAGTTCCATAGAATAACAAGAACATTCGTGGTGCGCTACATTATCAGCAACCGATCGAGTTACGCGGAAATAGCCAGATGAGCAACCTGCGCATCATCCCCCTGGGAGGACTGGGGGAAGTCGGCAAAAATATGATGGCCGTGGAGTACGGCCAGGACATCCTGGTCATAGACGCCGGCCTGATGTTCCCCGAGTCGGACATGTACGGGGTGGACTTCATCATCCCCGACTACGGCTACCTGCGGGACAAGAAGGAGCGCGTCCGGGCCATCTTCGTCACCCACGGCCACGAAGACCACATCGGCGCACTGCCGTTCTTCCTGCGGGAGTTCCCCGTCCCCCTCTATGCCACCCGTCTGACCTGCGGCCTCATAGAGGTCAAAATCCGCCAGGCCCACCTGCGGGACATAGAACTGCACACCTGCGCGCCGGGCGACGTCATCACCATCGGGCCGTTCCGGATAGAACCGTTCCACGTCTGCCATTCCATCCCGGATACGGTGGGACTGGGGATCACCACCCCGGAGGGCCTCATCGTCCACTCCGGCGACTTCAAGTTTGACCACACCCCCGTGGACGGCCAGCCGACGGACTTCGCCAAACTGGCCGAGTTCGCCGGACGGGGCGTACTGGTCCTGATGTCGGATAGCACCAACGCCACCGAGCCCGGCACCACCCCCTCCGAGCAGGTGGTCACCGACGCGCTGGACGACGTGATGCGGAAGGCACCCGGACGGGTCATCATCGCCACCTTCGCGTCCCTGATTTCCCGTATCCAGCAGGCCATAGACGTGGCGGCCCGTTACGGGCGCCGGGTCGCCATCGCTGGCGCGACGATGGCGGAAAACGTCAAAATGGCCATGCGCCTGGGCTACCTGCGCATCCCCGAAGGGATGATGGTCAGCCTGGGCGAGATGGAGTCGCTCCCGCCGTCCCGCTGCCTGATCCTGGCCACCGGCGCGCAGGGCGAACCCACCGCCGTCCTGAGCCGACTGGCCCTGGGACAGCACCCCTCCCTGCAGGTGCGGCCCGGCGATACCGTCGTCCTTTCCTCCCACACCATCCCCGGCAACGAGGAGATGACCCACCGGGTCATCAACCGCCTGTTCCAGAAAGGGGCCGACGTCATCTATCACCCGCTGGCCCCCGTTCACGTCTCCGGGCACGCCAGCCAGGAGGAGCAGAAACTGCTCCTGAACATCCTCCGCCCGCGCAACTTCGTCCCCATCCACGGCGAACTGCGCCACCTGAAACAGCACGCCAAACTGGCCGCCGAACTGGGCATCCCCCGGGAGCGAATCGCCGTGGTGGAGAACGGGTACGTCCTGTATTTTGAGGACGACTGCATCCGGGTGGGCGAACGGGTGCCCGGTGGCTACGTCTTCGTGGACGGTTCGTGGGTGGGGGACGCGGTGGGGCCGGCGGTCATCCGGGACCGGGAGACACTGGCCATGGCCGGGGTGTGCGTCGTCGTCTTCCGCTACAGCCCCCGGCGCGGCGCGCTGCTGGACACCCCCCGCCTGACGGTGCGGGGGTTCGCCGCCCGCGACGCGGCGGAGGAGGTGATGACGGGCGCGGCGGAGGTGGTCCGCCGCACCGTCCAGGGCACCCGCCCGGGCACCCCGCCTGCCACCGTGGAACGGCAGGTCCAGTCCGCCCTCTCCGAATTCTTCTACCAGCAGACCAAAAACCGGCCCGAAGTGATTGTGGTGGCGGTGGAGGAGGTGTAGGACAACTGCTCGCAGTTGTCCTACATGCGACCTGCGACATGCGACCTGCGCCCTGAAATGGACGGAGAAGAACCGCAAAAAACCCGCATCCTGATTGCCTACAAAGAGTTCCCCGCCCCATCGGTCGGACATGCCGGTGGGCAGGGGGTCTTCCGCCTCATCCAGGCCCTCCACCGGCGCGGCCACTCCGTCGTCCTGGTCGCCCGCCTGCGGCGGGAAGAGGCCGCCCTGGTGGAGGAAACCCGCCCCCTCTGTGAGCGCATCGTCACCGTTCCCCACCACCAGGCCCTCAGCGGGCCGCTCCCCCTGCGGATCGCACGCAGTTACCTGGCCCTGCGGCAGGCCGTTGCGCGCACCCTTCGGGAGACCCGTCCGGACCTGATGCTGGTGGAGTTCACCCAGACGGCGCTGGTCCTTCTGGGACTGCGGCGCCCCTTCACCGCGCTCCGTCCCCACGACGTCAACTGGTTCCTGCTGGAGCAGCGGGCCCGGTATCAGCAGGGGCTCCGCCGACTGGCGACGCTGGCCCTGGCCCGGCTCTTCGGGCGCCTGGAGCCGTGGCTCCTGCGGCGCTACGACCAGATTCTGGCCATCTCCGAGGGTGACCGACGGCTATTGACGTTGCGCTGCCGCCCCGTCCCCACCCTGTTGCTCCCCCTGGCCCCTGCCCTCTCCGCCGAGACCCCGGCCCACCCCGCGGTCCCGCCCGGCCCGAACGTCCTCTTCGTGGGGGCGATGTACCGGGGGCCGAACATAGAGGCGGTGGACTGGTTCCTGAGCCAGGTCTGGCCCAGAGTGACGGCGGAGGTCCCGGAGGCCCGCTTCTACGCGGTGGGGTACGGGCCGTCGCCGCAGATGCTGGCGCGCGCCGACGGCGAGCGGGTCTTCATCACCGGCTACGCCGACGACCTGACCCCCTGGTATCAGGCCGCGACGGTCTTCGTCTCCCCCGTGCGGGTGGCGGGGGGACTGCTGCAGAAAGTGCTGGACGCGCTGGCCATGGGGGTGCCGGTGGTGGCGACGTCGGTGAGCAATCACGGCATCGGGGCCAGCCCGGGCCGCCATCTGCTCATCGCCGACGAGCCGGAGGAGTTCGCCGCCGCCGTGGTCGGGTTGCTGCGGGACCCGGTGCGGCGGGAGCAACTGGGGCGGGCCGGGCAGGAGTTTGTGCGGGCCCGCTACAATCTGGATGAGGCGCTGGACCGCTGGGAGGCGACAATTTTGAACCGCAGAGAGCGCAAAGGGAATGACCAATGACGAAATGACCAATGACAAAATGACCAATGACCAAATGACCAATGGCTCTGCGTCCTCTGCGCCTCTGCGGTGGATTCAATAAACCTCCCGGTAGACCTCCTCCACCCGGGCGATCATTCGCTCCTGGGTGAACTCCGCCTCCACGCGCGCCCGCCCGGCCCGGCCCATCTCCGTCCGCCGGTCGGGGTCATCCAGCAATTCCCGGACCGCCGCGGCCAGTGCCCGCGGGTCGCGGGGCGGTACCACCCGCCCGGTCACCCCGTCCTGGACCACCCATGAGGTGCCGCTCCCCACTTCCGTGGTGATGCACGGCAGGCCTGAGGCCATCGCCTCCAGGAGGACGGTGCCGAAGGCCTCCGCGCGGGCGTTGGCCGGCAGGACGAAGATGTGGGCCCGGCCGTACCAGTCGGGCAGTTCGGCATCGGGGACCTGGCCCCGGAAGTGGACCCGGTCAGCAACCCCCAGACGGGCCGCCAGCGCGGCCCACTCCTCCCCCATCGGCCCCTCCCCCACCACCTCCAGATAGACCCCGGGCAGTTCGGTCAGCGCTTCCAGGAGCGTATCCACCCCCTTGTAGTACCGCAGTTTGCCCACGAAGAGCAGGGTCGGCGGGCCGTCGTAGGGGGACGGGGGCGGGAGGAAGCGGCGGTGGTCCACCCCCAGCGGGACGACGACGCACTTCTCCCGCACCGGCCAGAGCCAGGGGGAGGTCTCTATGTAGCGGGGACTGGTGGCGATGATGCGGTCGGCGCGGGCCAGGACCCGCCGCAACAGGGGCCCGTAGAGGCGCAGCCATCCCCGCTGGCGGACGATGTCCGAGTGGTGGGTGATGACGGTGGCCCGGGCCCGGCCCAGCAGGGCATTCGCCAGTTCGCCCAGGGGGTACGGGGAGTGGACGTGGACAATGTCGGGGCGCAGGCGGGCCAGGCGGAGGGGCTGGCTCAAACTCAGCGGCATAGACGCGGCCGTCGCCAGCCGTCCGGCGCGGATGACGGTCACTCCGTTCTCCTCCCGGACCATGGTGCGCGGGCCGGGGTCGCAGACCAGGACGGTCACCCGGTGGCCCGCCCGAACCTGGGCCTCCGCCAGGACCTGGATGTGGTTCTCAATCCCGCCCAGGACGGGGGGGTAGTCTTTGTAGAGGTGGAGGATGTGCATGCAGATTGCAGATTGCTGATTGCTGATTGCTGATTGCGGATTATCGGGCCAGGTACCAGCGGAGGAGGGCCAGGGCGGCGGAGGCGGAGGCGGCTTTGTTGGCCGACCGGTCGCCGGTCCAGCGGTGCTCCTCCACCCACTCCCCGTCCGGCGCGGCCAGCGCGATGTACGTCAGCCCGACCGGCTTCTGGGGCGTGCCGCCGCCCGGCCCGGCAATGCCGGTGACGGAGAGGGCCAGGTCCGCCCCTAACAGGCCCCGGGCCCCCCGGGCCATCGCCAGCGCCGTCTCCCGACTCACCGCGCCGACAGTCTCCAGAACGTCCCGGGGCACCCCTAACAGGCGCTCCTTCACCGCGTTGGCGTAGGCGGTGACGGAACCCCGATAGTAGTCCGAACTGCCCGGCACGTCGGTGATGCGGTGGCTGAGCAGGCCCCCCGTGCAGGACTCCGCCGCCGCCAGGGTGAGGCCCCGTTCCCGCAGAAGGTGACCCACCACCTCCTCCGGACGCGGGTCCTCCCAGCAGGCCAGGGGCGCCCGCAGGAGTCCTTCCAGCGCCTGCCGGGCCGCCGCCCGTTCCTCCGGCGTCAACGGGAGACGGGCGAACTCGTCCTCATCCAGCACCTGTACCCCGCCGTCCGGATCCACCCAGAGGTCCAGTGCCAGGTCCTCCGCGCGGATTTCGCCGGGCGCGATCCGGGCAGGGCGGGTGATGTTGCAATAACGGCCCTTCAGACGCCCGTCCGGCGCGCGAATCTCAAAGACGTTGTACCACCGGTCGGTGTAGAAGGTCTCCAGCCAGAGGTCGCCCGGCTCCAGGCGCACATACTCCAGTTCCATCGGCGGCCGGTTCCAGACGGCGCGCATCAGGACGGCGCCGGGGGCCTGAAAGAGGGGCCGGGCAGGGTACGAGAGACATTCCCGCCCCAAATGGTCCAGTTTGCGGACGGTCCAGTGATCACTCATCGCAGGTCGCAGGTCGCAGGTCGCAGGTCGCAAGTCGCAGGTCGCAGGTCGCTTATCGTGGATCGCAAATTGTGGCGGCTGAGAGTCACCCTTTTCAGGCCTGCGGCCAGGGGTCGGCCTTCGCCGACCATCACCCCACCCCCGGCGGCTGTGCCGCCACCCCCGGAGAGGTGAGGGCCAGGCCGACACCCGGCACGAAGTGCAGGGATATTCTATCCCAGGCCCTGTCGGTGTCAAATCTCCCCGGTCCGAAACCTTAAAATTTTCTTCCCCCTATTGACAATCGGCCCGTTCTGGTGTATAATGACTACCGGTCAGTATATGACCAATAGTTAGTTGGGGGGATTGCCGCGTTGACCACCCGAGCCCGGCGCGAGCGGGAAAAAGAGGAACGCCGTCAGTCCATCCTCCAGGCCGCCCGAGAGGTCTTTCTGGAAAAGGGCTTCTTCCGCGCCACGATGGACGATGTCGCCGAGCGCGCCGAGGTCAGCAAAGGCACCCTGTACCTGTACTTTGAGAGCAAGGAGACCCTCCTTGCTCATTTGCTTTTAGAAGGGCTGGATTCTCTCTACTCCTACCTGGAAGAGGCCTTCGCCCCCGACCGCCCCCTGACCGCCGACGAACGCCTCCGTCGGCTGGGATGGGCCTATCTCCGGTTCTTCCAGGAAGAACCCCACTACTTCCGATTCCTCATGACGGCCAACGGCGAGCGATTCCGGGAGGCCGTCACCCCCGAGATGTACCAGGAAGTCCTGGAGGCCAGCATGGAAGGGCTGAACCTGGTCGTTCAGACCATAGAGCAGGGCATCCAGGAAGGGGTGTTCACCTGCTGTGACGCTCGCCAGGCGGCGGCCACCCTCTGGGCCACCTTCAACGGGGTACTGGAACTGATGAGCCACCCGCTGCGGCGGGATATGGTGGGCGTCAGCACCGATACGTTTTACCGGACCGCGCTGGAGACCGTCGTCCGGGGGCTGCGGGTCTCCCCGTAGCGCCCCGCGAACGGTCTGCAATCTGCAATCCGCAATCCCAAAGAGGAGGTGTGCTGTGAAAGATGTGGTCATTGTCAGTCCATTGCGCACGCCGGTGGGTGCCCACGGCGGCGCGCTCCGCAGCCTGCGGGCCCAGGACCTGGCCGCCATCGTCTTCAAGGCCGTGCTGGAGCGGACGGGGATAGACCCTGGCGTCATAGACGAGGTCATTCTGGGCAACATCGGTCAGCCCTCGGACGCCGCGAATATCGGCCGCGTTGCGGCGTTGATGGCCGGTGTCCCCATCCACGTCCCCGGCTTCACCGTCCAGCGCAACTGCGCCTCGGGTATCCAGTCCATCACCTCTGCTTACCAGGCCATCCAGGCCGGCGACGGCGAAATCTACCTGGTGGGCGGTACCGAGAGCATGAGCAACATCCCCTACATCCTCAAGCAGGCCCGCTGGGGGTACAAACTCCGCCACGCCGAACTGACCGACGCCCTCTGGGAAGGCCTCACCGACCCCATCTGTGGGCAGATTATGGGCCGTACCGCCGAGAACCTGGCCGAGAAGTACAACATCTCCCGCCAGGAGCAGGACGAGTACGCGGTCCAGTCCCACAAAAAGGCCTTCATGGCCCAGCGGATGGGGAAGTTCAACGACGAGATCGTCCCCGTAGAGGTCGTCAAGAAGGTCGCCGGGCAGGAAGTCGCCCGGGAAGCGGTGACCCAGGATGAGGGGATCAACCCGGGCCTCACCGTCCAGAAGGCCGCGCTCTATCCGACGGTCTTCAAGGAGAACGGCACGGTCACCCCGGCCAACTCCTGCCCCATCTCCGACGGCGCGGCGGCGATGCTCGTCTGCACGGCGGAGAAAGCGGCCCAACTGGGCCTCAAGCCCACCGCGCGTATCGTCTCCTACGCCTACGCTGCGGTGGACCCGGCCTACATGGGCATCGGGCCCGCCTTCGCGATGCCCAAAGCCCTGAAGCGGGCCGGCCTCAAACTGGAGGACATTGACGTCATTGAACTGAACGAGGCGTTCGCCGCGCAGGTGCTGGCCGTGGCCAAAGAGATGCAGGCCCAGGGGTTTGACTGGGACTGGAGCAAGGTCAACCCCAACGGCGGCGCCATCGCCCTGGGACACCCGGTGGGCTGCACCGGCGCCAAACTGGTCGCCACCATCACGCACGAGATGCAGCGCCGCAAGGCCCGCTACGGCATCGTCACTATGTGCGTCGGCGGCGGCCAGGGCGGCTGCCTGATCCTGGAACGGATTCCGATGGATTGAAGAGCGGAATCCGTGAAACGTAAAACGTGAAACGTGAAACGTAAAACGTGAAACGTAAAACGTGAAACGTGAAACGTAAAACGTGAGGAGGTGAAAGATGTACATTTTCAAGGCCGCAGTGGTGGGTGCCGGGACGATGGGCGGAGAAATTGCCCAGGTCATCAGTTTCTCCGGCCTGCCCGTCGTCCTCAAGGACATTGACGAGAAGATGCTGGAGCGAGGGATGGCCAAAGCCCGCGAAATCTATCAGCGCCGGGTGGACAAGGGCAAGATGAGCGCGGGCGAGATGCAGGCCAAGATGGACCTCATCACCCCCACCCTCACCTACGAGGGGTTTGAGGACGTGGACATCGTCATTGAGGCCGTCCCGGAGCGGATGGACATCAAGAAGCGGGTGTTCCAGGAACTGGACGAGGTCTGCCCGGAACAGACCATCTTCGCCAGCAACACCTCGGCTCTCTCCATCTCCGAGATGGGCGCGGCCACGAAGCGCCCCCACAAGGTCGTCGGCATGCACTTCTTCAACCCCGCCAGTGTGATGAAACTGGTGGAGGTCATCCCCGGCCTGGACACCAGCCAGGAGACGGTGGACGACGTGGTGATGTTCGCCGAGAGCCTGCGCAAAATCCCCGTCGTCGTCCAGGAGTGCCCCGGCTTCCTGGTCAACCGTCTGCTGATGCCCTATCTGAATGAGGCGACAAAGGCGCTGGAGGAAGGGGCCGCCACCGCCACCGAGATTGACCGGGCCGTGGTGGAGTGGGGCATGCCGATGGGGCCCTTCACCCTGATGGACATGCTGGGCCTGGACGTCTGCGCGCATGTGGGCCAGTACCTCTACTCCGAGTACGGCGACCGGATGGAGCCTGCCCGCCTGTTTGAGAAACTGGTCGCCGCCGGGCGCCTGGGCGAGAAGACCGGCGCCGGATTCTACGACCACCCGGGCGGCGAGTCCGAGGTCGTCTACAAGATGATCAAGGAACTCCAGGACTCCGGCGCCGTCCGGACGGGGACGAAGTTCTCGGTGGAGCGGCTGATGTATCCGCTCATCAACGAGGCCGCCCTCTGCGTCCAGGAGCACATCGCCAGCATCAGCGACATTGATATGGCCATGGTCGCCGGTAGCGGGATGACCTACGGCGGCGAGCGCATCGGCCCGCTGGCGATCGCCGACAAAATCGGCCTGGATGTGGTGGTCGCCAAACTGGAGGAACTGGCGAAGGAACTGGGCCCCCGCTTCCTGCCCTCCCGCCCGCTGAAACTGCGCGTCCGCGCCGGGCACCTGGGCGTGAAGACGGGCAAGGGGTTCCACGAGTACGCATAAATGGATTGGGGTTGCGGCGGCGAAGCCGCCGCAACCCCAATCCCTGAAATTTCACCGATAAGGAGTGAAGCCATGGGCAACTGGCAGTACATCCGAACCGAAATTGAAGACCGCATCGCCACGCTCACCATTGATCATCCCCCCGTCAACTCCTTCAACCGGCAGGTGGTGACCGAACTGGAGGAGGCCATTGACGAACTGCTGGCTAACGATGAGGTGAAGGCCATCGTCATCACCGGCGGCGGGACCAACGCCTTCGTCGCCGGGGCAGACATCCCGGAGATCAAGGCGCTGCTGGATAACCCCGGCGAGAACTACGCGGCGTCCCGCGAGTTCATTGAGAAGGGCCAGCGGCTGTTCCTGAAGATTGAACGGGCCACCAAGCCCATCATCGCCGCCATCAACGGCTTCGCGCTCGGCGGCGGCCTGGAACTGGCCATGGCCTGCCACATGCGCGTCTGCTCGGACCGGGCCCGCCTGGGCCAGCCGGAGATCAACCTGGGCATCATCCCCGGCTGGGGTGGCACTCAGCGGCTCCCCCGCATTGTCGGCAAGGGGAAGGCCATTGAGTTGATCCTCACCGCCGACATGATCACCGCCCAGGAGGCCTACCGCCTCAACCTGGTCAACAAAGTCGTCCCTGCCGGCGCGGTCCTCAAAGAAGCGCGCGACCTGGCCCGCAAGATTGTCTCCAAGTCCAAATTCCCCATCGCCGCCGCGCTGCGCGCCATTGACCAGGGCATGGCGCTGCCCATTGAGGAGGGCCTGCGCGTGGAGGCCGAGCAGTTCGTCAGCCTGGCCGACACCGAGGACATCCGCGAGGGCATCAACGCCTTCCTGGAGAAGCGACAGCCGCAGTTCAAGGACAGGTAACACGGAGCAGGTCGCAGGTCGCACGGAGCAGGTCGCAGGGTGCACGTCGCACGGAGCAGGTCACAGGTCGCATGTCGGAGGGAGCACGTCGCAAGTCGCAGGGAGCAGAGAATATGCCCCAAAGCGGAAGGCTGAGGGGGTATGAGGATACGGAAATCTACCAGTTAGCCAAGCAACTGGCGGTGGAAATCCACAGGATGACGCTGGAAGAACTGCCCAAATTTGAAATGTACGAGGAGGGCAGCCAGATTCGGCGGTCATCCAAGTCGGTTGTGGCAAACTTCGTAGAGGGCTACGGGATGAAGCGTTACCCGGGCGACATGATCCGTTATCTGACATACTCCCTGGCTTCCTGCGATGAGACCAAGTCTCACCTGGAGATGCTCCACGAGAGTGGCTCGCTGGCCCCAGAACGGTTTGAGTACTTCTACGGTCTATACCGCAGACTGGGCGCGATGCTGTATAACTTCCGCGAGGCTGCCATCCAGGGCCGCATATAATCCTGTGCCCCTGCGACCTGCGCCCCTGCAACCTGCGACTTGCGACCTGCGACCCTGCGACCTGCGACTTGCGACCTGCGACCCTATCACTGGGAGGTGCAGTATGGACTTCGCCCTGAGCGAAGAGCAACGGATGTTCCGCGACATGTTCCGCAACTTCGCCGCCAAAGAGGTCGCTCCTCGGGCCGACGAGATAGACCACGCGGAGACGCTCCCGAAGGAAATGCTCCGCAAGGCGGTGGACCAGGGCTTCCTGGGCGCGACCATCCCCGAGGACTACTACGGCGCGGCGCTGGATAACGTCAGTTACGTCCTTCTCCTGGAGAACCTCTCCACAGCCTGTGCGTCCCTGGCGGTGACCGTCGCGGCCCACGTGAGCCAGGTGGCCATGAGCATCCTGGACTTCGGCACCGATGCCCAGAAGGAGGAATGGCTGCCGGCCATGGCCGGTGGGGAGGCCATCGGCGCCTTCGCCCTCAGCGAGCCCGACGCCGGAAGCGACATGCTGGCCCTGGAGACACGCGCCCGCTACGAGGGCGACGAGGCCGTCCTGGACGGCGTCAAAACCTGGGTGACCAACGGCGAACTGGCCGGCCTCTTCCTGGTCTTCGCCCACGGCCCGCAGGGCGTGGATGCCTACCTGGTCCCGCGCGATACCCCCGGCCTGACCGTCGGCTACCGCGAGCCCACGCTGGGCCTGCGCTCCGCCTACTTTAACACCGTCTACCTGGAAGATTGCCGCGTCCCCCAGAGTTACCGCCTGGGCAGGCCGGGAGAGGGTGCCGCCGTCGCCCAGCGGGCTGTGGACCGCATGGCCGTCGCCCTGGCGGCCGTCGGCCTGGGCCTGGCGGAGTCCTCGGTGGACGTCGCCGCCCAGTACGCTACTGAGCGGGTCCAGTTCGGCGTCCCCATCGGCAAGAAGCAGGCCATCCAGAACTACATCGCCAATGCCCACGCGGAGACAGAAGCGCTGCGCTACCTGGTCTATCGGGCGGCCTGGCTGATGGACCAGGGGGAGGACTTCTCCGTGGACGCCTCGCTGGTCAAGGCTTTCGGCGCCCGTATGGCCCGCAGCGTCACCAACTGGATGCTGCAGGTGCTGGGCGGCTACGGCTTCATGGAGGACTACCCCATGGCCCGCAAGTACCGGGACGCCCGGGTCCTGGGCATCATCGGCGGCCCGACGGAAATCCACGCCTTCCGCGTCGCCCAGGCCATTTTCGCCGCCAAAGACCTGCAGATTGCGCCATAGGAGGTGGACGGATGGATTTCACATTCTCACCCGAACATCAGGCCCTGCGCCGACTCGTCCGGGAGTTCGCCGAAACGGAGGTGGCCCCGCTGGCCGCCGAGATTGACCGGCAACACCGGGTGCCCCGTGAGACGTTGCGGAAACTGGGCGAAATCGGCCTGCTGGGCGTCTGCTTCCCGCAGGAGTACGGCGGGATGGGCGCCGGGGAAACGGGATACTGCATCCTGATGGAAGAACTGGGCCGCATCTGCACGTCTACGGCCACCTGTGTGGGTGCCCACATCGGCATCGGCGCGATGGCCATCCATCTGGACGGCAACCCCGAACAGAAGCGCAAGTACCTGACCCCTCTGGCCCGGGGCGAGAAAATCGCCGCCTTCGGCCTCACCGAGTCCAACGCCGGCTCCGACGCTGCCAACATTCGCACCCGCGCCGTCCGGGAAGGGGACTCCTGGATTCTGGACGGGGGCAAAGTCTTCATCACCAATGGCGGCTTCGCAGACATCGTCACCGTGATGGCGGTGACGGACCCGGCCCTGGGCGCGCGCGGCGGCGTCACCGCCTTCATCGTGGAGACGAACTGGCCCGGCTTCAAGGTGGCCCGGGAAGAGGACAAAATGGGCATCCGGGGCACCAGCACCGCCGAACTGGTCTTTGAGGAACTGCGGGTCCCCCATGAGAACGTCCTGGGCAAAGTCGGCGAGGGGTTCATCACGTTCATGAAGTCCCTGGACATGGGCCGGCTGACCCTGGGGGCGGCCTGCCTGGGCGGCGCGCAGGCCGCGCTGGAGGCCGCCATCTACTGGGCCCGGACCCGCAAACAGTTCGGCGTGGAACTGGCCCACAAACAGTCCGTCCAGTGGGCCATTGCCAACATCGCCACCGAGATAGAGGCCCTGCGCAGTCTGGTCTATCGGGTGGCCTGGATGGTGGACACCGGTCAGACCGGGCAGGAATTCTCCCAACTGGCCGCGATGTGCAAGATGTACGGCTCGGAGGTCGCCTCGCGCGCCATTGACCTGGCGCTACAGATTCACGGCGGTCTGGGCATCACCCGCGACTACCCGATTGAACGGGCCTTCCGGGATGCCCGCATCGCCGAAATCTTTGAGGGCACCAACGAGGTCCAGCGCATCGTCATCGCCACCAACATCTTCCGGGAGTACGGCGTGCGGATCCGCCCATGACGGGCGCACAGAGCACGGCGCAGGGAGCATGTCACAGAGGACCGGTAGCGCAGGATTTTATCCTGCCCGTAGCGCAGGATTTATCCTGCAATGGGGCAAACAGCGAGGCCGGTTGTTACCGGATGGGGCCGAAATCCTGGCGGCTGATGCCCAACTCCCGGAGAATGGCACGAACGGTCCCAGGAGCCAGGTCTCTGGAACCCCAATCGGGTACTGAGGCAACCTTTCCGGTGGAGGGATTGTACCAGATGTGGTGGCTTCCTTTACCTGAGCGCAGTTACCTGAGCGCAGTTGCTGGCATCCCAGGCGACTCAATCGTCGGGCAAGTTCCCGGTAGCGCATCAGACCGCCACCAGCATCTCCACCGCCTGAGGACGGTCGGCCATGAACGGACGAAGAGCCGCAGGAGGTTCTATCCCCAACTCCTGCCAGGCTTCCAGAAGGCTACTGAGGGCTTCCTGAACGTTGTGCAGAATCTCGTCCGGAGTGCGGCCCTCAGTAACCAGGCCCGGAACGTCCGGGCTGGTGACCGTATAAATGCCCTCAGGGTTGGGCTCCAGAAGAAGTCGGATAAAAAAGAGTTGATGAGCCGCCATTTCGCCTCACCAGTTTTTCAGAATCCGGTACGATTATAACACGACATCGCAGAGAAGCAACAGCGGCAATCGCTGTAAGACAACTGCTCGCAGTTGTCCTGCAAAGCGGTCAGGTCCGATAAAACGGGGGTACACCCTCGGGAGACCCGACGGCATGCTCCCGCGACCGGATGGACTTGAACAAGGAGGAAGATAATGAGAATCATCGTCATTCTCGGACGTGTTCTGGACCCCCGGGGCATCGTGGTCAACCCGCGGGCGGGCCGGATATTCATCAATCGGGAAGAGTACCGGCTCCAGCCCGCCGACCGTTGCGCACTGGAACTGGCGCTGCGCATCAAAGAGGCCACCGGCGCAGAAGTGGTCGCCCTGCCCCGAACCTTCCTGCCCGATGACGACGTCCTGCGGCAGGCGCTGGCCACCGGCGCCGACCGGGCCGTCTACATCGCAGGCCAACCGACCGCTCTGCCGGACGACGGCCTGATGGCCCGGGTGCTGGTGGCGGCGGTGGAGAAACTGGGCGGCGCCGACCTCATCCTCACCGGCGCGACGACGCTGGACACCGGTCAGGGCCAACTGGGACCGCGACTGGCCGAGGCGCTGGGCTGGCCCCAGATTCTCGGCGCCTGGACCGCAGAGATCGCCGATGGCGCGGTCCGGGCCGTTCGGCAGGATGGGGCCGGGTACGTGAAAGTGGAGGCCCCGCTGCCCGCCGTCGTCACCGTGGTGCCGGGCGCCCTCAAGCCCCGCTACCCCAACGGTCGGCGCCTGATCAACATCTACAAAGGCGTGGGGGAGATCGCGGCCGCCCTGGAGCGCTGGGAAGCGACGGACCTGGTCGCCCCAGATGCGCTGGTCCCGATGCTGGAGCGGCGGGGGCAGGACTTCCCGCCCGAACGGGAGCGGGGAACCCGCCTGAGCGGCACCCTTGAGGAGGTCGCCCGGGCCGCCGCCGACGCCCTGCGCGCCCGCCTGCCCCGCTAACTCCCGCTTCACGTTTTACATTTCACGTTTCACGTTTCACTTTTCACGTTTCACGTTTCACGGAGGACCCTATGGACGCATCCTTCCTGGATTTACTGATGGCGCAGCAGGAGGAAGTCACCGAGGCGGAGGGCGGTGGGGGTATCTGGGTCGTCGCCGACGTGGTGGATGGGGCCATCGCGCCCGTGACGCTGGAGGCCATTGGCGCGGCCCGCAACCTGGCCGGTTCTCTGGGCGCCTACGTCTACGCCGTCCTGCTGGGCGACGGCGTCTCCGGCCTGGCCGCCACCCTCTACCAGGCCGGCGCCGACGGCGTCCGCGTGGCCGACCACCCCGCCCTGGCCTCGTTCGCCGTAGAACCGTATCTGGAAGTGCTGCTCAACCTGTTCCAGGCCGAAGGGCCGGAGGTCATCCTCTTCGGCGCCACCCCCCAGGGGCAGGAACTGGCCCCCCGGGTGGCCCAGCGGCTGGGCGGCGGTCTGATAGAACACGCCGTCGCGATGACCCTGGACGAGGCGACGCGCACCGTCCAGGCGGCCGTCCCCATCTACGGGGGCCAGTACTTTGAGGTTGTGGCCTGTCCTCAGGCCCGGCCCCAGGTGCTGACCGTGGAGCCGGGGGCCTTTCCGGCGCCGTTTATGGACCCGTACCGCAAGGGCGAGCCGAAGAGCGTAGAGGTGACCCCGGTGGAGCCCCGGGTGCGGGTGCTGGGCCCGGCGGAGGACTTCACCCCGCCGCCGGTGCCGCTGGCACAGGCCCCGGTCATAGTCGCCGCCGGGCGGCAGGCCGGTGACTTCGGGCTGGTGGAGCAGTTGGCCGCCGCGCTGGGCGGCCGTGTGGCGGGAGACCGCGGCGCGCGGGACGCGGGTTGGATCGGCCCTGAACAGATCGTGGACATCCGGGGCGTCACCGTCGCGCCGAAGGTGTACGTGGCAGTGGGGATTCGGGGCGACACCTTCCACAACGCCGCCATAGACGACGCCCGCTTCATCCTCGCCATCCACCCCGACCCCACTGCCCCCATCTTCAAGGTCGCCGACCTCTGCATAGAGGGGGACCCGAAAGAAGTCGTTCCGGCGCTCCTGGCCGCACTGGGGAAATAACCGCCCGTCTTTGCATCACCACAAAGACGCGAAGACACGACTTTTCGTGTCTTCGCGTCTTTTTTATCTCACACAAAGACACAAAGACACTGTTGAGTCCTATAAAATCGTACCGGGCTAAAGTCTCAAAAAATCGTGCCCTCACCCCTCCCCCTGCCCCCTCCCCTCTCCCGCTCGCCTTCGGCGGCGGGCGAGGGGAGGGGGTGGAAAGAGGGG
>Ga0272448_1004243_pt1 | contig 16477 bp, 14 predicted proteins | sample YNPCB0191_FD_202220 | JGI IMG/M metagenome (GOLD analysis project Ga0272448, IMG submission 202220) | Hot spring sediment microbial communities from Yellowstone National Park, WY, United States - YNP-CB-019-1 | ecosystem: Environmental > Aquatic > Thermal springs > Hot (42-90C) > Sediment...
CTTAAAATCGCCGGCTCCGTCGCCCAGCTTGACAAAAAAGCCCTGATCTGTTTCCAGCAGATTTGAAGTTCCGCTCACGGCGTAATTAAAACGGTCAGCATAGTGGTATTCCAGCATCTTCCGGGTACGCTGCTTAAAATTGCTCAGGGCGATCATCCGCAGAAGTTTGTCGGCTGGCAGCCTTTTCTTGATTATTTCACCCTGTGGTGATTGCACCACCAGCCAGAAAAAAGTAAAAACCCGGTCTTCAGAAAGTTCGGAGGCGGAGATCTTCCATTTCCAACCTTCAGAGTATTCGGGGACAACTTCCTGGAGGCAGGAGGTCATTTCCTGGTAAAAGCCGAGCCCGGTGAGAATCGGAGTTATATCCCGGTGAATAGTCCGAATTTTAAGGCTCTCACCCACGAGCTGGCTGAGTCGCAGGGTATCCGGGTGCGAATCTCGCTCGGGCATAAGGAGTCCGATGACTTTATCTGGACCAAGAGCCCTGACGCAGAGGGCCGCGGTCACCGAGCTGTCAACCCCGCCCGAAAGACCAATCACTGCTCCCTGTTTGTGAAGCCTGCGGCCTACAGCTTCAGCAACGAAAGCTGTCAGGCGTCTGGTTTCCTTTTCACAGTCCAGGGTAAGGACATCATATGAGAATTCGTTCATGTTTTTTTCTTTGGCCATGCTTTTTTTCCTTTTTTATTCTCCAACCAAAGGAGTTCCCGGTTTATTTTGCACTCTTATCCGGTGTCCCCTTGGCCTGCTCCTTCCCGATCAGCTCAGCTTCTGAAGTCTTTTTCTCTTTCTCCACCGAATTTTCTAAGACTCCTTTGATTCCCGTTTTTTTCAGGAAGTTTATCAATTTTTGGTAATCAACCTTGCCGTTTGGAGTTCTAAACAAAGCCTCCATCAGCAGGATGTACCTGGGGATTTTATAAGGTTCAAGATGTTGCTGGCAGAATAGTTTGACTTGAGCTTCATCTATTTTGCTACCTTTCTGACCAACCACAAACAAGCCCACTACCTCACCACCTAAGTCATCAGGGACTGGAACTGCCGCGGCTTCCAGCACCCCCTCCAGGCAAGAAACAGTTTTTTCTATCTCTGCAAGGTTAATCCTGCGGCCAAAAGATTTAATCTGGCGGTCGCGGCGTCCAACAAAATAGAGCAGTCCATTTTCATCCTGACGGAATAAATCACCGGTATAAAGCCAGCGGTCAGCAGCATATTTCCCCTTTTTGAAGACCTTTCGGGTAAGATTTTTATCGCGCCAGTAGCCCTGCATCACGCTCGGTCCGCGGACAATCAGTTCTCCAGTTTGACCGACAGGCACAGGTTTTCCCCGCTGATCTACAATGGCTACTTCAATATTGGGCATGGGAATACCGACTGACTCGGGATATTTATCTATCAGGTTGGGTGGAAGATAGCTCACTCTTTTGCATTCACTCAGCCCATACATGTTAAAGAGCTTAACTTTGGGAAGCAATTTTCGCAGTTGCTGGATATGTGAAACAGGCCAGGCTGCCCCGGCATTGGTTATATAACGTAAAGATTTCAGCTGCTCCTCCGGAAATTTTTTTAAGCTTAAAAGCATCGCTGAAATTGAAGGGACAATCGGGAAACCAGTAACTTTTTCTTTTTCGATAGTTGTAAGAATATCCTGAATGTAGGCGAATGAAGGTTCCAGCACTACTGTTCCCCCGAACATAAAGCACATGATTACCTGATAAAACCCGTAACCAAAAGGAAGCGGCAAGACGTCTAAAATGATATCATGGCGTTTGTTTCCTAAATATTGGATGACGCTCCGGGCGGCTGCCACCATATTATGGTGGGTACAAATAATTCCTTTCGGTTTTCCGGTTGAACCTGAAGTGTAAACCAGGCAGGCCAAGTCAGTCTCCAGAAGCCCGGGAAGAGATACAGAGCTCTCAACTTTTTTTGTTAGTCGGGAAAACTCCAGAACTTTGGGGCAAGGTTGGAAAACAGATGGAGAGCCATCCACGACAATAACCTGAAAACCTCTGGCAGGCAGTCTCGCCTCCTCTTTTAGTCCCTCGCGACCAAACAGCTTGAGGCGATGAGTAATCAAAAACCTCGCTCCTGTATCCTTTATAATGGAGCTAAGAACCGGCCAGGGGCTTTTTGGTTCTACGGCCACAAAAATCCCTCCGGCTTTGATCACCCCGTAGATTGAAATTACTGCTTCAGGGCAATTGTCCAGGCAGATGATGGCCCGGTCGCCTTTTCTGAAGCCCATCAGAACGAGGGCTGAAGCCAAGTTGGAAGCTTTTTCCTCAATTTCGCGGTAAGTCAGGCGCTGGCCCCGAGAAATAAGCGCTGTTTTATCTGGTAGAAGACGAGCAGTTCGGGTAAGCCAGTCATGCACCAGAACCGGATCAAACTTCATCAGAATTTGCCCTGTTTTTTCTCTACAAATTTGGCTATTTTATTTATACTGTCCAGATTCTCAGCGGTTAATTCTTCATCCTCTACCTTCAGGTTAAATCGGTTCTCAATAAAGCCGACGATTTCCAGAATCCCAACCGAATCAACAGTATTGGTTTCCAGAAGGGACATATCGTCTTCAGGATACTCACTTGAATTGAGCAGAAACTTTTCTGTTATAAACCGTCTTATTTCATCTTTGACCATTTTGTTCACCTCTTCGTCTAACTGGCCTCAAGCTCTTTATAAATTCCTGATAGGAATGTTCGGACGTCAGCGGAACGCCTACTTCACCCAGGATGGAAGCCGGCTGGTGGCCAAAAAAAACACCCGGAGGGACATTTCTGGAAACCACCGTTCCGGCCTGGATAACCGAACCTTTGCCAATCCGGACACCGGGAAGTATAACACAATGAGGGCCGATAAAGACGTCGGGCTCTATGACCACCGGCTTGACCAAAAGTTCTGTTGAGCTTGTCCAGTAGAGGTGAGAGATGATAGCCGTCCCGATGCCAATGGTCACGTTATCGCCAATTTCAATAGCTTCAGGGTGGAGCTCGTCTATGTAAACGTACTGACTGATCCAGACATTTTTGCCAATTTTAACCCCGCGCAACCGGTGAAGCAAGGGGCGAAGGCGGAAGCCACCGGGAATAAAATAGGCTAAACGGCGAAAAATCCGCTGAAAAGGTTTTAGCAGGCTCATCCCCTCTTCCCGGGAAAAGATTCCATTTAGTTCAGCTCATCTTTTTATTAACATAATAAGAATTTAAAATCAACTTAAATGAGCTTACAGCAACGTTTAGCCTTTCGGTCAAGCGTGGTTCTTGATTAATAATTAATTCATGGAAATAAAAGGCTGAATTTGATAAATAAAGGAGCATAATTTATACTTAAAAGGAAAGGAGGGATTTTTATTCCTTGAAGTAACGTTAGGTTGATCAGAATTCTATGGAAATAAAATCTGTTGATCCCACAGGATATCAAGGCTGGGATGGCCTCATTGCTGATAAGTTTAAGGGTGGTATCTTCCATACTGCGAACTGGGCAAAAGTTATCAAAGACACATATGCTTTTGCCCCCATATACTTTGTCCTTATGGAAGCCGATGTCCCTCAAGCCATAATTCCTTTATTTGAGTCTAAAAGCATATTAACTGGGAAAAGAGGAGTTAGCCTGCCTTTTACTGATTTCTGTAATTTCCTTACCGAAAGAGAAGAAATGATCCTTATTCTATTAGAAAATATTTTTGAGTACGGCCGGCAAAATAGATGGAAATACGTGGAATTCAGAAGCCTGCTATTCCCTGAAGAGGCAGTAGCCTCTGAGATTTTTTATACCCACAACCTCGATCTATCTGCCTCGACTGAAGCCATCTGGGCTTCTCTAAAAGAAACAAACAGAAGGAATATAAAAAAAGCCATAAAAGAGGGAGTGAAAATTAAATTCGAAACCAGCCTGGAAGCCCTCAAAGAATTTTATCGGCTTCAAGTTATGACCAGAAAAAGACACGGACTGCCTCCACAACCGTTTAAATTTTTCAGGGCCGTTTATGAAAACATTATAACGAAAAACCTGGGGGTGATAGTCTCGGCTTATTGCTCGGAAAGGATAGTTGCCTCGGCCATTTATTTCAATTTTAACAAAGAAGCTATTTTCAAGTTTGGAGCTTCTGATGAAAAATACCATCACTTGCGACCAAACAACCTGGTTATGTGGGAGGCGATTGTCTGGCATAAAGAGAAAGGCTGCCACAACCTTAACCTTGGGCGCACTGAACAAAAAAACGAGGGGCTTTTAAACTACAAGAGACTTTGGGGTGGGAAGGAGCAACTTTTAAAATATCACCGGTATGATACTACCAAGAATTCTTTCATAGTGAAAGATCCGGCCCTGGCCAATTTCCCAGTTTTATCAAACCGTTTTTTCCCTAACTTTTTGCTTAAAATTATGGGTAATATGTTATACAAACATTTTAGTTAAAAATTTTAAAATGGAAAAGCCAACCATTCTAAGCCGAAATCAGCTTTCCTCCTGGGATAAGTTTGTTCACTCGCATCACCTTGGCTGGATCGGCCATCTTTCTTCCTGGGAAGGAGTTCTGGCCAGAACAACCAGGATAAAAGCCTGTTACTATTTAGCCATTGTTGATGAAGATACCAACGAGATTAAAGCTGGTCTGCCCGTTTACCAAATCGAATCATTAACTTTAAATAAAAAGCTTATCGCTGCGCCCTTAACTACTATTTATGATCCTCTTGTTTCTGATCAAGAACAGTTAAATTTGCTCCTGAAAATGGGGCAAAAATTAGTTCTCTCTTCAGGTTGCTCGGAGCTGCGAATTAAAGCTCTTCATACCGCCGATTTTTTTAATGATCCTAACTTAATCAAAGATAACACGTTTCGCTATCATTATTTAGACCTCAACCAGGAACTTGATGTTCTATGGAAAAGGGCTCATCGCTCCTGTATTCGACAGCACGTAAATAAAGCTCAAAAGAACGGCGTCCAGATCAGGCTGGCCAGTAATAAAGAAGAACTAAAAATTTTCTACAGATTGTATGCCTCAACCCGAAAGCGTCATGGGCTACCAGCCATTCCCTATTTATATTTTGAGACCATCTGGGATATCTATCAGCCTTTAGGTTATGCCTATTTCTTACTAGCTCAATACAATAATACTACTATAACAGCTTTAATGGCCTACAGGTATAATCATCGTTTTTCAGCTGAAGCGATCGGCTGGGACGAAACATATCGCTGGCTGACACCTTCGGCTATCACTTTCTGGGAAGCTATAAAACTGGCCAAGCAGCTCGGGTGCCAATCATTTGATTTTGGGCGCACTTCAGTCTTAAACCAGAGCCTAATTGCTTTTAAACGGCATTGGGGAACCACTGAGATGGAAGCTCCCCAATTTTCCTGGAGAGACTCCAAAATCGCTTTGTCCCACAAACCTTCAGAAAAAAAGCTCTTAAAAATGAGTTGGCCCTCTCTTTTGTTAAGATATTGTCCTCATCTAATTTTTGATAAAATCAGTAAATTTTATTATAAAAATTTTTCTCAATAATCATGAGGCGCTGAATATTTTATTTTTAAAGCAAAACTACCTTGAAAAAGGTCATACCACTCTGATAAGATTAAATAAAAGGCTAAATGAAGATTTATTATTATTATTATTATCTTAAACCGCTCGTTCCCCGTAAGCTACAAATTTACCTAAGAAGAAAAATTGCCCATACCAAAAAGAAAAAATACGCCGATTCCTGGCCCATACATCCTGAAGCTGGAGATTTGCCTCAAGGCTGGAAAGGATGGCCAGGAGGAAAAAAGTTTGCCCTGGTTCTCTCCCATGATGTTGATGCCTACCGAGGATATAAAAAGTGCTTGAAGCTGATGAACCTGGAGCTGGAACACGGTTTTAAATCCAGTTTTAATTTTGTTCCCAAAGGATATGACTGTTCACAACAAGTCCGGGATACTTTGACCAAGAACGGCTTCGGAATTGGTCTGCACGGTCTGACTCATGATGGCCGGATCTTTCAGAATAAAAAGAAGTTTGATAAAGCAGTACCTGAAATAAATAATTATCTTCATCGCTGGCAAATTAAAGGCTTTTCTTCTCCATCTATGCTTGGCAACCTGGATTGGATTTCCCAGCTGGACATTGAATATGATTGCTCCACTTTTGACACGGACCCGTTTGAACCACAGGCCAATGATGTGGAAACCATTTTCCCGTTCATGGTCGTGAACAGCAGTTATACCAAAAAATTTGTTGAGTTACCCTACACGCTCCCTCAGGATCATTGCCTTTTTATAATCCTCCAGGAGAAAAACATCGGCCTCTGGAAAAAAAAACTGGACTGGATTGCCGAAAAAGGTGGTCTGGCTTTAATTAATACCCATCCTGATTACATGCAATTTGACCAGGATGATGCTCCCGAAGAAACTTATCCTGCTGATTATTACAAAGAATTTCTTGATTATGTAAAAGAAAAATACTCTGACCAGTACTGGAATGCACTGTTTAGCGAGGTAGCAGAATTCTGGAAAGAAAACATGGGGCATCATCTCCTTTTTCTTTCTAAGACCTACAAGAAATCAGCTCTCAGTCACCTAAAGAAAACCATCTGGATTGACCTTGACAACACCCCTCATGTTCCCTTCTTTATTCCTATCAAAAATGAATTAAAAAGACGGGGGCACCGGGTTATTCTGACGGCCAGGGATGCTTATCAAGTAAAAGAACTGGCCCAAAAAAGCAACCTATTTTTCAAGACTATTGGACGACATTACGGGAAAAGCAGGCTAAAAAAACTTCTCGGCTGGTTTTATAGGTCATTGCAGCTGGTACCTTTTGTTTTGCACAACAAGCCCGACCTTGCTATTTCTCATGGCTCAAGGTCGCAGATTTTTATCAGCAATTTATTCAGAATCCCTACTGTTTTAATATCTGACTATGAACACAGCCGGCCGGCGCCATTTTCTTACCCAAAATGGTTGATTGTTCCTGAACCTTTAAAAACAGCAGATCTGCCTTCAAAAAGAATCCTGACCTACAGCGGTTTAAAAGAAGATGTCTATGTGCCATTCCTCGCTCCTGACCCTTCCATATTAAAAGAACTGGGAATTGCCGAAGAAGAAATTCTCATAACCGTCCGCCCACCAGCTATTGAAGCTCATTACCACAATCCTGAGAGCGAAAATTTATTTTATAGATTCGTTGATTGGGTTCTGGCAAATTATAAAGCGCGGATTATCCTCCTGCCCAGGAATAAAAAACAGGAAAAAGAAATCCGGCATAAAAGGCCGCGCTGGTTCATAGACCAACGAATACTAATTCCTGCTGAAGTTGTAAATGGCCTTAATTTACTGTACTTTTCCGACCTGGTGGTAAGCGGTGGAGGAACGATGAACCGGGAGGCGGCTTCTTTGGGGATCCCAGTTTACAGTATCTTTCGTGGGCCCATCGGGCTCATTGACAAACAGCTGGAAAAGGAAGGGCGCCTGGTGCTGATAAAATCACCGGAAGATTTTCCAAAAATAAAAATTGAAAAAAGAGAAAAACGGGCAATAGCTGATTTCAAGACCAGGCCGGCTTTGAATCAAATCGTAAGTCATATTGAAGATATAATCAGACAGGAGATTCAGTAGAAAAGATTATGCCTAAAAAAATCCCCGCCCCAAAAAATCTAAAGCTAATGCTGGTGGCCGGAGCCAGGCCCAACTTCATGAAAATTGGGCCACTGTTAAAAGCTATTGATCAACATAACCATAATCTAACTTCTGAAGAGCCTTTAGTTGAAACTTTCTTCGTGCATACTGGCCAGCATTATGATGAGAACATGTCCGGGGTATTTTTCAAGGAACTGGGCATAAGGCCTCCAGATGTAAACCTGGAAGTCGGTTCCGGTTCTCACACCTACCAGACAGCTACCATCATGCTCCGGTTTGAGCCGATTTGCCTGGAGCAAAAACCTGACTGGGTAGTGGTGGTGGGAGATGTTAATTCTACTCTGGCTTGCTCACTGGTGGCCGCAAAACTGGGTATCAAAATTGCCCACGTGGAGGCCGGTCTCAGAAGTTATGACCGGAACATGCCAGAAGAAATTAACCGCCTGGTCACAGACACTCTGGCTGATTTATTGTTTACACCTTCACCAGATGCCAATTTGAATTTGCGAAAGGAAGGTATCCCATCTAAGAAAATCAAGCTGGTAGGAAACATAATGATTGATGCCCTCTTTTCCAGGCTCCCAGAAGTTGAAAATAGTGATTTGCCCAGAAAACTAAAGATTAGGGCAAAAGAATTTGTCTACGTAACCTTGCACCGACCTTCAAACGTAGATGATCTTCGAAATCTTAATTCCATCATGTTCAAGCTGGAAAATCTATCAAAAAGATTTCCGGTAGTTTTTCCTGTGCACCCCAGGACCAGAAAAATGCTCCAGGAAATATCTTTTAAGCCAAAATCCTGTCCAAAATTGATGTTAATCAAACCATTGGGTTATACCGATTCATTATGGCTAGCCAAAAATGCTTCATTGGTTCTGACTGATTCTGGTGGACTGCAGGAAGAAACCACCTTTTTCAGGACTCCGTGCCTGACTCTAAGGGAAAACACTGAGCGGCCAGTGACCATTACAGTGGGCACCAACAGTCTTACCAGCCTTAAAACCCTGGAGGCTGATATCAAGAAAATATTGGATGGAAGATACAAAAGCGGAGCTATACCCAAATACTGGGATGGTAAGACCGCAGGAAGAATAGTTAAATATCTGGTAAAAGAGTGGAAGAAAGAAAGGGCCTGACTTCTATTTAAGAAGTGTAAAGAATTAAATGCCAGAAAATGAAATTTCCCGCGAAAAATTAATTGAAGTGGCCAGCAGACTCTGGGAATACTGTGCGAAAAATGATTTTTCAGGCTACGACCCGTACGATGCTTTAAACAGCAGCCTAGTTAAGCATACCCCTCTTGGAAAATCGAAATTCTTCAGGCTGGCCTTGACTCAGGTCTTGAAAAGGGTACCGGTCAATTTAAGACCTATCTTATTTATCCCGAAGACACAAAACCCCAAGGCCCTGGCCATCTTTCTTAAAGCTGCTTTAAGATTCTCGGCAGCCAGAATTATCGAGACCGAGGAGCAGATAAATTATTTTATCAACCGAATCTCCGAGCTTCGGTCACCGGGAATGCTCTACTATTGCTGGGGTTACAGCTTCCCCTGGCAAACTAGAGGTGTCCTCGTGCCGAGTGGGTCGCCAAACCTCGTCTGCACAGTTTTTGTGGCGGATGCCCTGCTTGATGCTTACAGATTTTCAGGAAACAAACACTGCCTGGAAATGGCCTGCAGCGCCGCTGATTACATCCTGGATGAACTTTACTGGTCTGAAAACGAAAATGCCGGCTTTAGCTATCCACAGCCGGACCTGAAAATTCACATCTATAACGCCGACCTGCTTGGGGCTGCTTTTCTGGCTAAAATTGCCAAGCTAACCAACAATCTTAAATATATCGAACCAGCTTTAAAGGTGGCCAGATGCGCTGTCTCCCGCCAGAATAAAGACGGGTCCTGGTATTATGGCGAACTGCCTGAAAGCAGATGGATTGATAACTTCCATACAGGTTATAATCTGGTCGCCTTAAAAGATATCTCCTGTTACGCTGAAACTGAAGAATTTAACTCTGCTCTGGCCCGGGGCCAGGCTTTTTACAAGAATCATTTTTTCCGCCTTGACGGAGCACCCAAGTATTATCACAACAAAGTCTACCCGGTTGACATTCATTGCCTGGCCCAGAGTATAATCACTCTGGAGGCTGTTAAGGGTTACGATAAGGCTAATCATCGGTTAGCCTTATCAATCCTTAATTGGGCACTGGAAAACATGTGGAGCAATGGTGGATATTTTTATTATCGGGTGCACAGGTTTTATAAAAACCGCATCTCTTACCTGCGCTGGTCCCAGGCCTGGATGGCGCTCGCTCTGTCATTATTGCTAAGCAAAGAAGAAGATCAGGTAAGAAATGGTTAATTTTACCCCAGCTTTGGGTTCGAATTTTTCAAATGATTGAATTTATTTTTACCATCGACTATGAAATTTACGGAAACGGGTTAGGTTCACTAAAAGACCTGGTGTATGAGCCTGCTGAGAAACTAATTGAAGTTTTCCAAAAAAAGAAGGCCACGGCTGTTTTTTTTGTAGAAGTGGCTGAACTGGAAATGATTGATTTACTTTCTACAGACCCATACTTGAAAAAAGTTAAAGAACAACTTAAGGCTACAAGACCAGGCGGGTTTGAAATCGGTCTTCATCTTCATCCGCAGTGGTATAAAGCTAAATTCAACAATGGTTTTTGGACCTTAAATTACGACGAATACAACCTCTGTTTACTTAAAAAAGAAAGAATTCAGGAAATCTTAGCACGTGCCCTATCCTACCTCAGACATCTGATTGATGACGACCAGTTCGTTCCTGCTGCTTTCAGAGCCGGAAACTGGTTGATAAACCCAGCCCGAAATATTGCTCCCCTGCTTGTTTCAGAGGGTATCAAAATAGATTCTTCTGTCTTTATGGGAGGGCTTCAACATTTCACTCAATTGGATTACCGCCGAGCGCCCAAAAATTTATATTTCTGGAGGTTTACAGAAGACGCAATCAGCCCAGATCCTTCGGGCCAGATGTTAGAGATTCCGATCCACACCAGGATGATCCCAACCTGGAAATTTCTGAGGGGGAAAAGGCTAAACCTGGAGAAATATTCACCTTCAAAAGAAAACTTTAAGCAAAAACTACTGAAAAGAGCAAAAGATTTTCTCCGATGGAGAGTGCCTTTAAAATTTGATTTCTGCCGTCTAAACTTCCAAGAATTGGTCAAAATGACCGAAGAAATAATTAAGCTGGACTCAACTTCGCCCCAGGCTTATAAACCCATTGTTCTTATCGGACATACAAAAGATAATCCTGACATCTCCTTAATTGAAAACCTTTTGGCCTTCTTAAATGATAAAGGCATAAGAACATCCTCTTTCCAAGAGACTTACCGGAAAATCAGCCATGACAGATAAGATAATAGTCAGGCCCATACCCATAGATTGGCATCCAGACCTCTCTATCTTCGCTTCAGAACCTTTTTTGAGAGCGGTCAGTGACAGATATGGCTGGCTTGGCGGTTTTGCTGAATCTGGCAGACTGCTATGCTTTTTGCCATATACGATAGTCAAGAAACCATTCACCAACTTAATCAGATTTAGAGTTGAAACCATCCCCATTGATCAGAACTTTAGCCTTGAACAGGAAAAAGCTTTCTTAAATGAGGCAATAGTTTATTTCAAAAAAATCAAAGGCGAGGTGATTATTCCCGCCACAACCAATACCATATTCAGAACCTATCCTGATGGAGCCATAGCGGCTCCTTATGGCACATTTAAAATTGATCTAAGCCAACCCGAAGAATTAATCTGGAAAGGAATGAGTGAAAGCCACCGCAGGAAAATTAGGTTGGCCCAAAAAAGCAACGTGATAATTAAAAGCGGGCCTGAATACGTTGAAATTGTCTATTCTCTGGTCAGGGATACTTTTAAACGCTCGGGCTTAGGGTTTATGAAAATTAATGATTTCAAGAAATACCTGGCGGGCCTCAACCAAAACGTTTTAATTTCAGTCGCCGAATATAACGGCAGAATTCAAGCCGGCCTGATCGTGCCATTTAGCCTAAGTTCTGCTTATTATGTTTATGGGGGAAGCATTCCAGAACCCAGCCCGGGGGCCACCAACCTGCTGCACTGGACAGCCATTCAGTATTTTAAAGCCCTCAGGGTCCGATATTACGACTTCGTTGGGGTAAGAATTTCTCCGGAGAAAGGCTCTAAACAGGAAGGTCTAAGCCATTTCAAAGAACGGTTTGGTGGAAAGCTTTATAAGGGATACCTGTGGAAATATGGACTCAATTATCCAAAATACCTCATTTATTCTTTGGCCATAAAATTATTAAGAGGCGGTGATATTGTGGATGCCGAAAAGCACAAACTGGGCAAGGTTGAGATTTAAGAACACAACTTCCGTGCTTAAGTCTTAGACCTATCTGCTTTCCGACAATAATGAAAAAATAGCTTAAGACCTTCTTCCGTGGAAATCTTTTGTTTCCAGCCAATAAATTCTTTCAGTCTCTTGTTGCTATAATAAGTTTTCTTCCAATAGGCATGCCATTCTCTCCGGCTAAACACCGGGGGAATTTGTCCGGCAGACCACCTGGAAAAATATTCCCAGCTGGCACAAAATAAATAGCTCAAAAACTTGGGCAGGTATATTGACCTAAAAGACCGGACCTCCCTTTTAAACCTCCGCAGAAAATACCGAGAGGTCGGAAGGTCATCATCAACAATGTTAATCACTTCATTCTCAATTCCCGGGATTAGACCGGCCAGGACTATGGCTTCGGCACAATTTTCCACATAAGTTAGAGGTAGTGGATTAGAGCCCCCCAAATGAAGAAACGGACCAAAGGAATCAATCCCAATTCTTCCCGGAATAAAAATTTTCCCTGGCCCATAGACCGTTCCTGGCCGCAAGATAACATAAGGTAAGCCTCTCTCGTGACCATACTGGATTATGATTTCATCCTGTTTTACCTTTCCGTAAAGATAAGCTTCTGCCCTGGTTTCAGGAGATTTCTCAACCGGACAGGTTTCATCCAGTAGACGACCAGTCTTTTTATTCATATTGGTATAAACAGCAAAGCTGCTTACATTAACCAGGCGCCTCAGGCATTTATGTTTCAGGCTGGCTTCCATTAAATTTCTGGTGGTTACAACAGAATTAAGATAAGCTTCTGAAAATGATTTTGTGCCTGTTCCGGCCGCCAGATGATAAATTATTTTTGTTCCTTCTGTGATACGGCAACAGTCTTCCTGACGTAATAAATCACCCTGAACTATTTTACATCTCTCGTACCCATTTTCTTTATCAATTATTTCGTTCAGTCCAGCGAGATTGCTTGATTCTCTTACCAGACATTTCAGGTTACTAAAGCCCATTCTCAAAAGGGCTCCAACCACCTGACGTCCTAAAAAACCGGCAGCTCCGGTCACCAGGACAGCTTCGTCAAACTGGACCAAGTAGCCTCGTTTCTTTATATTTTCATCTGTTGGCATCTTCTGTTCACCGCTTTCTTTTACCATATTTTCATAATTAACAATCAAGGCCAATCGATTATTCCAGACTTTTCAAACAGGCCAGGAAACCTTCACTCAGCTTGTTAATGTGCCCTCTACTGAGTATCTCATTCCGGGCCGCCTGGCCCAAGCGATCTCTGAGCTCGGGATGATGTAGAACAAGAGTCAATTTTTCTGCCAAGGCAGGCACTTCTCCCGCCTTAACCATATAACCATTAATTCCTTCTTTAAAATACATTATTTCCGGGCCATGATTGACATCTTCTGTTACCAAAGGCAACCCGCAATACATAGAATCTACAATACCCAGGCCAACCGCACCTGGAATACAACATACGTCGCTCGCAGAAAGAAGGTCCAGGGCTTCTTTACCATACAACGGCCCTAGATAAAATATCCTAGGGGATTTTTTGTATTTCTCTTCTAATATTCCGAGATCATCAGGTCCTATAATGATAAGTCCAACCTCGTTGTCTTCAATTAACTCAAAGGCTTCTAACAAATCATAGATTCTTTTCCTGGGATCAATCCTGCCTGAATAAACAATATTTTTTCTGGTAGAAATATGATAACGCTTAAGAATATCTTCCTTTTTCTCTCTTACCGGCACATAATCCGATAAATTAAGAGTATTATTAGCCACAAAAACCTTTTTACGATGTTTTTTCAACAAATATCTTTTAAGATCATCCGAGTACAGAATTATCCTGTGACATAAAGCATGCTCAAGATGATGAGCAAGCCGGCTCAACTTATCTGACTTGTTTTGCAGGTTCAAGCCATGGGTCCAGGTAATGGTCTTATAACCATAAATCCTAAGGAATAATAGAAAAGGGTAAAAATAACGTGCCCGGTGGTTGATAAACAAAATATTTCCCCAGGGTTGTTTCTCTTTAACCAAGCTAACTAACGAACCAAAACTGAAGGTCATCCTTATTTCCGGGAATTCCGCCTTTAGATGGCCATCCGGTTGGACATTTTCAGAAACAACCGTCAAATAATAGCCAGATTTTTTTAGATAGTCATGTAAATAATTATAAACACCTATTCGGTACGGCTGAATTTGTCCACCATGATAAAGAAAAACCTGCTTCATGAGCCTGCTTGCTAATCTTGACCTTGTTTGTCACCGTAAATTTGTTTTATTATGGCCTCAATAATTCTGGAACTTAATATAATTTGATTATAGGGAATGGGCGGTGGTGAATCACTCTCAACAGATTTATAGAAGTAGGTAAGCAGATTAATCAACCCCCGTTTCATCTGAAACTGTTTTTTCAAAAACAGACCAACATTAGTAAACATATTATGCCTGTACTGGCGGGCCAGGTTATTGAGGGGCAAGGTTTTGGCTAAATAGCTTTTAAAGGTTGAACCGGGGATTTTGATCAGAGCATGATGGTCTTGATCCAGCAAAAGACCATTTTTACTGCCATAAATGGTCAGCTGCCTGACCGGTGGTCTCATCTGCGTAGAAAAGGTGAGGTAAGCAGTACTTCCCTGGCCATCTTTGATTATCGTTCTCAATTCATCCTTCAAAAGCTGCTCACCAATCATCTGTAGAAATGTGCTTGTAAATCCAACAGCTTTAACTTCTATGGCCTCTGGCTCCAGAAATTCTACTATTTTCATAACCGCATGAGGAATTAGGTTTTGAATTAGCTGCCCGGGAAGTTGCCAAAGCCAGTGAGAACGGTTATTTAAGAAGACTCTGGCATAACGTTCATCACCAAACTCATAACCATAATAACAATCCAAGTGATATGGAGGTTCTCCAAGCCAACCATCCGACGCCAGTTTTCTCATCTGGATAGCTATATGAGAAAATTGTTCATCAGTTCCTACTGTAATCTTAAGATTTTTTATGGTGGCTATGTTTATTAATTCCTCTGCTTCTTCAGCCTTTATGGTAAAAGGCTTCTCAACAAACACATGACAACCAGCATTAAGACATTTTCTGGCCAGGTCAAAATGGCTTTGCGGGGGGGTTGTGATATGGACTACGTCAGGCTTTTCTTTCTCCAGCATTAAATCCAAATCATCATAATAGGACTGGGCTCCAAACCTCTCTGCCAGCTGCCTGGCCATCAGAATCTCGCGATCGCAGGTTGAGACAAGAGTAGCGCCATCAAGTTTTCCAATTATCTCGGCGTGCGCTTCGGCAATTTTGCCGCAACCTATTATGCTGATTTTCATCTATTATTCACCATAAAAAAATATATATGCTAAGGTATATTATTATAACCCACTTCTTTTAACAAAATTAACACCTTTGATTATGTACAGAGATTTTTTTATCACTTTTCTTAAATAGATCTCTTGGGCCGGCCTTAAAGACCTTTCAAAATTTATCCTCTGAAGATTCCATTTAACCTCGTCGGATAAAATACCATTAGTACCAAATGAAAGATTAATAAGGCCAGAGGTTTCCCTAAAAAAATCTAATGATATGCCTTGGTCATAAAAGGGAAAGGCGAATAAGGCATAGTCAATACTTAGAGCCTTCTTAATAAAGAATATGCTTTCTTTAACTTGGTCAATTTGTTCATTTAAATTCAATTCATTAAAATTGGCATGATCTTGGCCATGGGCTCCTATATAAAATCCCCTTTTTTTTAATTCTTCCAGTTGTTTTAGGGTTAAGTATGGTTTTTTATTTTTTAAATATTCGTCCCAGTCAATTCCATTTATCTTGGCCATCTCATCCAAGACCTGCCTATTCTTATAACGGACTTGCCGCAAAGCTTTAATTTTGGTCTCCAGAGAAGCCGCCCTGGGACATACCGGATCAGTAATAAATTTATCCTGGTTCTTGATCAGATAATTGACCAATAAACTTACTTTGTTTTTATAACAAAGATTTTTATTATCCACGCAATCTGAACTTACAAAAAAAATAGCGGGCAGGCCTTTCTTTTCTAATATCGGAGCGATGTTCGAAAAACATTCAACATAACCATCATCAAAGGTCAGAATCACACTATTTTTTTTTAATTTATTTCCTTTATAAACAAAATCAATCAGATCTTCTAAGCCGATAGCTTTAAACTTTTGGCCAAAATAATCAACATCTTTCAAAAAGCGCAATATATTTTTATATGGATGTAGATGAATGATATGGGGCAATTTTTCATCACTAACTACATGATAGTAGGGAATTAGTGGATTTATTCCCGAAAATATCCCCTTAAATTTTGCCCTTAGATTTATCATAATCTCCAGCACAATTTTTTCAATCCTGCAAGATAGCCCTTATGGGATGAGGATAGGCGAACGGAGTATAATAAAGTTCCCACTTTCCATTTTTCCAGCGATAGAGATTGTTCACATCTGTTGCCCACCAGGCTACTCCGTCCTTACTG
>Ga0272448_1004245_pt1 | contig 16472 bp, 18 predicted proteins | sample YNPCB0191_FD_202220 | JGI IMG/M metagenome (GOLD analysis project Ga0272448, IMG submission 202220) | Hot spring sediment microbial communities from Yellowstone National Park, WY, United States - YNP-CB-019-1 | ecosystem: Environmental > Aquatic > Thermal springs > Hot (42-90C) > Sediment...
TTTAAACTTTTCCATTTTCCTTTAAAGTTCCTTTCATATAAAATTCGACTTCAGGAATCGAATCGTACTCTCCGCTAACTAATTTCTCAAATTCATTGATCGTTTCTTCTAAAGAAACGTAAGCGCCTTTAAGACCGGTATAACTCTCAGCCACGAAAAAAGGCTGGGATAAATATTTTTGAATTTTTCTCGCGCGATAAACAGTTAATTTGTCTTCTTCAGGAAGTTCCTCAATGCCCAAAATGGCAATGATATCTTTTAATTCCTGGTATCGTTGTAAAATTCTCTGAACCTCGGTTGCTACTTTATAATGTTTCTCGCCCACGATTTTTGGATCCAAAGCCAAAGAATTGGATTGTAAAGGATCAACAGCAGGATAAATTCCTTGTTCTGCTATTTCTCTTGAAAGGACAATAGTTGAATCCAAATGAGAAAAAACAGTGGTTGGCGCCGGATCAGTAATATCGTCAGCTGGCACATAAACGGCCTGAAAAGAAGTAATAGAACCATCTTGGGTTGAAGCAATTCGTTCTTGTAAACATCCCATTTCAGTGGCTAAGGTGGGTTGATAACCAACAGCGGAAGGCGATCTACCAAGCAAAGCAGAAACCTCAGAACCTGCTTGGACAAACCTAAAAATGTTGTCTAAAAATAAAAGAACATCTAATTTTTCAACATCACGAAAATATTCTGCCAGGGTAACGCCAGCATAAGCGGTTCGAAACCTAGCTGCGGGCACTTCATTCATTTGACCAAAAATCATCGAAACGTTTTTCATCACTCCGCTTTCTTCCATTTCCAAAATTAACTCGTTTCCCTCTCTCGTTCGTTCTCCAACTCCAGCAAAAATCGAATAACCCTGATATTTAAAAGCAATGTTGTGAATCAATTCCATCAAAAGGACGGTCTTTCCAACACCGGCACCGCCAAAAAGACCGACTTTTCCTCCTTTAATCACTGGCGTCAAAAGATCGATGACTTTTATCCCTGTTTCTAAAATTTCTATCTCTGGTTTTTGTTTTTGAAATTTAGGACCAGGCCTGATAATTTCCCATCTTTCTCCTTCGATCAATCCCTTATTGTCTATCGGCTCTCCATAAACATTAATAACCCTTCCCAAAACATTCTTTCCAACAGGCACAAGCAATTTTTTGTGCGTTCTTTCAACCTCCATGCCCCGCCAAAGGCCGTCGGTACTTTCAAAGGAAATACAGCGGACTCTCTTTGAAGAAAGAATATTTTCTGTTTCCAATAAAAGATTGTTTTCAACAACCTTGACGACTTCGTATATTTCAGGAAGGTTCCCCTCTTCAAATTCAACATCAACGACCGTGCCTATTATTTGAATAATTTTTCCTCTCATCTTGTTATTTCGATTAATTCTTCTGTAATCTTTTGTTGTCTCAATTTATTATAATCTAAAACCTCCCTTTCTTTTATTTCTTGAGCGTTCTCGCTCGCTTTTTTCATACTCACGGTTCTTGTTAATTCAAGGCTGGCTTGGGCTTCTAAAATCAAAGCGTAAAAAATCAGATAAAAAACTTGATCCATTATTGTTTTTAAAATAATCTCTGGCGAGGGTTCCAAAATATATTTAAATTCTTTAAATTTAACCTCCTCTTTTTTCAAAATTTCAAATTCTCTTGTTTTGATTTTGATTTTTGAAATTAAATCGTTTAAACTTTCCGGGGTAAAAGGAAAAACTGTAATATTTTCAACCAAAAATCCGCTCGAAGTCAAATTGGGCCTAATTATTTTAATTTCTCTTATCTTTTCTTTTTCTATCAAAAGTTGAAGAGTGCTTAAAAGTTCTCTGGCAAAATTTTCGGGTAAAACATTTTCAAATTTACTGAAACTAAAAAGCAAAGGATACTTTCTTTTAAAATATTTTTCTGCTTTCAAACCAATGGTTCCTAAATAAAAATCTCCTTTTAAAAATTCCTCAGCTCTCTTAAAAATAGCATAATCAAAAGCACCAGCCAAACCCTTATCAGAGGCAATAACAACGATTAAATCCTTCCCTTGAGGCAGAGTTTTTATTTTTAAAATCTCTTTCGATAATTTTCTGTGTCTTTTTAAAACCTCTTGAAAAATACCCAAAAGATAAAAGACGTTCCTTAAAATCTGAGAGATCTTTGAATAGAGCCTTTGAAATTTAATGGCTGAAATCAAACTGATTGTTTTTGTTGTTTTTTGAAAATTTCCTAAAAACTTTATCCTTTTTCGCAATCTGATTAAATTCTTGGCTTTCATTTATTTTTTTGAAAAAAATAAATTAACGACTCTTTGATTTTGTTTTCTAAATCTTCGGTCAAATCCTGTTTTTGATTAATTTCCTCTAAAATATCTTTCTTTTCTGTTTCAAAATAATTTAAAAGTTTTGATTCAACTTTTTTTATTTCGTTTAATTCAATCTCGTCAAAAAATCCATTGTTTGCCGAATAAATCAAAATCGCTATTTTTTCAAAAGTTAGGGGTTTTAAATTTTCCTGTTTTAATATTTCTGTCAAAATTCTTCCTCTCTTAATTTTTTGAGCAATTTCCGGTGGCAACTCTGCTGAAAGTTTTGTAAATTCCTCTAATTCTCTGAATTGAGCCAAATCCAATTTTAGTTTTCCAGCTACTTTTTTCATAATTTTTGTTTGCGCTTTTGAACCAACACGCGAAACCGAAAGACCAATATTAATCGCTGGCCTAAAATTTGCTTTAAATAAATCTGTTTCTAAATAAATCTGACCGTCAGTAATAGAAATCAAATTCGTTGGAATATAAGAAGAAATATCTCCCAATTGGGTTTCGCAAATAGGCAAAGCAGTCAAACTTCCACCATTTTTAATTTTTGCTGATCTTTCTAAAAGCCTTGAATGGAGATAGAAAATATCGCCAGGATAGGCTTCGCGACCCGCTGGCCTTTTCAAAAGTAAAGAAACTTCTCGCCAAGCCCAAGCATGCTTTGTCAAATCATCATAGATCACAAGGACATCTTTTCCTTGATCTCGAAAATATTCTCCAATAGAGCATCCAGCATAAGGCGCCAGATAAAGCAAAATTGGCAAATCTTCTGGCGTTGTCGCGACAATAATTGTATAATCTAAAGCACCTTCCTTTTTTAAAATTTCATAAAACCTCCTGATTTTTGACATCTTCTGACCGATGGCAACATAAACACAAACGGGCGTATTTAAAGGATCGTTTTTTTGATTCAAAATCGTATCGAGAACGATAGATGTCTTTCCTGTTTGTCGATCGCCCAAAATCAATTCTCTTTGACCGCGACCAATAGGAATTAAAGCATCGATAATTTTGATTCCTGTGTGTAAAGGCGTTTTTACTGGTTCTCTTTCAATGACATTGGGCGCTTTTCTTTCTAAAGGATAAAAATCCTCTGTTTCGATAGGGCCTAAATTATCCAATTCCCGACCCAGAGGATCAATGATTCTTCCGATTAATTTGTTGCCTACTGGAACTTGGATAATTTTTTTTGTTCTTTTTACAATATCTCCCGCTTTTATTTTTTCAAAATCATTTAGGGCAACGGCGCCAACAATTCCTTCTTCTAAATTCAAGGCCAAAAGATAAATATTTTTTTCTTCTATAAACAACATCTCTGAATTAAAGGCCTTTGAAAGGCCGGAAATAAAAACAATGCCATCGCCAACCTTAATGATTTGGCCTGACTCTTCGAATTCCGGCTTGGCCTCAATTCTTTCTATTTCTTTTTGTAATTTTTCGATTAAAAAATTTAGGTCTTCCATTTTAAAAGTTTGCTTAATAATCTCTTTAAAGAAAAATCAACCAAAAGATCTTTTGTCAATAATCTTCCCCCCAAAATAAGCTCTGGGTCTAAAGATTTTTTTATAACCTTTGTTTTTAAATTAAAATTATCCTCAAGATATCTTTCGATTTTATTTTCGTCATAATCAAAAGCCAAAAAGAGTTTCGCTGGCTCAAATCCTTTCATCTCTTCTTTTTTTATCTTAAGATAATCGATTATTTCCTTGATTAAAAAAATTTTTCCGTTTTCTTTAAGACCCTCTAAAATTTTTTCTATCAAATTGTATTTTTTCTCTTTCCAAAAATTAATCATTGTTTCAGCAATTACTTTTACTTCTTTCATTTTTTTAAAAACATTCTTTGAATAAAATCTTCATTCAACTCTTTTTTACCAAAAACCTTTTTGGCTAAAGAAACTAAAAATTGTGGCGCTTCCTTTTCAAGTTCTGTATAAAATTTTTCTTTCAAAGAAATCTTTTCTCTCTCAACTTCTCTCAGCATCTTTTCTCTCTTTTCGCTTACTTCTTTTAGAACTTCCTCCAATTTTTTTTCTTTGACTTCTTTCGCTTCCAACAAAATCTTCTCTCTTTCTTGATGGGCTTTCTGCAAGATTTCTTTTTTTAATTTTTTTATCCTCTCCATTAACTTCTCGCTCCTTTCTCTATTTTTCAAACCCTCTGTTATTTTCTCTTCTCTTTCTTCCAAAATCTTATCTAAGGGTTTCAAAATAAACTTATACAAAAGAAAAAAAATCAAAAAGAAATTCAAAATCTGCGCTAGCAATATCTTAAAATCAATTCCAAATGATTCTAAAAGCTCTTTCATTTAAGTAATTAATTAAGCAAATTTAAGAATTAAAGCAATAACCAAAACGTAAATGGCAATCGCTTCGGCAAAAGCAATCGATAATATCATCGCTGTCTGAACTTTGGAAGCAGCTTCTGGATTTCGGCCAATGGCTTTTAGTCCTGTCGAGCCAATTTTGCCAATCGCAAAAGCAGGCACAATGACGCCGAAAACGATTGTTAAACTTGGCATGATTGTTTTTAAAATTTCTGGGGTCAATGTCATTTTCTTTAATGATCACTAATGGCGACCTTTAAGAATATTGACGTTAAAGTAAAAAATATCAAGGCCTGAATAAAACCGACAAAAATCTCTAAAGCCAAAAAGGGCACTGGCACCAAAAAAGGAACCAAAAGACTAATGGCCAAAAGCAAAACCTCGCCAGCTAAAATATTGCCAAAAAGCCTTAAGCTAAAAGATAAAATTTTTGACAATTCCGAAAATATCTCTAAAATTCCAACAAAAGATAAAAATTTTTTAAAAAATTTAATTCCCAATTTTGCCAAACCCAAAATATTGCTTCCCAAAACAGAAATAAGAGATAAAGCCAAGGTCATATTCAAATCAGAATAAACAGACCTCAAAAGATGAACCTTTTCTTTTTCATGTTTAACATAAACACTCCCGAAACCCGGAAAAATTCCTAACCAATTTGAAAGGACAATGTAAATAAAAAAGGTAAAACAAAAAGCAAAAATTTTTAAATTTTTAATTCCCGTAAGATTAGACCAAAAACCATAAAAAAGCTCAAAAATAATTTCTACTAAACTTTGAATTTTGCCAGGAATCTCTTTGAGTTTTGATTTGAAAATAAAAACAAAGATTAAAACTAAAAACAAAGTTAAAAGAGAAGCAAAATAACTATTGGTTATCTCAAAATGATTAATCTGAAAAATTGACTCTGGTTTTAAACTAATCATTTTTTTAAAAAATAAAAAATCAATTGGAATTAAATTATACCAAAAAAATAATCAAAAAAAAAGAAGGCGTTATTGGGTCATCTAAAATGTAAGTGAAATGGGACTGTTTGGGACATTTAAAAGGTAAGTGAAACAAATTGGTAAAATGGGATAAAAAGGTCAAAAATATAACCAATTTATTCCATTTTACCACCATGGATATGCAAGCTAAAAACCAATATTTGAAAGCTTTAATTGAAAAAAGAGGTTATCTTTTAAAGTCAAAGAAAGAGAAATCAAAGCTTTTGGATGAATATTGTCAAACCACTGGTCAAAATAGAAACTATGTAATTAGGAAAATCAGAAAAGGAGATTATCTTAAATCAAGTTTCGGTAAAAGGAAAAGAAAGGAATATTATGATGGCTATGTAAAGGAAGCTTTGGTTGAGATGTGGCAAATTTTTGATTATCCTTGCGGTCAAAGGTTGAAATCTTTACTCAAAGATGGAATAGCTGATAGATTGAAAGAGTTAGGAGAGCTGAATTGTTCAAGGGAAGTCTTAGATAAACTACGGAAAATTAGCGCAAAAACAATCGATAGAAAATTAAGACATCAAAAAGAGATAGAAAGGATAAAGAGAAAATATCAGAAAAAGGTTCATCCTCTGCTTTATCAGAAAATACCAGTGAAAATCTCTGATGAATGGGATAGAAATCAATTGGGCAACATCCAGACAGATTTAATAGAACATTGCGGACAATCAACAAGAGGTGAATATATTAATACCATTTCAAATACAGATATTGCCACTGGTTGGTGGGAAGGAGAAGCAATAATGAGCAGGGGTCAAATTCCAACTCAAGAAGGATTAGATAAAGCAAGAAAGAGATTTCCCTTTAAATGGAAAGAGATTCATTCTGATAAGGGAACGGAATTTATCAACTGGCATCTCTTCAGATACACTCAGCAAGAAGGATTAGGTTTTTCAAGATCAAGACCAAATAAGAAAAACGATAACTGTTTTGTTGAACAGAAAAACTGGACCCATGTTAAAAAGTATGTCGGCTATTTAAGGTATGATACAAAAGAAGAACTGAAAATTCTCAACGACCTTTACAGAAATGAATTGAGGCTTTACAAGAACTTCTTTCAGCCAGTAATAAAGCTTGTTTTAAAAGAAAGAATTGGAGGTAAGGTTCATCGCAAATATGATATCCCTAAAACTCCTTATCAGAGAGTAATGGAATCAAAAGAGATTTCAGAAGAGAAAAAGCAAGAACTAAAGAAAATCTACGAATCTCTTAATCCTGCTGAATTGAAAAGAGCGATTGATAAAAAATTAGACCTTCTTTACAAGGCTTACCAAAAGAAAAACAAACCTTCAAAGGTCGAACCAAAGAAAAAATTAAAACCAAATTCACTTACTTTTATCATGACCCAACCAGAACCAATTTCACTTACTTAGTTAAATGACTTGACACGAAGCACATCTAAATCCCCGATATTCAGGTTTTTCCTTAATGTTCCAAGTTTTAACAATCCTTAATAAAGTTTTTGTTTTTGCATCCATTTTCTTACTATTAAAGGTACCATTTTAAATCTTTACTTACAATATCTGCCTTTTTTCTAAATTCTTTATATTTTTTCAAACCTTCTTTTGTTTTTAAATCTCGCTTTGAAATAAATCCTATTTTAAAATTGACTGGCAATTTCATATCTTTTATAGAATCGCTCACTAAAATTATTAAGGCATTTTTGAATCTCTTTTTTACTTCTTTTATATGGTCAGCCTTAACCCCATGTTCTTTCCCCATTACCCTCCTTATCCCTTCGATTTTGTCTTTTTTTATCCACTTATAAACAATATTTTCATCTGTACCAGAGGTGATAATCTGAGGAATTTTTAATTTATATAACTGACGAATTGTATTTTGGAAATTTTTATAAACTTCTTTTAGCTTTCTGGTATGATATTCTTTTGCGCATAATTTTCTTTTTTTTCCCATCGCTTTTAAGGAAAATCATTTTCAATTGAATATCAAAAGGGGATCCAGTTGTTTTTAAATATTCTTGCTTGGCTTTTTCTTTTGGCAAACCAAAATGTTTATTTATCACTTCCGAAGCCAATTTTGTATGAGACGGCATCGTGTCAACTAATGTTCCATCAAAATCCCACATTACTACCATTTTTTTTTGGTTTACTGAAGAAATCAACTACTTCTTTCAAATTCTTAAATATTTTATCTGCCTGGCTAAAATCTTGCTTTAGAGAGTATTCATTGGGAATGGCAAAACAAAAAAGGCCAGCCGATTTTGCCGATTCCACTCCATATTGAGTGTCTTCTAAAGCCAAACACTCTTTTGGTTTTAAATCAAGTTTGTTAGCAGTAAATAAATAAATATCCGGATAGGGTTTTCCTCTTTTAACATCACTTCCGGCAACAATAACCGGGAAAAAAGAATAAAGATTAGTTCTTTTCAATTTCAATATCACTTCATCTCTTGGACCCCCAGAAGCAAGACCAAGTTTTATTTTATTATTTTTAGTGAAAAATTTTATGGCCTCTTTAGCATACGGCATTAATTTCAATTTCTTAGAATTAAACCATTCAATGAGCAATTTCTCTTTCTCTTTTTGTAAAAAACCTTTTTCAATTTTTAAATTATAATTTTTAATCAGTTCTGATTCAATAATATCTCCTCGCTTTCCGGCGTAGTTAAAATATTCCTTTTTTGAAAGACGAATTCCAAAGGGTTTTAAAACCTCCACCCATCCTTGCCATTGATAATATTCCGTATCAATCAAAACTCCATCTAAATCAAAAATTACTCCCTTAATTTTATTTGGATTAAGCATCTTTTGAAAAATGGGATTAAATCTTTTGCAATAATTCCTGACAGAAATTTTTCATTGTTTCCAATTCTTTCATTCCTTTTTCTGTTGTTTTGAAAGCTTTCTTTCCCTTATATTTTTCTGTTTGAATGTAACCTTGTCTTCTCAATCTGTACAAAACACTTTTTAACAAAATATTTCCTGGTAAAAATCCAAATCTTTCAAAAATCAATTTGCCAACCTCATCGTCACAAATTACTTCTTTTCCCAAACTCAAAACATAAATCCACAAATTTCCTTCTGTGTTTAATTTTTTAAATCTTTCAAATGGCGTCATGTTTTTTATCTTTCTCTTTGACCTTTAATAAATTCTTCGACCATTTCTTTTGCTTTTTCATCGGTGAATTGTTCTGGGGGATGTTTCATTAAATAAGCAGAAGCAGAAATTAAGGGTCCGCCAATTCCCCTATCTAAAGCTAATTTCGCTAGTCTTATTGCATTGATGACGCATCCTGCAGAATTTGGCGAATCTTCAACAGAGAGTCGAAGCTCTAATTCAACAGGAACATTTCCAAATTTTCTTCCTTCAATCCTTATGAAGCAAACTTTATTATCTTTTAGCCAAGGAATCCAATCTGAAGGTCCAATGTGCAAGTTATCATAACTTAATCTTTTTGCAAGCTGAGATTCTACAGCTTCGGTTTTTGAAATCTTTTTCGATTTTAGTCTTTTCCTCTCAAGCATATTCAAAAAATCAGTATTTCCGCCAAAGTTTAGTTGATAAGATCTATCGATTATTACTCCTCTTTGAACAAAAAGATGAGTTAAGACCCTATGAACGATTGTTGCTCCAACCTGAGATTTAATATCATCTCCAATACAAGGCAATTTTTTCTTTTCAAATTTTTCTGCCCATTTCTTATCAGAAACTATAAAAACAGGCATGCAATTAATAAAAGCTACTCCTGCTTTCAAGGCACAATTTGCATAATATTCAACTGCTCTTTGAGAGCCAACTGGCAAATAGTTAATCAAAATTTCAGCTCCTGATTTTTTTAACTCTTCAACAACATTGACTGGCTTTTCTTTAGCAACAACAAAAGTTTTATCTTCTGGATAATCTTTCATATGAGAAGCCACTCCATCTAAAACTGGTCCCATCTTTACCTTAACTCCCATTTTTGGCACATCTTTACAAAAGATTTTTGTACAGTTTGGTGGGGCAAAAATTGCTTCTGAAACATCCTTCCCTACTTTTCTTTTATCCACATCAAAAGCGGCAACAACTTTAATATCTGAAATTTTGTATCCTCCCAGAACATTGTGCATTAAACCAGGAACTAATTCCTTTTCATCTTCTACATTTTTGTAATAAAAAAGACCTTGAATTAAAGAACTGGCGCAATTGCCAAGACCTACAATTGCAATTTTTATTTCCTTTGCCATGTTTTTTAAATTTTTGATAATTTCGACCCTGTTTTCCCTATATAAAATATTTTACGCAAGTAAAATTATTTGTCAAGAGAACCGTATTGGGTCATCTAAAATGTAAGTGAAATGGGACTGTTTGGGACATTTAAAAGGTAAGTGAAACAAATTGGTAAAATGGGATAAAAAGGTCAAAAATATAACCAATTTATTCCATTTTACCACCATGGATATGCAAGCTAAAAACCAATATTTGAAAGCTTTAATTGAAAAAAGAGGTTATCTTTTAAAGTCAAAGAAAGAGAAATCAAAGCTTTTGGATGAATATTGTCAAACCACTGGTCAAAATAGAAACTATGTAATTAGGAAAATCAGAAAAGGAGATTATCTTAAATCAAGTTTCGGTAAAAGGAAAAGAAAGGAATATTATGATGGCTATGTAAAGGAAGCTTTGGTTGAGATGTGGCAAATTTTTGATTATCCTTGCGGTCAAAGGTTGAAATCTTTACTCAAAGATGGAATAGCTGATAGATTGAAAGAGTTAGGAGAGCTGAATTGTTCAAGGGAAGTCTTAGATAAACTACGGAAAATTAGCGCAAAAACAATCGATAGAAAATTAAGACATCAAAAAGAGATAGAAAGGATAAAGAGAAAATATCAGAAAAAGGTTCATCCTCTGCTTTATCAGAAAATACCAGTGAAAATCTCTGATGAATGGGATAGAAATCAATTGGGCAACATCCAGACAGATTTAATAGAACATTGCGGACAATCAACAAGAGGTGAATATATTAATACCATTTCAAATACAGATATTGCCACTGGTTGGTGGGAAGGAGAAGCAATAATGAGCAGGGGTCAAATTCCAACTCAAGAAGGATTAGATAAAGCAAGAAAGAGATTTCCCTTTAAATGGAAAGAGATTCATTCTGATAAGGGAACGGAATTTATCAACTGGCATCTCTTCAGATACACTCAGCAAGAAGGATTAGGTTTTTCAAGATCAAGACCAAATAAGAAAAACGATAACTGTTTTGTTGAACAGAAAAACTGGACCCATGTTAAAAAGTATGTCGGCTATTTAAGGTATGATACAAAAGAAGAACTGAAAATTCTCAACGACCTTTACAGAAATGAATTGAGGCTTTACAAGAACTTCTTTCAGCCAGTAATAAAGCTTGTTTTAAAAGAAAGAATTGGAGGTAAGGTTCATCGCAAATATGATATCCCTAAAACTCCTTATCAGAGAGTAATGGAATCAAAAGAGATTTCAGAAGAGAAAAAGCAAGAACTAAAGAAAATCTACGAATCTCTTAATCCTGCTGAATTGAAAAGAGCGATTGATAAAAAATTAGACCTTCTTTACAAGGCTTACCAAAAGAAAAACAAACCTTCAAAGGTCGAACCAAAGAAAAAATTAAAACCAAATTCACTTACTTTTATCATGACCCAACCAGAACCAATTTCACTTACTTAGTTAAATGACTTGACACGGAAGGAACTTTTTCCGGTTATTTTAATGAGAGTTTTAATAAAAATTAAGTTTTTTTAAAAAAGATTAAAGCCCTTTTTGATGATCTCTTGACTTTTCTGAATAAAAAAATTATTTAATCAATTAGAAAGCCAATGTTTGATAACTCGCTGTCTTCTTTTATCTAAAGGTTCTTTGCTAATAATACCCGCGCCATTAATACAACCGCCTTCGCAATAAAGAATGTCTAAAACTTTCAAATCTGTCTGATAAGGAAATTTTTTTAAAAATTCTTCTGCTAACTTGGGACCAGAAACAACATCGTACTGAGGATCAGTTAAAGATCTTATAATTCCAGAAGATTGAGCTAAACCACCAGAAATGGGATAAAGCCGTGTTTCCTGACAAGCAATATCAAAATGTTCGTTTTTATCTTCAGGAAGGGGAGAAATTCCTTTAATTTCAAAAACCTCTTTTATTTCTTTATAAGTAAGAACCAAAATTTCTAATTCTGGCCAATCTTCTTTTGCTTCAATTTTTTTAACAAAACAAGGGCCGATAAAAACTCTTTTGCAATCCGGATATTCTTTCAAAACAATTTTTGCTGTTGCTGACATCGGAGAATCAATCTTTGCCAAAAAAGGCAAAAGCTCTGGGTATTTGTTCCTGATTAACCTTACGATCGAGGGGCAAGGGCTAGTGATAAATCTCTTTTCAGGATGAAGCTTCATTAAAGCCAAAAGTTGACGGTTTGTTTCTTTGGCGCCTCTGGCCACTTCAACAACATAATTAAAGCCCAACCTCTTTAACATTCCAATAATTTCTGGATAAGAAAAGTCAACAACAAAAGAAGGGGCCAACATTGCGACCAGTTTTTCTTTTCTTTCTAATAATTCCAATAATTTTTCAGTTTCTGGTGTTAATTTTTTTGAAAGCATAATAAAAAGAAAGAATTAAAAAAGCAAGAATCCCGCCGCTCAGGGCCGTGAAAAATTGATTGACCCCCATCGTCTGCAAAAAAATGGCAGGTACCAAATGAAATTTAAAATAGATTCGCGAAATTGTCGATAAAAATAAAAATTTTAAAAAAGAAGAAAGAAAAACAGAAAGAAAAAATTTTAAAAAATAAACATTATTTCTTAATCTATTGTAAATGATTTTAAAAACAAGAATTAAAATAAGGTTTGCCAACCAAATAAAAGGTAAAAAATAAACTAAAAAATAAGTAAAGGGACCAAAAATAATTCCTCTTAGCAAAACAGCGATGCTGGGAAAAATGGATAAGGGCAAGAAAAATTTTTCAGTTAAAAAAATACCTGCCAAAAACAAAGAAGCATTCACTATCGTCCCCACCAACCATTGAGGGTGCCCCAAAAGAAAAGGAAAAACAAAAGAAAAAAGAGAAATTATTAAAAACAATAATTCTTGACGGATAACCAATAAAGGAAAACTTAAAACATTTATCTTTTCGTCCATTTTTTTATTCTAACAAATTTTTCTCAAAATTCAATTTTCTCAAAATTGAACCTCTGCAATTGAAAAAGAATTCTTTAGTAATAATTTTAAAGTTCTTTTTTCATTTGTGGTTTTGAAATAGTTTTCTCGCCTTCTAGCATCTTTTTCATTAGTATGAGCTTCATAGTACAAAAGTTTGAAAGGTAAACGTTTCCTGGTAGATACCGAACGCCTATTTTATGTTCTCGTAATCTTCGCTTTAAATCTGAAGAATGTCCAATATATAATTTCTTATCCTTTGTATTTATTTATTATTTGAGGCTAGAATTCCATCATCTTTTTCTGCCCCGAAGTTTCCACTATGTATTTGAACTTATGCACAAAAAATAAGTTTGAAAAATTTAATGCTTTGGCGACAAATTCTTTAGCTCTTTTACAAAAAGAAAAAGCCCTAAGCGGAAATTCCGCAAAGGGCTTAGTCCTTAAACCTTGAAAATCCTCTTTTCCTAATAAGAGGAAAGAGAATTGAAACAACTTAAGAATTCATAAAAGGATCTAATTGATGGCCACATTCTCCGCAAATCTGCTGGCTAAGAATTTCTGCGCTGCAGTACGGACAATGATCTCGGTTAATTGGGGATTCTTTTGCATAACACAAAAGCAAGTAGATTAAAACTAAACTCCCAACAAGAAGCGCTATTAACCAAAATACCGTCCACATTCTATCTCACCTCCTTTTTTTGGTTTTTAAGTTAAGCGCTATTTTCGCTTCCTGAGGATAGATTTCCCTGTGATTTTTTCCCTTTCGGCAATTTTTCTTTTAAGCTCCTTTACCTTTTGCTCGCATATTTCAACACGTTTCCAACCTTCTTCTATTTCTTTAGCATAGAGCCTTTCTGCAGATATGTTTCCCAAGACACTAACAGATCCGCCTGTGTTCTCATCATAAGTTTCTAAACGAGAAGGGCTACATAGCTCAATCCCTTTTTGGTACATTTCCAGGGCTTTTTCGAGATTCCCTGATTTTTCATAATATTGAGCAACTTCAAAAATCTCTGGTGCATAATATTTGCCACCGTACAATCTTTCTAAAAGCCTGGCTGCAATGTCATAATGTTGTTTCTTTTTTGAAAGTTCCAATATCAACATATTACCTTCGTCTATCCAATATGGATCAGAATTTAACTTCCTCAACTTCTCAAGTGTAGTAATTATAGCATCGACTAACGTCTTGCCGTTTATACTTTCTAAAAGTTCGGGAAGAATCTCTAATCTTCTTTGTTCGTCTTTTTGATGATCTAACAATTCGCTAATAAGTTTAAAAACCAGCTTTTCTCTTTTTGGTTCGGGAATCAAAATTAGATTCCAAATAATTTGATTTTTAAGAAAACAAAGCAAGTCTTCAAGATCTTCTAGTACCAACCCTCCTATTAAAAAACTTATAAGAGTATACCTCATCTGAATTTTCTCTGGAGGAAGAGAAACAATCGAATGAATAATCAGACGAAAAAGGTCATTACTTTTCACATCTTTACTAGTAGATTTATAGTCTTCGGAAAATTTATAAACTTTTTCACCTTTTTCATCTTTATGAACTATTTCACCTTCTTCATCCCTGATTTCTAAAATTTCAACTCCGATCGGTTGAGAATAAGAATCTGCTAAAGTTTTTCTCCTTGTTTCTGAAATAATCTTTTGGATAGCTTCATTTAAATTCCCTGCTTCCACTTCTGCTTCGCAAGGAATTTCGTTCCATTCATCAGATTCATCATAAAAAGTAAACCTACTTTTGGCTCGATACTTCATAAACCTTACCTCCTTTCTGTTTTAAAGGTACAGATTGAGTTAAGCCCCTGCTTAACCCTTCTAATTCTATATACCACAAATCAAAGAAAAAAGCAAGAGCAAAAAAGCAGAAATTCCTTAGAATTTCTGTAATAAATGAATATAAAAAATTTTCTTTTATAAAAATGTGGTTCAAGACGACATTTTCCCCGGTTCTTTGACAATTTTTTTTCCTGAAAAGAAGCGGCAATTTCAAGTTTTTCTATGAATTAATCATAATTCATTTCAGAAAATTTTTCAACAAAATTTTCTGAATTTGACGACAAATTATTTAACACTTTTACAAAAAAAGCCCCTTTGGATTTAATCCTCAGGGGCAAAAAGGGGCAAAATATTAATAACGTGGCGAAATCCGAGGTGGACCAGGTTCTCGATCAAAGACTTCGGGATCAAGTTTTCTTGCTTGTCTAACATACTTAGCTACATTTACAATATCTCCTATTTCCATATAATAAGCAGCGAGGTTGCGGTGAGTTAGGGCATAATCAGGATCAATTTTTAACGCTTCATCAAATCGTTTCTTAGCTTCCTCTAATTGTCCACTTTTTGCTAGAATTGTCCCCAGATTGTTTAAGGCATCAACATCGTCACTTCGAAGTTGTAAAACAATTTCATATTCTTGACGAGCCTCTGCCAATTGACCCAGCTCATAAAAAGTAACTCCTAGATTATAATGAGCGTCAACGAATTGTGGTTCTATCCTAATCGCTTTTTGAAATGCTTCAATGGCTGCTTGAAGTTGACCGTCTCTTGCCAAATCAACTCCTTCGTTATAATATTTGATTGATTGGAAGTTCATTTTTTTCACCTCCCTTTCATTAGAAAATTCTCTTATTTCAACCGTCTCCTTTCCATTTCTTCACAAAGGGCTTAATAGTGTCCAAAATTAACTGATGAATATCAGGTCTGGCGACAATCAGAGGAATGGTATCCTCTTTTTCCAAAGCAAACAGTAAATCTCTCTTTTGGCTAAAACTTAACGTTTTCATCTCTAACTCCTCCTTTTTGGTTTTTAAGGTACAGATTGAGTTAAGCCCCTGCTTAACCCTTCTAATTCTATATACCACAAATCAAAGAAAAAAGCAAGAGTATGTATAAGTCCATAACATCGTGGAAAATCCGAGGTTTTCAATTAAGTATTTTAATGGATGTTGTCAAAACCCCAATTGTGAAAACTGACAAAGCCCTTAATTCCTTTGTATTTATTTATTATTTGAGGGTAGAATTCCATCATCTTTTTCTACCCCCGCATTTCCCACTATGTATTTGAACTTACGCAATTTTGCTCCACAAACTGGATGATGTTAGAACCTGTTTGATGATTCATTATAAAAATAATTTCGGCAATTTGTTAATGCTTTCTTGACATTTCGGACATATACTGCCCCACTGTTTACTATTTTTTATGGGGGTATCCAAAGTTGTAAGAATTTTAATTTTTAAAACACTATCTAGCGTACAGAAAAGATTAAATATGCCAGATAATAAAAAAGCCCAGCGATGGGCGATTCAGCAAGTTCACTGTAGGCTTTTTAGAGAACGGATTTTCCAAATTTGATAAGATTTAATTTCTTCTCTCTTCTCCAGCCTTTTATTTGTTTTTCTCGTTTTAGTGCTTCGTGTTTGGTTGGATATTGCTCAGTATATAGAAGCTTGATGGCTTTGTGTAATTTTGTGTACCAACCACCACTTTTAGTTTGGTGCTCCTTAAATCTTCTTTCTACGTTTGCAGTTATCCCTGTATAAAAACTTCCGTCTTCACATTGAATAAGGTAAACATAATACATAATTATTTGTCCTTCGATGCGGCCTCATTTAATTCGGCCTTACTCAGGACCCTTCTCCTCGCTTCTTATACTTAAAAACTCCCTCAGGGTTTATATTAAATTATAACAAAATAATTACCCTGAGTTCATCGAA
>Ga0272448_1004248_pt1 | contig 16467 bp, 17 predicted proteins | sample YNPCB0191_FD_202220 | JGI IMG/M metagenome (GOLD analysis project Ga0272448, IMG submission 202220) | Hot spring sediment microbial communities from Yellowstone National Park, WY, United States - YNP-CB-019-1 | ecosystem: Environmental > Aquatic > Thermal springs > Hot (42-90C) > Sediment...
TTAAAAACATTTCAAAGTAGCCTTTAATCTCTAAGTTTTCCATAGACCTTTTTGGATTTAGATATATATCTAACATTTAACCACCTCAAACAATGCTTTATTAGTTTTTAAATTATACCATTTTAATGGTAATCACAATTATTTTGTGATAAAATTAAGAAAAACGTAAACTTAGTTAAGGAGTTTAAATGAAAGAGTTTATTCTTGATGCAAGAAATGTTCCTAAAGCTGTAATAACAACTGCAATAGAATCCGGAGTTGATTTTATATTAATAAAAGAAGATCAAGCAAATGAGATAAAAAAGCTTGGAAGAGTTAAATTGATAATCCAAGATAAAGAAGGAAATCTTTCTGATGATTTTGTAATAGTAAAAATAGAAAATAAAGCAGACGAAGAAAGAGCGGCAAATCTTGCAAAAAGTGGCAAAAAAGTAATCGTAGAAACAACAGACTGGACTATCATTCCACTTGAAAACTTAATTGCCCAATCTCCCAACATATACTCAATTGTTAGAAATTCAGAAGAAGCAAAGACCTCTGTTGGAATTCTTGAAAAGGGAGTTAAAGGCGTTGTTTTAAGAACAACAGACATAAACGAAGTAAAAAAAGTAGCTAAGGTTATTAAAGAAGATACTGAAAAATTAAACTTTATTAAAGCAAAAGTGACAGCAATAAAACCTATTGGAATGGGTGATAGAGTTGCGGTAGATACAACCTCTCTTTTAAAACGTGGTGAAGGAATGCTTGTCGGAAACTCTTCAGCCGGAATGATTTTAGTTCATGGAGAAACGGAAGAATCTGAATATGTAGCATCAAGACCGTTTAGAGTTAATGCCGGTGCGGTTCATATGTATACAAGAGTACCAAATGGAAAAACTACCTATTTAAGCGAGCTTTCAGCAGGAAAAGAAGTGATGATATATGACTTTAACGGAAACGGAAGGGTTGTCTATGTAGGAAGGGCTAAGGTAGAAAGAAGACCCATGCTTTTAATAGAAGCTGAATATGAAGGAAAAAAACTATCAGCAGTACTACAAAATGCGGAAACAATAAGAGTTGTAAAGCCTGACGGAACGCCAATATCTGTGGTAGATTTAAAAGTCGGGGATGAAATTGTCGGCTACGTCGAAGAGGCTGGAAGACATTTTGGAATGAAAGTGGAAGAAACTATTTTGGAGAAATAAAAATGAAAACTTCACAAAAAGTAGGAATATTTGTTTTATTAGTATCAATTCTAACAGGATATTTGATTATAAAATTTAGCGGTAAAGAGTTGGGTCAATCTTTTAATACTTACTATGTTTACTTTGACGATGCTCAGGGTTTATCTAAGGGTGCGGATGTTCAGGTTTTAGGTGTAAAAGCAGGTAGAGTTGAAGATATAAACTTTGAAAATGGAAAAGTTAAAGCACTCTTAAAGATAAAAAAAGAAATACCCTTATACAAAAATGCAACTGTTTCAATTAGAACTTATGGTTTAATGGGGGATAAGTATATTTATATAGACCCGGGTAGTCCTAACGCAGGCAATTTAGCAGAAAATCAGGTTATTCAAAATCAAGCAAAAGTTGCTTCAACGGAAGAGATGATAAATCAAGTCCAGGTTTCAGCACAGAAATTTGCTCAACTGATGGATAATTTAAACAAAGCCTTGGGTGATGATAGATTAAAAAAACTTATAGAAGACTTTGATAAATTTGCTTCAAATGCAAATGATGTTGTAGTAGAAAACAAGGAAGATATAAGACAATCTATAGCCAATATCAAACAGATTACAGCAGATATTAGACAACAGCTTCCAAGCATTATTCAAAACTTAGACAAAACTCTTGAAAACACAAAAAATATAACAGCAGAAAACAGAGAAGATATAAGAAAGCTGATTGCTAACTTAAAAGATTTATCTGTTGCATTGAAAGAAAAAGCTCCTAAGACTCTTGATTCTGTAGATAAGGCAGCTACACAAATAGAACAAGCTGTTAGTGAAAATAGACAAGATTTAAAACTCTCAATTGAAAATATCAGAAAAGCATCTCAAAACTTAAACGAACTTTTGGCAAAAGTTAACGAAGGGAAAGGAACTCTTGGAAAATTAGTAAATCAAGATGATTTATACAATAATGTAAATGAGGGTGTAAAATCTTTCGCAGAACCGTTTAAAGTTGTAAAAGAGTCAAATCTTGAAGTTATCATGCAAGGTGAGAAACATACAGGAAACGATGATTCAAAAGCTGGTGCAGCATTTAGATTTATACCAACAGATGACAGATACTATTATATTGGAATACTTTCTAACTCCCAAGGTTATGTAGATAAAAAAGAAGAAATCACTTCAAACGGAACAACTACAACATACGTAACAAAAAAATATGGAATACTTTTTGACCTTCAATATGCAAGAAAAATATTAACACTTGGCTCTACACAGCTTTGGGCTCGTTTTGGTATTAAAGACTCTTCAGCAAACCTTGGTGCAGATATAGCATTAAACAACAATTTGAAATTAGTATCAAACCTTTATAAATTTAATAGAAAAGATTTGATAAATCAGCCAAACAATCCCGAGTTAGATATTGGATTTGAGTACAGATTTAGTGGTTATCCAATATTTGTAAAATTTGGGGGTTCTGATTTAATAAACAGTTCTGTTAGAGGCTTTTATATAGGTAGTGGATTTGTATTTACAGACAATTATTTAAAATATCTTCTCGGCAGTTTGCCAAAAGTTAGATAAAATTTGGGGGGTAAATGATGAAGAGAGAAAGAGAAAGGATAAATATAGATAAAATAGAGACTTTAAAAGAGTTAGACCTATTTAAAGAACTTAAAGAAGAAGAGTTGAAAAATATAGAAAAGTTCTTTGTTGTAAAGAAATTTAAGAAAAGTGAATACATATTCTATGAAGGAGATAAAGAGCCGGGTATTTATTTTGTAATAGATGGATTAGTAAAGCTAATCAAAGAAACAAACGAAGGCAAAACTGTAATACTAAGGCTTGCAACAAAAGGCGAGAGCTTTGGCTGGCTTGTTATGAAAGATAACAGACCACCTGTTAATACTTATACAGCTCAAGCTTTGGTTGATACAACAGTTTTATATATATCAAATCAGGATTTCCTAAAATTGCTTTTAATGTATCCTGCTTTAGCAGTAAGAATAACCTGTGAGCTTACTAAAAATATTCTTGAAGCATATGACAGACTTAAAAGCTTAGCTGTTGAAAAGGTAGAAGGAAGAATAGCAACGCTTATTTTTGAACTTGTTGATAAGATTGGAAAGAAAGAAGGTGATAACGTAGTAATCAATGCCCCAATAACAAGGCAAGATATAGCAGAAATGGCAGGAACAACGGTAGAAACAGCAATTAGAGTAATAAGCAGATGGAAAAAAGAAGGAATATTAGACACAGAAAGGGGTAAAATAGAAATTTTTGATTTAGATTATCTTCATGATTTGATTAGATAGTTTTGCAGAATTTTTTAAATAAGGTAAGCAGATTTTTTAAAATTTTGCAGAAGTTCATTATAGAAATAATACGGTTCTACGTCATCTATGGGAAACAAACAATAAAAAGTTCTAATGTTTATTAATTCCTTTTCAAGAATTAATTTTTAACTTATCCACTTCTTCTTTCAACTTAGCTTCAAAAGATTCTTTAAACTTTTGGGAGTAAAAAGCTATATAAACATTAAAAATACCGTTATTCTCTTCTATCTTCACCCAAATTCTTCTATGAACTATATAGAATGCAAGCATCGTTCCAAAAACTACTATAATAGTTCCAAGCCAAATAAAATTTGTTCCTGGGAAATAGCTAATCTGCAATCCTGAAAAATATCTTGGTTGCATATTTTCAATGATAAGTAAGTAAGGAAATCCGTAAGGTTTTACAAATTTTTCGTAAGAAAAAATAGAAACGGTAACATCTGCACCAATTGGCATGTTAAACTCTTTGTCTTTATACTTTACTTTTGTTACGATTAAGGGGTCAAACACATCTTGCTGGGCTAACATTGGATTTTTGTAGTTTAAAGTCGTATTAACAACTTGAATTATAGCATCGTCAAATTTATAAATATTGTTATTATAGTTGTAATTTATTCTGTTTGCTTTATTAAAAAATTCAGAAACCCTTCTATCTAAATCTCTCAGCTGTTTTTCAATCTCCCTTTTTTTGTCTTCATCTGATTCTGATGCAAGTTTTTGATTTAAAATTTGAGATTCTTCTATATACTTTATAAGTTCATCATACTTAACCGCTACGATAGAAGCTTCTTTAATCTCTCCTGTTTTTCCGTAAGATGTTTGAAAAATTCTATATCCTTTATATTCTGCCGGCTCGTTAACTTTTATAACTTTTTTCATAACAGGTTTTCCATCTTCTAAAATCTCTATTTCACTGTTGTAGGATTTTACAGCCCCTGCGAACTCTTTACTATCATAAAATTCAAGCCAAAATTTATCCACTTTTATTTCAAAAGGCAATTTATAAATTTCATCGCCGGGTTTTAAAGAACCTTCTCTATATTTTCTTATATAATCAGCTTTTTCTCCTTCCGGAATTTCTATCTGACCCCTAACGCCAAAATAGGAACCTAAGAAAGCACCTATAAGAAAAATAATGATACCTATATGTGTAACAAGCATTGCAAGTCTTGAGACCTTGCCTTTTTCTGCAAAAAGATATACAGCATTCTCTTCTTTTATAACTTCAACTTTTCTAAAACCTAAGTTATGAATAAATGAAACAATTTTTTGAAGAGTTTCATCTATTGATTCGTTGAAAGAGAGTTTTATAGTAGAAGGCTTTTTTAAAACACCTTCCGGCATCTTCTTTTCTACTTTACCAAAGGCAGTTCTATAGATTGATGGAAATCTTTCGATTGTAGCAAAGATTACAGCTATGGCTACCAAAACTATCAATAATTGATAATACCACGCGTGGAATACATTGTTTAACCAAGTAATCCATATAATTTTTGCCGGAATTTCTCCATACTCTTTATAGTAAGTAATATAGGTTTCACCTTGTTTTATGTATGTTGACCCTAAAACAGAAAAAATCGCTAAAAGAATTAAATAAATAATTCCAAGTTTTACATTTCCAAGGAATGATATGATTTTTTTAATCAATGTTTTCCTCCGGCTTTACGTCCATCATTTCTTTATACTTATCAACCACTGCCCTTCTGATTTTCTCTAATTGCTGATTTTCAAGAATTTCAACAATATCAACGAATTTATTGCCAGACCTTTTCTTGGGAAAGCTTAAAAAAAGTCCACCGTGTTTTGATTCAATAAGTTTTATATCTCTTATTAAAATCAAGTCATCTAAAACTATCTCTGCGACGGCTCTAACTCTTCCGCCTATTCTTCCGGTGTTAAAAGGAAATAGATTTACTTGAGTGATATTCATGTTTATTACATAGATAGAATATTATTTATTTGATATTCCTCAAAATTTGGGATCCTAACTTTATTAAAGCTAATTTCCAGTGGCTTTGTAAGAAGTTTACCATTTTCATAGACAACCATGAAATTCTTCTCACCTTGAACAAATTTTTCAACAGCAAAAACTCCAAACTTTGAGGCCATTACTCTATCATATGCTGAAGGACTACCGCCTCTTTGTATGTATCCAAGAACCTGATATCTTATTTCTCCAACACCTTTGTCTTTTAATCTTTCATTTAGTATTTCAGAAAGCTCTTTTGCTGATGCAACACCTTCAGCAAGAACAATTATCGCAAAGTTTTTTCCCTTTTCTTTTGCTTTTAAGATCGTTTCTTCAATTACATGAAGTGGTAAAGGATATTCCGGTATTAATGTTAACTCTGCTCCTACCGCTATACCTACCTCTAACGCTATAAATCCACTATCTCTTCCCATAACTTCTACAATAAAGATTCTCTCATGGGACATGGTTGTGTCTTTTATTTTATCTATAGCTTCCATGGCATTATTTACAGCTGTATCAAACCCTATTGCATAATCTGTTCCATAAATATCATTGTCAATAGTTTTTGGAATTCCTATGATGTTTAGTCCAAAATCTTTTTGCAGCAAATGGGCGCCTTGAAAGCTTCCATTACCACCAATCACAAACAATGCATCTATATTATGTTTTTGAATATTTTCATAAGCTATTTTTCTAAAGTTATAATCTTTAAATCTTGGCTCTCTTGCAGTTAAAAGAATAGTTCCTCCCTTTTGTAAAATACCTGCAACGGATTTATAATCTAAGATTGCGTAATCGTTTTCTATAAGACCTTTAAAACCTCTTTTAAAAGCTACAACTTCAATGTTATAGTAATTAGCAGTTCTAACAACAGCCCTGATGCAGGCATTAAGACCAGGGCAGTCTCCACCGCTTGTAAGTAATCCTATTTTTTTCATTATTTATTTACCATGTAGCAAAAATCGGAAGCTTGAGCCATCTCCGGGATAATATCGCCGGTTTGTTTATTAACATAAACTTTTCTGACAGTTGATAAATTCTCATAACCTTTTAGATTGATTTCACCTATAAAATATTTATCATTTTCGCAAACGTTGATTGTATAGTCTTTACCAAGTCCTACATAGTTTGCTATCTTTTTCTCAGCTTCTTGTTTTGTGATTGCAAATGAAGTGCTTACAACAGATGTAATAGCTAATGCAAATAATACTTTTTTCATGATGCAACCTCCAAAAAAATTTAGGATAATTTTATCACTTTTTGAAATTAATTGTATATGTTTTATTGTTTTGAAGTAAGACCTGTTTGGGAAAAATTCCAATTTGTTTAAACAGAGTATAATTCAATTCTATTTACAGCATGATAAAAACTTAGGATATGAAACTAATGATTTTTATAGAATTTAAAAAAAGAGATCCTTCGGACTTGCGTCCTCAGGATGACAAAGAAAGTAAAAAAGTAGGGGCGATTCATGAATTGCCTGTACGTAAGGATTGAAATAGCAAAAGGCAGAAAGTGAGGAAAATCTATTTAATTTGTTATTCATTGCTCTTTGCTTATTCTAAAGGTTTAGCTTTATCATAACTTGCGATTTCTCTCCCGAAGTTTTAACTTATACAGTGTGATAGAATTATGTATTTGATATTTTATTTGAGGTTAAAAAATGCAACACCTTACACCTGAGCAAATAGAGGAGCTTAAAAATATATTACTTGAATGGAGAAATCAGCTAATAGAGGATACAAAAAGAAACACAGGAGAAGCTCTTTCATTTGAAGGTGCTGATGAGATGGAAAGAGCAGAGGCCGAGACTTCAAGAATCTTAACACTTCGAAATCTTGACAGAGAAAGAAAGCTTTTAAAAAGAATAGAACAAACCTTACAAAAAATAGAATACGGTGTTTATGGAATATGTGAGTCATGCGGTGCCGAGATTCCATACGAAAGATTAAAAGTAAGACCTATCGCTTCTTTATGTATAAAATGTAAAGAAAAACAAGAAGAGGAAGAAGAAAAATGAAAGTAAAGCTTACAGATAAAGACGCTTTAGTTGTAGTTGATATGCAAAATGATTTTATGCCGTATGGAGTTTTACCTGTAAAAGATGCTAACAAAATCGTTCCAACGATAAACAAATACATAGAAAAATTTGAAAACAAAGGGCTTCCTGTTTTCTTTACAAGAGATTGGCATCCGGAAAATCATACATCTTTTAAAGGATTTGGCGGAATATGGCCTCCTCATTGCGTTCAAAATACAGAAGGCGCAAAGATTCATCCAGACTTAAAAATTCCATTAGACAACAAATTTATCATTTCAAAAGGTTTTTTACAAGATTTTGATGCTTACTCAGGTTTTCAAAATACAGTTTTAGATAGCTTATTAAAAGAAAGAGGAATAAAAAGAATATTTGTTTGTGGTGTGGCAACAGATTTTTGTGTAAAAAACACAGCTATTGGCGGTGTAAATCTTGGATATCAAGTATTTTTACTAACTGATGCGATTAAGCCGGTTTTTGAAGATAAAGAGAAAGAAGTTATAGACAGTCTTTTAGAAAAAACAGTTGTAGCAATAGAGCTTCAAGATTTAGAATGATGGATATAAACTACATCACACAAGAAAATCAGCTTGAAAGTCTAAAAGTATTACAAGATAAGCCTTATCTGTATTTAGATACAGAAGTAATGATAAAAGATTTTGAAAACATAGATTTTTTCAATGATAAAATCAGGCTTATTCAAATTGGTGATGAAGAGAATACTTTTGTCATTGACTTACTAAAAATAAATCCGGAAGTGGTTAAAAATAATATTCAAAACCTGATAGAGAATAAAGGAATTATAGGACATAATTTAAAGTTTGACTTAAAATTTTTAAAAACAAATCTAAACATACTTCCAAAAATCGTTTTCGATACTATGATAGCATCTCAGATATTGGCAAAAGGAGACAGCAATCAAAGACATTCTTTATCAGCATCTGCAAAAAGATTTGTCAGCTTAGATGTAGATAAAACATATCAAAAATCACCTTGGTGGGCGACAGACCTTTCATCTGAGCAGATAGAATACGCAGCAAAAGATATAGACGCATTAAGACATCTTTTTAAAGAAGAAAAAAATCAATTAAATCAAGATAATTTGCATAAAAAGGCATCAGGAGAGACTTTTAAAATTTTTGGTGTGATTAATCCGGTAGCAGCACTTGAAATGGCTTTTCTTCCAGCACTTGTAGAAATTGAACTCTCAGGCATTCCGATAGATGAAGAAGAAGCAAGAAAACTACTAAAACAAAAAGAATCAGAATTTCAAGCTGACTACATGAAATTTAAAATAAAAACAGGGGCAGACCCATTTTCTCCACAGCAGGTGGTAAACTATCTAACAAACAAACTTAAAATTAAATTACCAAAAACAGAAAAAGGTTCATTTTCATCTCAAGATGTATTCTTAAAAGACTATGAAGACATAGAAGAAGTCAGACTACTTTTAAAACTAAGGGCAGACAAAAAAATAATTGATAAAATCAAAGAGATATTACAATTTACAAAAAACAAAAGGGTTTACGGAGAGTTTAAGCAGATTGGAGCAGCAACAGGAAGAATGTCATCACTTCGTCCAAACATTCAAAACATACCAAAAAATCTTAAATATCTGTTTAAACCTAAGGAAGGATATAAGTTTATTGTGGCTGACTACTCTCAGATTGAGTTAAGAATTGCTGCCCAGTATACAAAGGATGAAAACATGATTACCGCCTTTAATGAAGGTAAAGACCTACACAAGCTTACAGCTTCAATCATTACCGGAAAAAGTTATAATGAAATCACAAAAGAAGAAAGACAGCTTGCAAAAGCTATAAACTTTGGTTTAATCTATGGAATGTCTCCAAAGTCGCTTGTAGAGTATGCAAAGGCTAATTATGGCGTTCGTATATCTCTCCAGGAAGCTAAAAAATTTCATGAAAATTATTTTAAATTTTACAAATCTTTTAAAGATTGGCATGCCAAAGTTAAAGAACATCTTGATAAACACAGGTCTATTGAGCTTGAAACGTTGCTTGGTAGAAAGCTAATAGCATACAAATTTACAGACGCAGTTAACTATCCAATCCAAGGCTCCGGCAGTGATTTATTAAAAATGGCTGTTGTGTTTTTCTTCAAAGAAAGAAATGATTTAGATGCAAAGGTTGTTAATCTTGTTCATGATGAAATCTTGGTAGAAGTTGCTGCAAAAGATATAGAAAAGGCAAAAGAGGTTTTATCTTCATCTATGGAAAAAGCAGGAAAGTTAATCTTAAAAGATGTTCCTGTTGCTTTTGAAATGATTGTTTCTGACAGTTGGAATAAGGAGTAATGGAAACTGTCTATAAAGATGAAGCTATTATTTTAAATAGAAAATTCGTAGGCGAAAAAGATTTAACCATTACTGTATACACAAAAAAATCCGGAAAAGAAAGCATATATATTCAAAACGGTCAGTATCTAAAAAATATGCCTTATTCAATACTTTCTCCATTTTGTTGGTTTAAAGCAGTACTGATCAAAATAAAAGACAAGCTTATCATATCTGAGATAGACTCTTACAAGCAAATCGGCTACTACATAAGCCAGGATATAGAAAAATTTGAAACAGGGTTTAACATCATTAACTTTACATACAAGCTTGCACCACATCAAGATGAGAGAATCTTTATTCTTTTAAAAAAGAGTTTGTATTTTTTAACCATTTCTAAACTTCCAAAACTTCTTGAAATTTTGTTTCTTTTAAAGATAACCTACCTAAACGGCGAGCTTGATTTAAAGAGATTGAATTTAAACAACAAAGAGTTTGATTTTTTAAAAGGTTTGATGGAAAAAAGTATAAAGGAAGCATCACAGATAGAGATAGAGAATATAGAGTTTTTAGAGAGTTTGCGAAGTAAGCTAATAAGAGAGTTGGTTAGGGAATAAGAGAATGCCAAAAGTTCTCATACTACTTATAATCATCACAGTTTAGCTAATAAGCTTTTTATATCCATTTTTTAGAAATTTCCTTGATGAGCAAGAATTAGACCTAACCTATATTGGCTTGCTTGGGCTATTAATCTTCGTTCCATTTTTAATAAAAAAATCAAAATCTGCCGAAAAATTGCCCTATAAAGATTTACACTATTGGAATTCTTGTCTTTACACCTTTTGTAGCCATGAAATTTGATATAATTAATTTAGCCGTTATTTTTATCTACTTAAACTTTATCAGCTACATAATTTGTATAAAAGGAAGGAGAAAAAGTGAAGCAGGAGATTAGAGATAAAATTTTAAACATTCTTAAACAAAATAATCTTTTATTTAAAGGCGTTGAAAATAAACTAAAGATAGAATCTCCAAAAGAAGAAAAATTCGGCGACTTATCAACAAATGCAGCATTCATACTTAGCAAAAACCTAAACAAAAAACCTTTTGAAGTTGCAAACCAGCTAAAAGCACTCTTTGAAAAAGACCCTTACTTTGAAAAAGTAGAAGTAGCAGGCGGTGGGTTTATAAATCTTTTTATTTCTGATGCTTTTTACCATCAAATCTTAAACAAAGCAATTAAAGAAAAAGATGAGTTTGGAAAAGCAAAAGAAAAAAACAAAGGAAAGATAAACATTGAATATGTTAGCGCAAATCCAACCGGACCACTTCATTTAGGACATGGTAGAGGTGCAGTAGTAGGAAACATACTCTCAAATCTTTATGATTACATCGGGTATAAAGTTGAAAGGGAGTTTTATATAAACGATGCAGGAAATCAGATTAAAAAGCTTGGAATGTCTGTTTATGCAAGATTTAGACAAATAGAAGAACCAAGTTATCCATTTCCGGAAGATGGCTATCATGGAGAGTATATAAAAGATATAGCAAAAGAGCTTTATCATTATGAAAGAGAAAAAATACTATCTTTCTTGGATGAAGAAGAAGCTATAGAATTTTGTGCTGAGTATGCTAAGAACTTTTTACTTGATGAGATAAAAAAAGATTTAAAGCTTATCGGCGTTGAGTTTGATATTTGGTATAGTGAAAGACATTTATACGAACACGGAAAGGTAGAACAAGCTTTAAAATTTTTAGAAAGTAAAGGGTTGATCTATGAAAAAGATGCAGCTTTATGGCTAAAAACATCTCTCTATGGAGATGAAAAAGACAGAGTAATAAGAAAATCTGACGGAAGCTATACATACTTTGCCGCAGATATAGCATATCATTACGATAAGTATTTGAGAAATTACGATTTTATTATAAATGTATGGGGAGCAGACCATCACGGATACTTCCCAAGATTAAAATCTGCAATCATGGCTTTTGGTGTGAAAGAAGATTGGATAAATGTACTGTTTATTCAGCTTGTTAAACTTTTTAAAAACGGCGAAGAAGTGAAAATGTCAAAAAGGTCTGGAGACTTTATAACACTTAGAGAGCTTGTAGAAGAAGTAGGGAAGGATGCGGTTATCTATTTCTTCGCATCAAAAGACCCAAACACACACTTAAACTTTGACATAGATATTGCACTTAAAAAAAGCAATGAAAACCCGGTGTTTTATGTCCAATACGCCCATGCAAGAATAAGCAGTGTTTTTAGAGAAGCTCAGCAACGATTTAACTTTAACCCAGAAGAAGATTTTGAAACTGATATGTCTTTATTAAAAGAAGATTTAGAAAGAAGTTTGATGAAGTATATTTCAACCATTCCGGATGAAATTTATGATGCAACCATAAAAAACCAGCCACACAAAATAACCAACATTACTTATGAGCTTGCGTCAAGATTGCACAAGTATTATTACTATCATAAGTTTTTGATAGAAAATGACGAAAAGTTAATGAAAGCAAGACTATATTTATTAAAAGCGGTTAGAAATGTTCTAAGAACTTTATTTAAAATAATGGGTATAACACCTGTTGAGAGGATGTGATGGAAGACAGAGATTTAAAAGCAGCTGTTAAACAGATAAAGAAAAAAAGAAAAAAAGAAATGATGGAAAGATTGATTATATTCCTTTCAGGATTATTGATAACTCTGGTTTTTATAGCTCTTGGATTAAATTATTACTCTAAGTCAGAAAAAACAATTTCAGAGCCGGATATAAAAGTAGCAACAAACTTAGAAAAACCTGCAACGCCACCACAACAAATTCAAGCACAACCACAATCTAACCAGCCACCACAGCAACCGACCGCTGAACCTCAAACACCACAACCTAAGCAAGAAGAACAGCCGGCAGGGCAGTCAAACGTAAAACCTGAAGAAGCTAAAAAAACAGCTCAAGAAAAAGAACCATCTAAAGAGCAGCCAAAAGAAGAAAAGTCTAAGCAATCTGCAACAGCTACAAAAGTAGAAAAAAATAAAGAAGAATCTAAGCCTGTAAAATATCAGCAGCCAAAAGAAAATAAGAAAGTTGATAGTAAGGAAATAACTTCAATAATATCATCCGGTGGATTTTCTATTCAAGTAGGAGCATTTTCAACAAGAGAAAAGGCTGAAATAGAAAAAGCAAAATATCCTAATGCTTACATTATAGAAGAAGGTGGACTTCATAAAGTGTTGGTTGGAAAGTTTAAAACTGAAAAAGAAGCAAGAGATTATCAAAGAGAACATGATATAAAAGGCTTTATTAAGAGAGTTGGAAGTTAAGGTTGGAACAACTTTTAGAAAAAAGAAAGCTTTACTTTGCATTTTTATTTAGCAGTTTTATCTTTTTTGCTTTGTTAATACTTCTTAAAATACCTTTAAATCCATTTGATATTGGCTATCCGGTTTATATTTTATCCATTTTTTCTGTTTTACCGGCTTATCTGTTTTTTAGCAGAAAAAAGATATCTTTCAAAAATCAGCTTATCCTTGGATATATTCCCTTAATAGCAGGATTTTTTATCTCCATAATTTTTAACAATAGCATATATTTTTTAATATCTTTTCCTATTTTTTTGCTGAACTACATTATAATAGTGCCAAGGAGATGATATGAACTATTTAAATATTATCCAAAAAGAAAGAGAGCAAGGAAAGAAAATTGTATTTACAAACGGATGTTTTGATATTATCCATGCCGGACATGTAGATTATTTAGAGAAAGCAAAATCTCTTGGAGATTTTCTTGTCGTTGGATTAAACAGTGATGAATCTGTAAAAAGATTAAAAGGGCCGACCAGACCGGTAAATCCGGTAGACCAAAGAAAAAAAGTTTTACAAGCTTTAAAACCGGTAGATTTAGTCATTGTTTTTGAAGAAGATGCACCGGAAAGGCTAATAAAAGAAATCAAACCCGATGTACTTGTGAAAGGTGGGGATTGGAAGATAGAAAATATTGTTGGTGCAAATTTTGTCATGTCTTATGGTGGCAAGGTTTATACAATAGACTTTGTTTATAATACCTCTACAACAAAGATTATAGAAAAAGTAAAAAATGAATCTGCCTAACCTTTTTACACTCTTAAGAATAATCCTTGTTCCTGTTTTTATAACATTTCTTTGGTACAACATGCCCCTTTTTGCTTTAATAACTTTTACCATTGCCGGTTTAACTGATGCGGTAGATGGCTATCTTGCAAGAAAGTATAATCAAGAATCACAGCTTGGCAAAATTCTTGACCCAATAGCAGACAAAACTCTACTCGTTTCATCTTTTGTATTCATTTTTAACTCGGAATTATCTATAAAATTTCCTTTTTGGTTTATTTTATTTGCAATATCAAGAGATATTTATATCCTTGCAGGAAGCTTTTTGATTTATCTAATCAAAGGAAGTTTAAGAGTCAGACCTTCCTTTTTTGGAAAAATGACAACTTTTTTACAGATATTTACAGTAATTTATACTCTAATTTCAAATGTTTTTACAAATCTTTACAACCATTTATTTTATGAAACAGCTTTAATCATAACCTTTATTGTTATGGTTTTATCTCTGCTGACTTATACTTATGACGGCATCAAACAGCTTAATGACTTAGAAAATTTTTGAAAATTTCATAACTATCTAATAAGTTTTTTATAGGGATGTATTCATTTTTTTGATGTGCTTGAGCCGGGTCTCCAGGTCCAAAGTTTACAGCATCAATTCCGTATAAAGATAGCCTTGCAACATCTGTCCAAGCCTGCTTTGCTTCTATTGGCAGATTGTACTTAGATATAAAATCTTTTAAAATTGGATTATCAAGACAAACATTGCCGGATGGTGCAACGTCTGTAAACTCGACCTTTGCTTCGTTGTTTACAAGATTTAAAAGCTCTTCTTTTGCCTGCTCTATTGACTTGCCCGGTGCAAATCTGTAATTTACATTTATCTCAAATTTATCCGGAATTATATTTCTTCCGCCGGAAAAGCTAACCATTGTAGCGTTCATAACTTCATAGTATTTAATTCCCTGAAAATCATATTCTTTTATTCCAAACTCAGAAAGTCTTTTTAAAAAGTTTAAAGACTTATGGATTGCATTCTCTCCCTGCCATGGTCTTGCCGAATGGGCTCTTTTTCCTTCAAAAATTACAGATGCATGCATCGTTCCAAGACAGCCGACCTGAACCACGTTATTCGTTGGCTCTAAAGCAAAGGATAAATCTGATTTTTGAATGATGTTGTATTGAGACAATAACGGCTCTAATCCATTATCTACATAAGGACCTTCTTCTTTTTCATAGAATACATAGATGGCGTTGTATGATTTTTCTTTATCAGAAAAGTGGTCTATCAAAGTCATCATAACAGCAAGACCACCTTTCATATCACTTGCACCAAGTCCGTATATCCTATCTTCTATTATTTGACCGGTAAAATCATTTGTTCCGGGTACTGTATCAAGATGACCGATAAATCCAATTGTCTTTTTTGATGGATCTAAATTTTCGTAAGCTATTATGGAATTGTTGTGTCTAATGATGTTTAAATTGTAATTTTTCAAAAAACCTTCTACAAAGTCTGCTATTTCTTTTTCATTGCCTATAACAGACGAAATGTTAACAAGATTTACTGTATAGTCAATAAGTTTTTGTTTTTCTGAGTCTGTAATCAATTTTAATCACCTGAAATTGAGTATTTAAGAGTATTTATTATAGCATTTTTGATAATAGTGTTCCAAAATTCTTGTAATACCTTTCCGTGTCATCCTGAGGACTTTAGTCCGAAGAACCCCTTTTGATTTTTTGACTTGAAAAGAAAAATATGAGATTCTTCGCTTCGCTCAGAATGACAGTTTGGATTTTTGGAACATTCTCAGCAAAATTACATTCTGCAATCAGCTAAAAATCTTATACTTTATTTGAATTTTTCAGCCAAGATTCCTGCCGTACCAAAGTTCTTAATCTATTTTGTGCGTCTTGTTCCCATCCTCTTCTGCCATCAGTAAGTTTTAAAGCTGTAACAAGGTTGTTGTATGCGTTTTGTCTGTCTCCAATACTTTGATAGCTTACACCAAGGAAGTAGTAGAGGTCTGGATCAGAATCTATTAAATTTTTAGCATTCTCTAAAACTCTTATACTTTCTCGATAGTTTCCAAGCTTTGTTAAAGAAGCACCCATTATAAGCTGCGGCATAAAGTACATTCTATCAATGTTATATGCTTTTAAAGCATCTTTATAAGATTTTTTAAAATCTTTAAGCTGATAGTAAACATACGCTCTGTATGTATATGCAACATTGTTTTCTGGATATGTCTTTATAGCTTTATCTAAATTGGTTAGTGCAACGGCTAAATTTTTATTTTTTATGTTATCTTTTGCATTTTCGACGTATTTATAGCTGTCTGAAGTTAAGACAAGGCGTTTTTTAATCTCTTGAAATTTTTCACTGTCTTTTTTGAGGAGTAATTTGTCTGGATATTTTGTAGCTATTAGCTGAGAAACATTCTGTATTCTTTCTTCCGGCAATGGGTGAGTTAAGAGCCATGCAGGAGCTTGAGTTTTTTCCATTTTTTTAAATTTTTCAAAAGTTGTGATTAAACCTCTTGGGTCGTAGCCTGCTTCGTAAGTAAACCTAACACCTAAAGCATCTGCTT
>Ga0272448_1004250_pt1 | contig 16463 bp, 18 predicted proteins | sample YNPCB0191_FD_202220 | JGI IMG/M metagenome (GOLD analysis project Ga0272448, IMG submission 202220) | Hot spring sediment microbial communities from Yellowstone National Park, WY, United States - YNP-CB-019-1 | ecosystem: Environmental > Aquatic > Thermal springs > Hot (42-90C) > Sediment...
TTGGGCATGGTAATGATGATACTTTTACTGGGCAAAATTACGATACGCTAGTTAGTGTTGCATTAACCCACAGCATGGAATTATTTAAAGGAAAAGTGTTTGCTCCAGTATCTTGTTTAGTTGGAAACAAATTATTGCCTACTATGGCTCAAAATTATGGGCTAGGGGCAGGGCTTGGGGAAACTGTTGAGTATACTTTTGCTTATGATCCTAACAAAGATCCGCAATATGATGAAATAACATGGTTGTTTATTAGTGCTGAAGCGCACTTCTTACATGCTCTTGCTCTGAACTATTCTTCTCAAAAAGCTTATCAGTTTATGTTGGATGCCTATGAGAAAAATGCCCAACGTATTGAGAATGACCATCCTGACATAGCTCAATGGTTACGTTATGATGCAAAGTACAGAGCATTCTTTGGTTCTGGGGACTGGCGAGTTAATCCAGACCAACCTGAACCGCCACCACCTACCCCTCCGCCCCCTCCAGAGCAAGACTTCATGCACTTCCCAAGCTACTCAATTACTATTTTTGGGAAGAAAATAGGTGAGGTGAAAGAGGAGAAATGAATGAAAAAGTAGTAGATGTGGACATAAAGCAGAAGAATGTTAAGAAAACAAGAACTGATGAAAATGAAAAGATCCTGTATCTGTACTACTGGTCTAATACTGCTGAAGAAATTCTCACAGTAAAAGTGCATGGTATAGGAGATGCAAAGTTTGAACCTTCTGGGGCTATAAGGTTGAGGCAAGTAAATACTGATTACTGGGTTGGCTTCGTTGCGCCAATTTACATTTTAGCAGTTTATCCAAAATATGATTAAAGAAACTTAGCATGGCTACTTTAGAACTGTTTTTTTGGCTTGAGTGCATTCTTGTTTTTTTACCCTTGTTTTTAGCTTTAGTAGTCGGCTTTATGTTAGCTATTGGTACAAGAAGAATAAACGAAGATTGCTGAAGTAAAAGTTTAAATAGTGCTATTGAGTAACGTTACTTAGTGAGTGAGGCGATAAGAAGCGATGAAGCTATTAGAAGCTTTCAAGGATTTTGATATAGTCATAAAAAGCTACTCTGGAGACCCAAAATATGTTGTCTACAAAACAGTTTTGCCAAGAAGAAAAAGCTTAAGAGTTAGCTTAAGAAGGCTAAAAGCTCACATAAAAATGCTCCAAAAGAAGTATCCTAAGTACAATTATAGATTAGATAAAGAAGAAGTTGAAGGGAAAGAGTACTACGTAATAAGAAGAGGAAACGACCATGAGCAAAACATACCAGTATACTACAATGCTAAAGAAGGTAAATGGTACTTACGAGAAGAAGATCTTAAGCAGAACGAAAAACTGGCTAAGTTTGTTATCTTCATGCGTTTGAGTAGCTTTAAGTTAGTAAGACTGGTGAGCGAGAGAAATGAATGATGTTTATAGGATGCTTAGGTATGCTAATCCTTATTTCTTTGTTATGTACATGATGAAGCAAAATGAAGAACGCAGAAGAAGAAGAAAGGTTTCTTTAGCTTATATTTGTTTTTTTAAGTGAACTTTTATTGTTAAGGTTAAAGGATCTTCGTTGTAGTTTTTTTCTAATAGTATTGTGTACTCAGGTAAGTACCCTTCTACATACCTTCCTGCTCTGTTCAAAATTTCTATGATTCTCATCCTCATAAAAGCGATTTCATCAACCGAACTGGCTAAGTTCATTGTTGGTTCGTTTCCTTTAACTTTCGTTTCTTTTAACATTGTAGTATCCCCTCTTTTGTACTTATTCTAGGTTACATAGTAGTTATTGTAGCTTAATAAGTCTTACTATACTTTACCTTTAAAACATTTATACGGCATACTATTATGATAAGGCGAGGTGAAAAGAAAATATGCCATATAAAGATGCATCAAGAAGGGTTGAGAAATATAGTAAAGTAGTCATACCTGCAAACGTTAGTGCGAAGTTTACTGCATACCTATCTGATATGGTAACTCTTCAACAGGAACAGCAAAGCTTGATTGTCGCTATGGAAACTGCCGTAAGAACCATATTAGACAATAATGGAATTATAGGAAACTTCAGAATCGCATATTTGAACTTTGCTAGAGCTTTGTTTAGAGCTAAAGGCTCTCAAAGTGATGTGGCTCTCTTTAAGTATGCCGATGCTGAAAAAGCAAAATGGGTTGCTTTAGGTCTCGATGCTGATATACTCGATAAAATAATAGCATCAGTAATTGGAACTCCCACCTATTAAGTAACTAGCTAACTTTACGAAAAGTTTATATTTTTCTTTTATTTTTTTTAGTTTATGAAAGTTCTGTTTAGTCCTATAATAGCTACTAGTATACTAAGCCAGAGCGACCTGATAAAGAAGCTAATACAGGAGAAAGGGTATAAAGTAGTTTACAAAAATTACATAGGTATAAATGATGCTGATAAACCAGATGTTCATGCTTTGCTTTGGTTTACATTAGGGATAGCAGAGTTCAGTACTGATGTTGTAGCAACTTATTTGATGAGCAAAAAGCCAAAAGCAGTTTACGTAACTGTGGAAGGAGTACCGACCCCCGCAACCTACTTATGCAGTAACTTACCAAAACTAGAGTTTATTGCCGTTAGTGAGTTTGCAAAAAGTTGCTTAGAACAAGCTCACTTAAAAGTAATAGACGTAGTACATCATGGCATAGACTTGCAAGAAGTTCAACAAGCTTTAAAGTTTGCAGAATTTGAAAAAAGCAAGTTCAAAGAAAGGTTTGGAGATAGCATTGTTTTTCTCTACGTTGGGAGGAATGACCCGAGAAAGAACCTTAAAGGTTTATTACAAGCCGTAGATATACTAGAAAATAAAGGTATTCATGATTTTGTAGTTTTACTGCATACTGACCCTAGCATTATAGATAGCATAAAGTCTCCTCACGTTCAGTTTCTTAGTAAGTTTGGAAGCTTGAATCATGTTCAGGTACTTAAACTGATGGCAATGTCAGATTACCTAGTATTCCCAAGTATTTCTGAAGGGTTTGGGTTACCAGTACTGGAAGCAAATAGTGTAGGAACTCCAGTTCTTCATGCTTGGTTTCCTCCTCTTAGTGAGTTTTCTTCAAAGGTCTTTAACTTCACTTGGGATTTTGATGAAAGAGAATTAGTACAAAACATGAACAGGCAGTACTGGATATTCCATAAGTACAATCCTCTATCATTAGCAGAAATGATGGAGATGGCTATTGATATTTTTAAGAATAAGAAAGATGAATATGAGGATTATCAAAAACAAGCTAAGCAACATGCAAAAAAGTTTGATTATAGAAAGATTTACCCAAGACTCTTGAGGCATATTAACATAAGTTAAAAAAATGACTACCCCAATAAAAAGAAAGCTAAGTTATGTTAATGGTTTAGCTAGTCCTGAAGGAATAGACCTTAGTATGCTTGTTTTAGGAAACACTTTAGACCTATCCTACTTAAGTATAGGTTGGAACTTACTGTTTAGCTTTTACCTTGACTTAACGTTTCAACTTGATCTGCATTTTGACTTTTCTGATTTAAGCTTTTTCTACATAGACTTTTCTAACCTGTTCAACTTGCCTTTACCAAAGGTTGAAAAGGGAAGATGGGGGGTAAGCTACTACGATAACTTCATTTATGATCCTCCTGATATAACTTCTAAAACAATAGAGAGTTTTGCTTGGTACGTTAGGAAGCATACTTCTGAAACTGATGTGCCAAGTTACAAGGCTTTAGGTAAGTCGTTGAAAGACTACATATCTAACTTAAAACAGTTGGTAAAAAGTAAGAACGTTGCTGATTTTTATGTAGATGCAATTGAAGAAAAGATAGCTTGGGCAGAAGGAAAAGCTATGAACACTTCTTACTGGGGTTTTGCGATATGGGGAGTTAGCAAGTGGATGGCTCCAGCGCATTCTTTACCTTCTTATGTTCAAAGAGATCCCGCAGATTGGCTTACTGAAACTGAGAACCAAACTGTAGGAGTGTACGAATCACAATGGGGAAGGGCAAGATGGGGGTATGCCAGATGGTCTGGTTTAGAACTTAAACCTCAGCAAGACTTAGCAGATTCGTTTAAACAAAGAGTAGTTGAATTCCAACAGAGACTTGGTACTGTAACTGAGTATGGGCAACCTGTACTACACCAAAGAGTTTTTATGCTCCAAAGGGTTGATAACTACCATAAAAATGGAGGCTATCACCAGATAAACCTACAGAAGTTGCTAAACGACGTGAAAGCTATTCTTAACAGGTCTGGGGTAACTGATGTTCAAAGGTTAGGCTACTTATCTTTTGCTGAAGAACTTTACTATTTAAATTATTCTGGGCATAGAAAATATAAACAATGGAGAACAATTTTAACTGAAGATGACGTAGTCAAAAAATACTTAAATATGGGCTTTGATCCAAATATACTTAATAAAATAAGAGGTGTAATAGGCAAATGAGCGAAAGTGAAGCTAAAAAAGTTGTTGAGCAAACAGTTCCAAATCCTGACCTTAATCCAAACGTTAAGCTAACTAAAAAACAGAAGCTAATGAATCAAAAAACTTTGCAACAAGCTAACGAACTCCTAAGAGAGATGGTTACTAATGGCATGATTTTATCATTAAAAGTAGCTTCCTGTACTTGCGAAAAGAAGGAAAGTTGTGGTGTTTATCAAGAAGCAAAGAAACTCGCAGTAATACTTGATAAGCTTCAGAGCATAAAAACTAGGTGATGTCAATGGTAAAGGTGGGAGATACTTTCACTATCAAGGGGGTAACTCTTGAGATAAGGGAAGTTCTCCCATATACTACTTTTTCTGGCATAAAACAGTTTATGATAGGCTATGTTCTAAAAGATAGAGGCTACATTAGTCCTGTTGCTCATTTCTGGTTCAATGTAAACGATGACATAAGACCTATAGTTGAGCAGGTAGTTGATTACTACATACAGGTTAGGGATAGCATTTTAAGGGGGACGAAATGAGCAAGGAAATCAAGGACTTTTCAGAAGATGAAATAAAAATTGTGGTTGAGTGCTTAGACCAACATATCGAACTAAAGGACTTTACTACTGATAAGATCCCTGCTATTCTAACTCGTTGGGAGCTTGGGGGTATAACTGATCCTGTAGGGCAATTAATTGCTTGGTTATGGGGCATGATTCATGACGCATTAACTACCCTTTGGAACGAGATTTATGGAGAGTTCAGAAGTCTGTTTACAAATATTTCTAGTTATTTCTCTTCTGCGCTAAGTACCTTTTCCAGTACTATATCTGGTGTGCTAAACAGTATGTACTCTAGCTTAAACTCCTTAATTCGTTCAGTCTCAGAAATTGGTAATTCCTTATCCTCATGGATTTCTTCATTGCAAGGTGCATTGTCTCAAGTTAATTCTTTTTTAACTGGGATTACTGCTGGGCTATTTGACATTGCAAGAAAAGTTCAGGATATTATTGTGAGCATACCCAGTACTATTATGTCGAGTGTTAATTCTTTAAAAGAGTTTATCTCTAATTTTATTTCAAACCTTATGAACACGTTAAATAAAGTATTGGATAGTTTGAAAACTGGAGTGGCTCAACTTTGGACTGGTATCCAAAACTTTGCTAATTCTGTAGCTTCTACTTTAGCACAAGTATGGAATACTTTACAGAGCGTTGCAGGTTCTATAGTAAATTCTGTTTCTGGTGTTCTAAAAGGAGTGTGGGATACTTTAACTAACGTGGCAAAAACTGTTTCTGGTGTTTTTACAGGCATTGTTGATACGGTCAAAGGATTATTTACTGGTATATGGAATCATTTGGTAGAGTCTACTAAGTCAATTGTAGAAGGGTTTATGAACTTTGGTGATACTATCAAAAGTTATCTTGCCCAAGTCCAAAACTTTTTTGCGGATATTTTTAACAAGCTAAAAACTGGTGTGGGAGATATTACCTTTAATCTTCAGGGGTTCATTAATCCTCTAACTCAAATTTATTCTGCTATCTCAACTTACTTTACAGACTACAGTCAATATAAGTACATGAAGAATCTTGCTTCTATATACGAAACACAGGCTAAATTCTCAGAGGGGTACACGTTTGCTGTAAAACATCATAGTGCTACTGTACCTTATGTTGAGTTTGCGCCAGTATATGCGCAAAGCTATCCAAGAACTTCAGATGAAGTTGCGGGTCTAGATAAAGGTCTTGCAGGTCAAATAATAGACTGGGTTGCAGGTGCTGTAGATACAATAGTAAATAAAACAAAAGATCTTATGGTTAGTGTTGCTAAAACTTTTTCTGGCATGGTTTCTGGGGTAGTTGATGGTGTTAAAGGTTTATTTGGCACTATTGCAAATATTATAAATGGCTTGATTTCAAGTTTCTTCCCATCAGAAAACAAATCTATGGAAGATAATCTAAAAAATAACTTTCTAAATCCTCTTATTGCAGGAGCAAAAACAGGGACTATTGAACAATACGACTTCATGAGGTACACAGTTAATTTATTTGCCATACCTTTTGTAGAAATGGCAGGTGCTTCAGCAATGCTGAGATCTTTAGGTCATTCATTGCTAGGACTAAAAATTAATGTAAACCTTCAACCATTTGGAATAGGAGTTGGAGGAGACGTGCCAATAAATGTAGGGGCTTATCTTATGATGATTTCAGAGTACTTATGGCACTTTCCAGAAGCAGTAATAAACACAATCAGTTACGGCTATGGTAGTACCGCATTTGCCCCTCTTGGAAGGATAATAGCTTCCAACTGGAGAAACGAGCTTCCAGTACAACTACCAGACATAAACAGCATGACTGAAATGAGCAAGAGACTAATGCCGACTGATAAATTTGATGAACACTTAAAGTTCCTTAAGAACAACCTAATGCTTTATGGTTATAATGATGCAGTTATTGATTGGTATACTAAGAAAGTAGATGAAGCTAACATAACAGTCAAAGATAGGTTTGGGAAAGATAGAACCATCCCATTAAGCTTAATCTATGAGTTGCCTACAACTTCTGACATGGCGAGGATGATGGTTCATGATATCTTTGCTTCTCTTGGCGACTTTACAAAGGCAATATCATTGCGAGGTATGAACCCTGATATAGCTTACATGTACTACTTACTTCACTACAGGTATCCAACTCCAGATTTGTTATGGCAATTTGTAAGCAGAGCAAGAGCAGGAATGCTCTGGTACAATCCGCCAGTTACAGATATTCCAGAAGTGAAAGCAGGAATTGGCTTTAAACCAGTAGCGCCAAAGGATCTAAATGGAAAACAAGATGTTGTAATTTCTGCTTTGGATACTTATCTCAAATGGCATGACTATGCTCCATTTAGTTGGATTGATGGTTTCACTAGCGATAAATGGATGATTTTAGACTTAATGGCAGAGCTACCAACTAGAATAGATGCTAGATGGATGTATCAATGGAAACTTATTGATCCTGATGGTCTAAGAAAAATAGTAGTAGCAAGAGGATATCATCCTGACTGGGTAGACAAAATTACTATTGGAGAAATGATGAACGTTATAAGGGAAGAAAGAACTTATGCAAGAGGGGGTGTAATGAACCTGTACTCAGGAGGTTGGATGACCAAAGATATATTTTCAAATAAGCTTAGCAACTTATTAACAATATCGTTCAAAGTTGGAGACCAAAGCTATTCAATTCCAGTAGGCTACTTACCACAAGAAGCTTCTTTGATAGTGTTCAGAGGGGATGCTGATAGGCTCTATAGACTTTCTGAGAGAGTATTTAGAGTAGTTGAGTATGGAGTTGTAAACAAGTTTACTTCAGTTAGCAATGCCATGAACGTGATAAAAGAATACTATTCTAAAGTAGCAAATGGTTTCCAACTCGATGAAGGTTATGTGCAAAGTCTACTGATGATTGCAGATGTAAGGTCTCAAATGCAAACTTTGTACAGGATAAGAAGCTTAGTTAGAATATTCTTCTACAGGATTAGCCAACTTGCTGAAGCAGGAGAAGATCCCAGACCTTACGTTGATACTTTTGTTGCTAAAGCTAAGCTAACTCCAGAAGAAAAAGATGTACTCTACGAAATATTAGACATAGTTTACAAAAGATACCAAATAAAGAGAAAGGTTAGTGCTGTACAAGATATTGTTGCAGGTAAACTGAAAAGAGGGGAAATAAGTACTGGAGAAGCAATTGCAGAACTTAAGAAGGCAGGTTTAACAGATGAAGAAGCATTAGCTTTCATTGAAAACAAAGCAAAGTTCAGAACTGTAAGTACTGATAAGCTAGTTAGCATGATGGAGTACATACCTATTGATCTTAGTGTCTTAAAGAAAAAGATGGATGCTGAAGGAGTACCTTTAGATGAGCAACAACTATACTTAGGTTATGCTATCTCAAGAGAAATAAAAACAGAGCTTGATAAGTATATTACTGCAATAGGGACTGCATACGTTAATGGCAACATTTCTCAAGCCGACTTCTACAAGGAATTAGATAACGTAGCTACTTTATGGGGCAATGTAAAAACCTATACTGGTTTTGACTGGATTATTTACTCTCCGCAGGAAAGAGAAATAATTAAAAAGGTGTACGAGGTAAAAAGAGCTATGAAGATGAAGTATGGGATAACATTTGAAACTGGAGGTGCGTAAAAAAATGCCTCACTTAGATTACCTAAAACCACAACTTGGAGAACCTATTATGCCTGACTGGGGTTCTCAAATCGTAGATTTGATTGAAAACATAGGTTGGGAAGGAGCAGTAGACTACTATGGTTATGTTCGTTCAGACCTTATTCCTGCTGTTGATGTAGCTTTGAACTTAGGTATTCCTACTAATAGATTTAAAGAAGTCCATAGTAAAAACGCATACTTTAAGTCTCTCTTTGTTGAAGACCCTATATTTATCCAAAGCAGAGTTTCTCTTATTGGAGGGCAAGTTAATACCAGTACCACAGCAAACTCAAAAATATTTCCAAGCGATCTACAGGTTATTTACGATGGCAAAGTAAGACTTCAGGTAAAATCTGATGTTGATAACTACATCTACATTTATCATACTCATAGTCAGTTGTCAAATGTATCTGATTTCGCACTTCTTGATTCTATTCTAGCTAATAAACTTACTGAGAAAGAAATAACTGTACTCGCAAACGATTATCTTAATGCTATGGTTTCTAATAATGCTAACCTAACATTAATACTGTACAATATAGGAAACCTGTAGCAAAAATGCCCATAAGCAAAGACCTGTACAATGAAGCAACTTATGTTAAGCAAAACTACTACTCTTTGTTAAGAACAATAGGTTATAGAACCCAAACTGATCCGAGAGATAAAAATGTTTTAGTAGATGTGGCTTCTGGTTACTTATCGGCACTTGGATTACTAGCACCATTCCCCTTAAAGAAAGTAAAGTATAACGATCCTATTTATGCGGATGACTTTAACAGCATTTTAAGAGCATTTAGCTATTTGATTTATGAGATAGAAACTAAATTTGGAGACCCTTATGCTTCTGACCCTGACTTCCAAAACTTAAAGAGTACAGTAAGCACTACTATGGAAGTGGGCTATGGCAACTATGGTACAAGTACTCAATGGAATACTTTAATGAGCATAGCAAAAACTCTTACTGATGTTGTTCTTAAGTATCCTGCTGGTGCTTTTTGGCTAATGTTTCATCATGATCCCCAACATACTGGTTATCAACCATCTAAATACTCTACTATTTACATAGGTTCTTATGACCATAATCTTTATGCTATTAATCCTGATGGTACATTAAAATGGAAGTTCCCAACTGGTGATGATATTTTTTCTTCTCCTGCTATCGCTCCAGATGGTACGATTTATGTAGGCTCTTTTGACCATAATCTTTATGCTATTAATCCTGATGGTACATTAAAATGGAAGTTCCCAACTGATGATAGTATTCTTGGTTCTCCTGCTATAGCTTCAGATGGTACCGTCTATATAGGTTCAGAAGATGGATATCTTTATGCTATTAATCCTGATGGCACATTAAAATGGAAATTCCAAACTGGTGGTATAATCTTTGGTTCTCCAACGATAGGTAGTGATGGCGTAATTTACATAGGTTCTGATGACCATAATCTTTATGCTATTAATCCTGATGGTTCTTTAAACTGGACATTTCTAGCTGGTGATACAATTTGGGATTCCCCTGCAATAGGTAGTGATGGTACAATTTATGTAGGCTCTTTTGATGGCTATCTCTATGCAATAAATCCTGATGGCACATTAAACTGGCAGTTCCCAACTGGTGTTTATATTTATTCTTCTCCCGCAATAGGTAGTGATGGTACGATTTATGTAGGTGCATACGATAAATGCCTCTATGCTATTAATCCAGATGGCTCTCTTAAATGGAAATTCCAAACTGGTAGTCTTATTGATTCTTCTCCTGCAATAGGTAGTGATGGTACGATTTACATAGGTTCTGATGACCATTATCTTTATGCTATTAATCCTGATGGTACATTAAAATGGAGCTTCAAAACCTATGATTGGGTTGTATCTTCTCCTGCAATAGGTAGTGATGGTACGATTTATGTAGGCTCATGGGACTATTACATTTATGCTATTAATTCAGATGGCACATTAAAATGGAAATTCCAAACTGGTTTTTGGGTTCAATCTTCTCCTGCATTAGCTTAAGACAAAAATGAAGCTAAATCTTGGTTGTGGAAACGATAAAAGAGAAGGCTACATAAACATAGATTTAAGAAAGGAAGTTAATCCTGACTTAGTCATAGACTTAGAGAAAGAGCTTCTTTCAAGGTTTAACGATGAAACAATTGATGAAATTATTGCCAAAGATTTTGTAGAGCATTTACCTTTCAGAAGAGTTGAGGCTTTCTTAAAAGACTGCTATAGAGTTCTTAAAAAAGGAGGAAGAATTTATATTCAAACTCCAGACCTAGAAGCTATTGCAAAAAAGGTTATTTTAAATCCAAACTTTAAGTTTGGTGAGCTTGAAGGATGGAAGGCAATTAGCTATTGGGTCTATGGGGGTCAAGAGTATTCTGAAAACTATCATAAATCAGGTTTTACAATTCCAACAATGAGAAAGCTACTTGAGAAAATAGGGTTTAAAATAGAGAAAATAGAAAACGATGGAGGAACTAATCTTTGCTGTTGGGCTATAAAGTAACCTTTTTATACTATTTTTGTTGTAACTATAAAACATGCCATCTAAAAGAAGCAAGAGATGGGAAATTAAAACAAGAACAGAACTTTTAGCACCAGTTTTAGATGCTTCTCATGACCTAAATGCAAGGCTAGTAAAAGAAGCTTATGATGAAATAGACAACATTTATTCTTTTGTAGCAAAAATACTTAACCAAAATGGGGTTTTGGCTAACTTTAGGATAATCTATAGAGCTTATGCAGAAGAACTGTGGAAGCTAAAAAAGACTTACAGTAGTAGTGCTTTACAGACTAAAGTAGATGCTTTATACCTGTACTACTTGGCAACTGGTTTAGATGACTTCTTGTTAAGGCTAGTAGCTCATGCGTTAGGTTTAAATGTAAGTACTATAGAAGATATAGTAGAAAAGACGTTGTCGCCAATAGTTTTGAAAGTAATTGAACACGGAACTATATTAACAGATGGTTCTGAGCAACCTATTGTAGAATACGTTGGTTCTATAACTACGATAAGTGGCTACATTGACCTATCAAACATGGATCTAGGGGATACGATAATTATAAGAGCTTACACAAAAATAAGACCTGATGGAGATTATGTTCTTTACCAACCTGAAACTTTCAATGGTAAGCAAACAGAACCAGCACTTTATGTTATGCCAAGACTTTCTGGCTATGCTTTTAAGGTAACTATTCAGCAAACTGAAGGAATATTCAAGAATTTCGATTATTTATTTGTTAAAGGAACGTAAGCTTTAAATACCCAAAACCATCTAATTATAACCATGCCAGATTTCCCTAGACCTACTGCAACAGTAGACCCCTCAATAATATGGAGTTACAGCACTAGAACCCTTACAGAATTTAAGGGAACACCTAGAGCAGACTTGATTGGTGCTGATGAATCTTTGGATACCCATGGGTACACAAGTGCTAGAGCTTTGAAGCTCGATAATTTAGATGCAACTATAAGTTCAAGAGCAACTGCAAGCGATGTATGGTCTTACTCTGCTAGGTCATTGACTGAGCTAAAAGGACAGGCAAGAATTGACCTGTTAGGAGAAGACGCAAGTTTCGAGGCTGGAACTGGAACAAGGAAAGTAGTGTTAGACAGGTTATTAGCGCCAACATCCCCACTTGAGGGTACTTTATCAGCAAATGGTACTGAGCAGACTGTAGTGGAGCAAACTGGAACTTTAGAGTTCAACCTAGATGGATATATAGACTTAAGCAATATGGCTTCTGGAGACACAGTTGTAATAAGGCAGTACATGAAGATATCTTCTGGTGGAGGCTATGTAAAGTATGCAGAAGAAACATTTAGTGGTGCGCAGAGTCTACCTTTATTGCACATAGTTACAAAACCAGCAGTTTACGGATTAAAGGTTACGTTACAACAGACTGGTGGAACTAACAGAAACTATCCGTACCAGTTCTTCAAGAGAAGCAGAACAGCATAAGACTTTTTAATCCGTTACTAAAAGCTTAAAAATACTGGGGGGTAAGTAGATGTAATGCCCACATACCTACTGACAAATGAAGTTATTAGCGCAAACCTATGGAAGATGCTGGAGACCAATCCAGCATACTCCCAAGACCTAACTACTAAAGCTAAAGTTGGTAAATCTGCAGTATGTACTTACTTCCAATTTATTCCTGCTACAACAAACAGTACTGCAGGAGACTTCCCAGACATAAGCCTAGCTAAGAAGGGTTGGAGAACAGATAGCCCTATCAATGGCAAGATTAGTGCTGGAACATGGACTTTCAAGGTTGCTATATATAATGATACTAGGTATGGGTTTAGAATAAAAGTTGCAGTTAGGATATCTAAGTCTGCTAATGCAGATGGTAGTAATGCAACTCTAATAGACGTTTCTGAAAGCCCAAACGTTTTAACTCTTCCTGCTACTGCTGGGTCAATAGTAACAGATTCATGGACTTATAGTGGGTCAGACATAGCTTTTTCAAACGAATATTTATTTGTAGAGTTTAGACTTCATATAGAAGCTTCTGCTACAAACAGTACAGCACAATGTACATTCATTTGTGATGAAGACCCTTCTGTAAGAGAAGAAAGCGTTACTGTACCAACTATAATTCCTCCTCCAGCAGTAACTACACACGATGCAACGAACATAGGTGATACGTATGCAACTTTAAACGGAGAAACTAACTTTGACTGTACAGAAAGAGGATTTGAGTGGGGTACTCAGAGTGGAAACTATCCTAACTCATGGACTGAAACAGGTTCATTTCCTGCTGGTACTTTTTCTCATCAAATAACAGGTTTAAGTGCAGATACACCTTACTACTTTAGGGCTAAAGCATATAGTCCATCAACAGGATGGCTTTATGGTAGTGAGTTATCATTTGAAACTACTCATATCCCTGTAGGTCTTGATTCAACTGATAGGATTGCTCCTTTGTATGTTTTTTATGCTGTAGGAAGGTTTTGGATTTTCTACATTATAACAACAACAGTATACTATAGAACTAGTACTGATGGGTCTACTTGGTCTGATAGAACAAGTGTTACAGATGTAATTGACTGGACTATCCAAGAAGCTCATGTTCCAGAGGTGTTTGCAATATATTTTGATGGTACATATTTTCACTATGCAGTTCTTAAGTCTGACTATAAACTATACTATCGTAGAGGTACTCCTAATTCAGATGGAACTATAACTTGGCATACTTCAACAGAACAATTAGTTGATACTGGAGATTCTACTCTCTTACTACAAGTCTCGGATATAGCTAAGGATTCTAATGGCTATGTGTGGATTGCTGTAGATGTATTTCATCAACTTGGATGGAATGCTTATGTCTATAAAAATAGTAGAACTGATGAGTACTGGACGACTGACACAGACTTCCCATACTCTTTAGGCTCAGCTCGTAGAAACACACACCCAATAGTTCTTCCTCTTACAGGAGGCAAAGTTTACTTCATATATAGTCAAACATGCCCATCTCCAACATACTATACTATTCCCTATGGTATATTATGGGATGGGTCTTGGGGTAGTGCAGAAACTGGATTTTTTGCATACTGTTCAACAGATGGTTTTTGTATTGGTGCAATTGCTGTAGGTGATGATATTTATGCTGTTGAGACTGACATTGCAAATTCAAAAATCAAGTTCAACAAACGTACCTATGGGGTAGGATGGGGTACAGAAGTAGAAGTTGTTGATGTTCCTCCTGCTGGGGTACAACCACGTCTAGTTTATACCCCAAGTGCTATATACTGCTTCTGGGAAAACCTAAACGATAATAAGATATACTATAAAAAGTACGTAAACGGTTCATGGGATGCTCAAGCAACAGTTTATGCTGATGAAAGTACATACGGCTTGACTAGTTATTTTACAATTGCGTTATTTCGCAAAAACTATAATAGCTATGTTGGAGAGGCTCACATGGTTTACACATCTACTCCCTACGGAATCAAATTCTCATATTTTACAGTAGTCTTAGTAACTAAGACCATAGTTGCATTTGAGTTTCCCATGTCTTATTTGCCAAAACCAGTTTCATCTCTAGAACTTAGAAGCAAGGTTGAAGGAGCAACAATAACAGATATAGCTAAAGACTTCCCTATTGTAGTTAAAGAGAAAGGTAAACAGAATGAATTAACATCACAGTTCGAGTAACAATTCTCACTATGGCATGGTTAATTAATTATTTATGCGCTGGTTTTACTAGTGCTTTTTTGGATACCATTTCAGCAATTTTGTTAAGTTCTAGAATATCATCATCCTTTAAACCTGATCCTTTGAGACCTTCTTCGGCTATAAGTGTGCATGTCTTTAATGCAACATAATCAATTCTCAAATCTTTGTGAGTTGAGAGTAAAAGATTCATTATAGACAAAACCCTATCTATAACTTCTCTAATCACTTCTTCTCTACTCAACTATTTTCACTTTTACTTCTATTCCCTTACACTATATAAGCTTTATTCTTTCTCCTTTCATTCTATTGAACTGACTATTTGACTAAATTTTTGTCGTTTTCGTTCTCATATAACCTTGTAATTCTAAAAAAAGTACTATACCATAAAGGAAAACTTAGCCAAAAAATCGAGCCTCTAAAAAAGTAAGAAAAATAAAAAAATCTAATTGCTCTACCAGTCTACGCTTAATGCTTCTTCTGGTATCCCTAATTTACTTATTAAACTACTTTCAAGTTCAGAATAGCTTAAGCTAGAGTCTAAAGCACCAAAGACATTATCATAATCTTCCTTCTTTACACCATAAGCATAAGCAATCTTAAGGATCTTATTGTAAAGCTTGTTTAACTTATCTTTTCCTATCTTAAACTTCCTTTCTTTAGCAATAATTTCAACTACTTCATTAATTGTAGCTTTTTCTTTAGGTTTCTTCTTCTTTCCTTCTATTTCTCTTAATGCCCTTCTTAGTTTAGATTTTAAAACGTTCTTTTCTTCTTCAGATAAGCCATTATGTACTAAACTATAAAGTATTTGGTCTAAGTACTGGAGATACCTATCCTTTTCAAATATTCCAGTAAGGTTAAGTTCAGAATCTTCATGAAGCTTCTTAACGTAGTAGTATTCTTTAGCACCTAAATAGCATTTTCTTATCTTTCTCTTATCGTTTACTATTCTAATATGAACTGCATAATAATAGATCCTATCATGGACTACTCTTTTCTCTACGTAGCTATAAGGTTCATTACAGCGTGGGCATAACTTTGTTTCCATTTTTTACTTCACCTTAACACCCATAATCACTTTTCTTTTCTTTAGGGGATGATCCTTTAGCTAAGGTACTTAACAGTTCCATATCTTTCAGATTTTTCTCTTGCTTTTCCTGTACTTCTGGATGCTTTTCTACGTATTCTTTCCACTCCTTTTCAATATCCAACAAGGTTTTTCTTTTTCCTTTTCCCATTTTCTTTACACCATATAATTATGGAGTAGTAGCACTATATAAACTTTATCCTAACTATATACCTAATTCCCAATTTTTTGACCTAATATTTTTTACTTATTGGTATTGAGTTTTAACTTCTTTAAATTCAATATATTGAACTAACTGTTTAACTGACAATTTAAAAAATAAACTTTTAGGGGGATCATCCAGTACATTAAAACTTACACCACAATTTTATGACTACGAGATATATCACACCACAAATTTATGGAGTATTACTACGTTATATGTACAAAAAAGCTAGAATTTAGGGAATTAAACGAAAATAAACGAAATTTTGGCGAATTGACGTGGTTCTGTACCTCCTTAATATTAAGTAACGTTACTTAATATTAAGGAGGTACAGAACCACGTCAATTCGCCAAAATTTCGTTTATTTTCGTT
>Ga0272448_1004251_pt1 | contig 16459 bp, 15 predicted proteins | sample YNPCB0191_FD_202220 | JGI IMG/M metagenome (GOLD analysis project Ga0272448, IMG submission 202220) | Hot spring sediment microbial communities from Yellowstone National Park, WY, United States - YNP-CB-019-1 | ecosystem: Environmental > Aquatic > Thermal springs > Hot (42-90C) > Sediment...
CGGCTATCTCGGGCAGATGACCGGAAAGGTCGTCCTGCCGCGCACCATGGTCAAGCCGGGGATTCCCGAGTGGGCGGTATGGGGCGATCGCATGCACCGCGGCAATCTCATCTGCTCGATCTATTTGAGCGAGCAGGACCTCGAAGCCCACAACCGGCATCTGCTGGAAAAGTTCGACCGGATGCGCGCGCAGGAACAGCGCGCGGATCTCTTCCATTGCGACGATGCCGAGACGCTGCTGATCGCCTGCAACACGCCGTCGCAGATGGCCAAGGGAGCCGTGCAGGCCCTGCGTAGCCAGGGGGTCAAGGTCGGACTGTTCCGGCCCATCACTCTCTGGCCCTTCCCGATCGACCTGCTCGTGCCGCTGCTCGGGCACACCCGCCGGGTCATCGTGGTCGAGGCGAGCGCCGGGCAGCTCGAGGACGAGCTGAGGCTGGCGCTCAGCCACGCAGGCATCACCCGGCCGCCGATCATCGAGCACGTGCGGCACTACGGCGGGATCCTGCCGCAGCAGAAGGAAATCGTCGATCGCGTCCTGACCATGGAGGAGGTGCTGCGATGAGCGGAGCGTTCTACGCCAGATTCGAACGGCACGCGCACGGCGAAGGCATCAAGGGCCGCTCGACCCACTACTGCCCGGGTTGCGGGCACGGCCTGGTCCACAAGTACCTGGCCGAGGCCATCGACGAGCTCGGCATCCAGGACCGGACGATCGCGGTGTCGCCCGTCGGCTGCAGCGTCTTCCTTTATTACTACCTCGACGTGGGCAACACCCAGGCGGCGCACGGGCGCGCGCCCGCCGTGGCCATCGGCCACAAGCTGGCCAATCCCGACTCCATCGTCGTCAGCTACCAGGGGGACGGCGACCTGGCATCGATCGGCCTGGCCGAGATCGTGAGCACGGCACAAACGGGAATTCCCATTACGGTGATTTTCATCAACAACGCGGTCTACGGCATGACCGGCGGCCAGATGGCCCCCACGACGCTGATCGGCCAGAAGACCTCCACCACCCCTTACGGCCGGGAACGCTACACGGGGATGCCGACCAGGATGGCCGAGCTGATCGCGCAGCTCGACGGTTCCGTCTACGTGGAACGCGTCGCCCTGTTCGACAACAAGCAGCGCATGCGCGCCAAGAAGGCGATCCACAAGGCGCTCGAGTTGCAGGTGGAAAACCGGGGCTTCACCTTCGTGGAAGTGCTCTCCGAGTGCCCGACACACCTGGGGATCAGCCCCGAGGAAGCGGAGAAGTGGGTCAGGGACAACTTGGTGCCCGTGTTCCCCCTGGGTGTGAAAAAGGACCTTGCCGCGGCCGAGCCCATGCCCCTGCTGCCCCGGCCTTCCTTCGATGCCGACAGGGTGCTCGCGGTGATCGAGGGTTCCGCGGAGGAGGTCCCGCGCTTCAGCCGGGAATTCCCGAAGCACATCGATCCGCGCGACATCGCGCTCAAGCTCGCCGGCGCCGGCGGGGACGGGGCGCAGACCGCCGCGCTGCTCATCACGCGCGCGGCCATCAACGAGGGGTTCGATTCGACCCACATCCCGAGCTACGGCCCGGAATCGCGCGGCGGGACTTCGTACGCGGACGTGCACATCGCTCTGGAGGAAGTCCTGTCGCCGGCCTCGCCCACGCCCCACATTCTGGTGGCGTTCAATGCGCCCAGCCTGGCCAAGTTCGGGCCGACGGTCCTGCCGGGCGGCATGGTGATCTACGACAGCTCGGTCATCAAGGAAGTGCCTCCGCTGGCCGCAGGTGCGCGCGCCTACGGCGTCCCGTTCACCGAGATCGCCAAGGATCTCGGCAAGGTCGTGGTGAAAAACGTCGTCGCACTCGGCGCGCTGCAGGCCGCCACCGGCCTTTTCCCGCAGGAGACCTTCCTGACCGCCATCCGCCAGGCGCTCAAGGAAAAGTGCGCCCTGATTCCGCTCAACGAGGAGGCCTTCTCCTGGGGAGTCAAATCCATCCGCGTCCATTGATACCCGGCCGGATACTGCCGTGACCGGGGGGCGTCACCCGCCGCGCGGCCTCGCTATTTCTTGAAGAGATCGAGGAAAGCCTGGCGATGGCTGCTGCTCTTGCTGGCGATGTTGCTCCCCTTTTTCTCCACCAGGAACTTGGGCTGGAAGAACGGGCAGAGGTTGTTCGCGCTCTTGTTGGTCACGCGCACCTCGACGGGCTTGATGCACTCGTTGCGCGCCGAAGGATCGAAGTTCAGGCAGTTGCGACAGGTATGCAGGTCGGTCCCGCAGTTCCTGCATTTGTCGGTCACCTGGATCGGACCGGTCAGGCGGATTTCCGCAGCGCAGTTGTTGCAGCGCGTGGTGACCTCGAAGCGCGTCTCGACGCGCGCGGCGGCCCCCTTCTCGCGCGGCGGCGGCTTCGGCCTTCTCTCGCGCTCGTCGTCCTGATAGCCGGGCTGTCGGTACTTTCTCGTCATCGGTCAACCTCAAGATCTGGTTCCCCGCCGTTGCGGCGCCGCGACAAAGGCGGGAGACCGCCTGTGCGCGACACCTGGAGGGTGCAAGCATACGTACTACGGGTCCGGGGCGTATGCGATGATCTGGTCCGCCTGAGACGGAGCCTTCTCGAGAACTCAGTGTCGTCGGGCGGGCTTACGACCCGGCGCTCGTGCAGATACGCCGGTATTGTCGCGCAAATACCCCGCCTGCGTCCACTGCTAAATTTATTTCGGTGACAGGCTACTCAACCCCGAAACTCCGAGATTGCGGTATCATGCAGGGCCGACAGTTTCGGGGTTGAGTAGCCTGTCACCGAAATTGAACGGCCGGTTCGCCGAGGCGAGGAGGCATGAAAAAATGGTGAGCGTCCCCAATAAAGAACCGACGCTGCGGGTCACCCTGCTGCCCAAGGACACCAACCGCTACGGCACGATCTTCGGCGGGATCATCCTCAGCCATATCGACCTTGCCGGTGCCGTCGAGGCCCGGCGCGCCTGCGGCCCGCACAACTACGTCACCGTGGCCATGGACAAGATCATCTTCCACAAGCCCGTCTTCGTCGGCGATGTGGTCAGCTTCTACGCCGAGACGCTCAAGGTCGGGCGTACGTCGGTGACGGTCAAGGTCACGGTGGAAGCCGCGCGCGACGAAACCGAAGAAACCGTGCGGGTGACCGAGGCCGAGGTCGTCTTCGTCGCTGTCGACAATCAATGGCGCCCGACGCCGCTTGCGCGGCGCGAGGCGCGCTGAACCGCCGGCGCCGTGAGCAAGATGCGGCGAACCTTGCAATGCCGGAAACGGCTATGGCAGAATCTCCGGGTCATGCCCGGCGTTGCAATCACCAACCCATCCCACTGAGGCCAACAGGAGGAGCACCCATGGCGGGCATCATCGGCTACGGAGCCTACATCCCGCGCTACCGCATCAAGGTCGAGGAGATCGCCAAGATCTGGGGTGCGGATGCGCCCAACTACAAGCGCGGGCTCGGGCTGGAGGAAAAGTCCGTCCCCGGCCCCGACCAGGACACCATCACCATGTCGGTGGAGGCGGCCAAGAAGGCCCTGCGCCGCGCGGGCATCGACCCGCGCGAAATCGGCGCCGTGTATGTCGGCTCGGAGTCCCACCCATACGCCGTCAAGCCCTCGGGAACCGTGCTTGCGGAAGCCATCGGCGCCACGCCGGACGTCCATTCGGCCAGCTTCGAATTCGCCTGCAAGGCCGGCACGGAGGCGATGTTCGTCTGCCTGTGCCAGGTCGAATCGGGGCGCATCAAGTACGGCCTCGCGGTGGGCGCCGACACATCCCAGGGAGCGCCCGGCGACGCCCTGGAATACTCCACGGCGGCGGGTGCGGCCGCATTCATCTTCGGCCGCGACCACGTCGTCGCCCAAGTCGACGAGACCTACTCCTTCATGACCGACACGCCCGACTTCTGGCGCCGCGAATACCAGCACTATCCGCGCCATGCCGGCCGGTTCACCGGCGAGCCCGCATACTTCAAGCACATCCGCGGCGCCGCCCAGGGCATCATGAAAAAAGCCGGGCTGCAGCCCAAGGATTTCCATTACGTCGTCTTCCATCAGCCGAACGGCAAATTCCCGTTGAACGTGGGCAGGCAGTTGGGCTTCACCCGGGAGCAGATCGAAACCGGACGGCTCGTGCCGAAACTGGGCAACACCTATTCCGGATCCTCCCCCATGGGACTCACCGCCGTGCTCGACGTCGCCCGGCCGGGCGACAGGATCCTCCTGGTTTCCTACGGCTCGGGCGCCGGGTCCGATGCCTTCATATTCACGGTGACCGGGCGCATCGACGAAGTGCGCGACAAGGCGGAACACACCCGCGCGCTGCTCGACGGCCACAAGGTCTATATCGATTATGGAACCTATGCCAAGTACCGCGGCAAGATCCTGAAAGCGGAATGAGGAGGCCGGGACATGAGAGACGTGGCAGTTCTGGGCGTGGGTTTGAACAGCAAGTGGGGCGAGCTCTGGGAGATGTCCCTGCGCGACATCTTTGTCGAGGCGGCACTGAACGCCCTCGACGACGCGGGCGTGGACCGCGTCGATTCCATCGTCGTCGGCTGCATGACCAGCGGCCTGTTCGTCGGGCAGGAACACCTGGGATCGCTCATGTCGGACTACCTGGGAATGAACCCGGTCGCCGCCACGCGCGTGGAATCGGCATGCGCTTCCGGCGGCGCCGCGTTCCGCCAGGGGTTCCTGGAAGTCGCTTCCGGCGCCGCCGATATCGTGCTCGTGGGCGGCGTCGAGAAGATGACCGATGTCGGGGGTGACGAGGCCACCTACGCGCTCTCCGCCGCATCCGACATGGAGTACGAAGCCTACCACGGCATCACCTTCCCCGGCCTCTATGCGCTCGTCGCCCGGGCCCACATGCACCGGTTCGGCACCACGCGCGAGCAGCTGGCGCACGTGGCGGTGAAGAACCACCGCCACGGCGCCCGCAATCCCGTGGCGCAATATCCGTACGAGATCACGGTCGAGGACGTGCTCGCCTCCGTCATGGTGGCCGACCCGCTGCGCGTCCTGGACTGCTCGCCGATCACCGACGGCGCCGCCGCGGCCGTTCTCTGCCCGGTCGAGACGGCGCGTAAACTCAGCAAGAAGCCGGTGGTGAAGGTTCTGGCCTCGGCCCAGGCCTCGAGCACGATCGCCCTGCACTCGCGCAAGGACCTGACCTGGTTCGAGTCCACGGCCGAGGCGGCGCAAAAGGCTTACAGGATGGCCGGCAAGCGCCCGGAGGATATCGACGTCGCCGAGGTGCACGACTGCTTCACCATCGCCGAGATCGTCGTCCTCGAGGCGCTCGGGCTGGTGGAAAGGGGCAAGGGAGGGCAGGCCGCCGCAAGCGGCATGACCGCCCTGGGCGGCAAGATCCCGGTCAACACGAGCGGCGGCCTCAAGTCCAAGGGACACCCCGTGGGCGCCACCGGCGTGGCCCAGGTCGTGGAGATCACGCGCCAGCTGCGCGGCGAATCGGGCCCGCGCCAGGTGGAGGGCGCCCGCGTCGGCCTGACGCAGAACATGGGCGGCACGGGCGGCAGCAGCGTCGTGCACATCTTCGAGACCGTTTAGCCGATCGAACAAGGAGACACGCGATGGCCAATCCCGCCAGGTACTGGAGAGAGATACCGCAGCGCTACCGCCTGGAAGCCGGCAAGTGCAGGACCTGCGGAACGGTCTTCTTCCCCCCGCGCCTCGTGTGCGCGCAGTGCCGGTCCCGGTCGTTCGAAACCGTCCGGCTGAGCGACGAGGGAACGCTCGTGACCTATACGGTCATACGCGTGGGGCCGAGCCAGTTCGCCGACCAGACGCCCTATGCCGTGGGCATCGTCGAGCTCGACGGCGGCGTGCGCATCACCGCCCAGATCGTGGATTGCGATTTCGAAAAGCTCGCCGTCGGCCTGCGCCTGCGCGTCGAATTCCGCCGCATCCAGAAACAGGGCGAGGCCGGGATCCTCTGCTACGGTTACAAGTGCGTGCCGGCCTAGCCGCCGCGCGCACGCCGCACCGACGGAGCGTTCCCAGGCCATGTTCCGCATCGAATCGAAGATCGACACCCGGTCGCGCGAGTTCCGGGAAAACGCCGCCGCCCTCAAGACCCAGGTGGAGGAGTTCAAGCGGCGGCTGGCCGAAGCCCGCCAAGGGGGCCCGCCCCAGGCGCACGAGAAGCACAAGGCGCGCGGCAAACTGACCGCCCGCGAGCGGCTGGAGCTGCTCTTCGACCGCAACACCCCCTTCCTGGAATTGAGCCCGCTGGCCGCCTACGGCATGTACGACAACGAGGCGCCCGCAGCCGGAATCGTCACCGGCATCGGCGTGGTCCACGGGCGCGAAGTGCTGGTCGTGGCCAACGACGCCACCGTCAAGGGCGGGACCTATTTCCCCGAGACCATCAAGAAGCACGTACGCGCCCAGGAAATCGCCCTGGAAAACCGCCTGCCGTGCATCTATCTCGTGGACTCGGGCGGCATCTTCCTGCCCCTGCAGGTGGGCACCTTCCCCGACAAGGAGCATTTCGGCCGGATCTTCTACAACCAGGCCCGGCTGTCGGCGCTCGGCATCCCGCAGATCTCGGTCGTCCTCGGCTCGTGCACCGCGGGCGGCGCCTACGTGCCGGCCATGAGCGACGAGACCGTGATCGTGCGCCGGCAGGGAACCATCTTCATCGGCGGGCCGCCCCTGGTCAAGGCGGCTACCGGCATGGACGTCACGCCCGAGGAGCTCGGCGGCGCCGACGTGCACTGCCGCATCTCGGGCGTCTCGGACCACTACGCCCTCGACGACCGCCATGCCATCGAGATCACGCGCAACATCGTCGAGAACCTGCCGGCGAGCGCGAAATTCCCGCTCGAGACCTGCGAGCCGGAAGAGCCCTACTACGACCCGGAGGAACTGTACGGCGTCATCCCCTCGGACCTGCGCAAGCCCTTCGACATGCGCGAGGTGATCGCGCGCATCGTCGACGGCAGCCGCTTCCACGAATTCAAGGAGCTGTACGGCCCGACGCTGGTGTGCGGCTTCGCCCGCATCCTGGGATATCCGGTGGGAATCCTGGCCAACAACGGCGTGCTGTTTTCCGAGAGCGCGCTCAAGGGCGCGCACTTCATGGTGCTGTGCGCCGTGCGCAAGATCCCGCTCGTCTTCCTGCAGAACATCACGGGCTTCATCGTCGGCAAGCAGTACGAGCACGGCGGCATCGCGCGCGACGGCGCCAAGATGGTGCACGCCGTGGCCAACGCCCAGGTGCCGCGCTTCACCGTGATCGTCGGCGGATCCTACGGCGCCGGCAACTACGCCATGTGCGGGCGCGGCTACTCGCCCCGGCTTCTCTGGATGTGGCCCAACGCCAGGATCGCCGTCATGGGAGGCGAGCAGGCCGCTTCCGTGCTCCTGCAGGTCAAGATGGAGAGCCTGAAGGCCCGGGGGCAGACCATGAGCGAGGAGGAGCAGGAAAAGTTCAAGGCGCCGATCCTCGCCAAGTACGAGGAGGAATCGAGCGCCTACTTCAGCACGGCGCGCCTGTGGGACGACGGCATCATCGATCCGCTCGACACGCGGACGGCCCTCGGCCTGGGCATCGCCGCGGCCCTGAACGCTCCGATCCCGGACCACCGCTTCGGGGTGTTCCGCATGTAGAGCCGGCCCTGCCGGATCGCGGAGAAGACGAGTGAGCGAAACAAGAGTGCGGCTCGCCATCGAAGAGCGCGTGGCGCGCGTCACCCTCGACCGCCCCGAAATCCGCAATGCCTTCGACGACCGGATGCTCGCCGAGCTGCGCGACATGTTCCTGGCGCTCGGCAGGCGCGCGGACGTGCGCGCCGTCGTGCTGACGGGCAGCGGCAACGCCTTTTGCGCCGGCGCCGACATGCACTGGATGAGGCGGGTGAAGGATTACACCTACGAGGAAAACCTCGAGGACTCCACGCTCCTCGCGGACTGTCTCCATGCCGTCTATGCGTGCGCGCGGCCGACGATCGCGCGCGTGAACGGCGCCGCCATCGGCGGCGGCCTGGGGCTGGCGGCGGCATGCGACATCGCCATCGCCGCCGGCGACGCCGTCCTCGCCTTCAGCGAGGTCCGGATCGGCCTGGTGCCCGCCTGCATCGCGCCCTATGTCGTGCGCAGGATCGGCGAGGCGGCCTGCCGCGAGCTCTTCCTCACGGGCGCGAGGTTCTCGGCCGCGCGGGCGCTCGAGATCGGACTCGTCAACCAGGTGGTCGAGCCTGCGGCGCTCGACGACGCCGTGCGCGAGCGCGTGCGCCAGCTGCTCGCAGGCGGCCCGCGGGCCCAGCAGGCATGCAAGGAGCTCCTCGAGAAGATCCCCGCCATGGATCCGGCCGAGGCCAGAACCTTCACGGTCGAGATGATCGCGTCGCTGCGCCGCAGTCCCGAGGCGCAGGAAGGCATGGCGGCCTATCTCGAGAAGCGCCCGCCTTCATGGACGGAAGACGAAGGCCATGTTCAGGAAGATCCTGGTCGCCAACCGCGGTGAGATCGCCCTGCGCGTCATGCGCGCCTGCCGCGAAATGGGCATCGCGACCGTCGCCGTATATTCCGCCGCCGACCGCGAGTCGCGCCACGTGCAGGCAGCCGACGAAGCGGTGTTTCTCGGCCCGCCCGCGCCGCTGGAGAGCTACCTGAACATCGAGGCCCTCATCGCGGCGGCACGGAAAACCGGCGCCGAGGCCGTCCATCCCGGCTACGGCTTCCTGGCGGAGAATCCCCGCTTCGCCGCGCGCTGCGAGGAGGCCGGCATCACCTTCATCGGGCCCGACGCGCGCGCGCTCGCCCTGGTGGGCGACAAGGTCGCTTCGAGAAAAACGGCCGCCTCCATCGGCGTGCCCATCATCCCGGGAATGATGGCGCCCGGCCGGGAAATGCGCGAGTTCGAGCTCGCCATCCGCGAGATCGGCTACCCCGCCCTCGTCAAAGCCTCCGGGGGCGGCGGCGGCAAAGGCATGCACGTCGTGCGCTCCGCCCGGGATCTCGAGGAAAAGATCGAAGCGGGCAGGCGCGAGGCCCGTTCCGCCTTCGGCGACGATTCCGTCTACCTGGAAAAGTACCTCGAGCGCCCGCGGCATGTGGAGTTCCAGGTGCTGGCCGATCGCCACGGCAACGCCGTGCACCTTTTCGAGCGCGAGTGCTCGATCCAGCGCCGCCACCAGAAGATCGTGGAGGAGACGCCCTCGCCCGCGATCGGCCCGGAACTGCGGGCGCGCATGGGCGAGACGGCGGTCGCCATCATCCGCGCGACGCATTACACGAACGCCGGCACGGTGGAGTTTCTCCTGGACGAGGACGGCCGCTACTACTTCCTGGAGGTCAACGCCCGCATCCAGGTCGAGCACCCCATCACCGAGATGGTCGTCGGCGTCGATCTGGTGCGCCGGCAGATCGCCGTCGCCGCCGGCGAGCCGCTCCCCTTCCGCCAGGAGGATCTCGGGCAGCGCGGCCATGCGATCGAATGCCGCATCTACGCCGAGGATCCGGAGGCCGGGTTCCTGCCGCGCCCGGGCAGGATCCTGTTCGCGCGCGAGCCGGAAGGCCCGGGAGTACGCTGCGATTCGGGCATCTGTTCGGGGGCCACGGTGACGCCCTACTATGATCCGATCCTCGCCAAGCTCATCGTCCATGCGGAAGACCGCGAGGCGGCGCGGCGCAGGATGGCGGCGGCCCTGGACGGCTACACGATCATCGGCATACCGACGACGGTGGAGTTCCTGCGGGAAGTCATCGCGCACCCGGAATTCGCCGCCGGGCGGACCCACACGCACTTCATCGAGCAGCATTTCGCCGGCTGGAAACCCAGGCCGCCGGACCCGGCGCTGCTCGAAGTCGCCCTGATCGCCGGCGCGCTGGCCCTGCCGGAAACGGCGCCGCCTTCGGGCGCCGCGCAGCGCAGAGCGCTCACGCCGTGGCAGACCGTCGGGCGATGGGCGATCGGAGGGGAAGGCCGGTAGCATGGAATACGAATTCAACGTCGACGGCAAGCGGCACCGGGTTGCGCTGGAAAAGAAGGGGGGCGCGATCAGCGCCGTCGTGGACGGCAGCCGGATCGAGGCGGACGTCGCGCGCCTTTCCCCGAATGCGATCTCCATACTTGCCGGCGGCAGGTCGTACCTGGCTCATTGCGCCATCGAAGGACGCACGATTCACGTCGTCGTCGGCGCGAGCCGCTTCGTTCTGGAAGAGCCCCGGACGGATGACGCCCTCGGCGCGCTGAAGGACAAGGCCGCCGGCCGGATCGAAGGAACCGTCAAGGCGCCGATGCCCGGACAGGTCACCAAGGTCAATGTCGCCGAGGGAGCCGAGGTGCAGCCCGGCGACATCCTGGTCGTGGTCGAGGCCATGAAGATGGAGCACGAGATGCGCGCCGAGTTTCCCGCGGTCGTGGAGAAGGTCCACGTCCGCGCCGGCCAGCAGGTGGACGCCTTCCAGCCCCTGGTCGAACTCCGCCCCGCCGACGCCGGCGCACAGCCGTGACCCACGGCTCCCTTGCCGCTCGGCGACAAGCCGGACTCGCTTCCTGCGCCTCCCTGTCGCACCCCCTCCGGCACTGAGCCTGCAAACCTCAAGGATGCGGGAGTTCCGCGCTCCATGGCGGCGGGCTCCGGCTCCCCGCAGGGCGCGGGAACTCGCCCGGGATGGACACCCGGAGCACCCTGCGGCATCATGATGCCTGTGAGAACCACTTTGACGATCAACGACGACATCATGAAGATGGCGCGTCGCAAGGCCGCCCGCGAAAACCGCACCCTGCGCGACGTCATCAACGAAGCCCTGCGGCAGGGCCTGACACTGGGCGACCGGCGCCGGGGCCCCCGCTATGTTTTCAAGCTCAAGACCGTCGCGGGGCGCTTGCTGCCCGGGGTCGATCTCCACGACCGCGACAAGCTCTTCGATCTGATGGACGGGCGGTGAGCCGTGATCGCCGTCGACACCAGCATTCTCGTCTATGCCCACCGCGCAGGCACGCGCCATCACGAGGCCGCCTCCGGCCTGCTGCGGCGACTCGCCGAGGGGCGGACACCGTACGCCCTCTTCTGGCCGAGCCTCTACGAGTTCCTGCGCGTCGTCACGCACCATCGCGTGTTCGATCCGCCGTCCACCATCCCGGAGGCGTTGGAGGCGCTGGCGGATTTCCTGCGGCCGCCGCCGGTGCAGATTCTGTCGGAAACGCCGGCCCACGAGGAAATCCTGCGCGAGGTCCTGGCCGCCAGCCCTGTTTCGGGAAACCTGATGCACGACGCGCACCTGGTCACGCTGGCCCTGGAGCACGGCGTCCATGAAATCCTCACGCTCGACGAGGACTTTCGCTGCTTCCCGCAGGTCTCCAGCCGTAATCCTTTCCGGTAGGACCGAGCTGCTGCCTGCAGCGCGATACTTCCGGCGCGACGGCCGCCACGGCGATTGCATTCGCCAGGGCTTCACGCTAATCTTTGCACCTTTATATCGGGCGAAATCCATGGGAAAAGCCGAGAGCGCGGGCGCGCGCCGGGAACGGTCTTCCCTGCGCATCCGCCGGGCATCGCCGCGCGACCATCCCGAGATCGAAGGTCTGATGCATGGCCTCGAGCTGGCGTACCCGTCGATGGACCTTTCGTGTTTCTGGGTCGCCGAGGACGCGGGCAGGATCGTGGGCGCCGCCGAACTCAAGGACTTGCAGGATTGCTCGCTATTGAGCTGCGTCGGTGTGCGCCCGGATCTCCAGGGATCGGGTGTCGGCAAGGCCCTGGTCGAAGAGGTCGTGAGGCACGCGCGTCACGACGTCTATCTCTACACCCTGGTGCCGGATTTCTTCCGCAAAGCCGGCTTCGCCGACGCCCGAGGGCTCCCTCCCGGCCTGCCGCCGCGATCGATCTACGGCTGCGAGGGCTGCGATCCGCGTCGATGCATCTGCCTGGTAAGGCGCCGTGATGATTCCTGATTACCCGGACCTCGAGCCTCTGTGCATGGAAGATCTCCATGCGCTCGAGGAGGCATACCACGCCATTTCGCCCCGCACCTGCGACGCGAGCCCCGTCAACCTGCACATCTGGCGCGACTGCCAGAAGCCCATGCTGACGCGCATCCACGGCAACGTGTGCATCCTTCTCGACTCGCACGCAGAGCCGCCTTACTTCCTGGAACCTTATGGCGAGCAAAAACTCCGCGAGACCGTGCGCACCTGCCTGGAGCACATCGGCCTGATTTCGCGGGTACAGGCCCGTACGGCCGTGATCCTGCCGCGCGAGGAGTTCGAGGTCGGCCCGCAGCGCGATGCCTTCGATTACATCTATCGCGTGCAGGCCTTGGCGGAGCTGAAGGGGAAGAGCTTCGACGGAAAGCGCAACCACATCCGCAGGTTCGCAAGGAACTGTCCCGATTACGAGTTCCGCCCGCTCGAAGCGCCGCATCTGCACGACGCCGCCGAGCTGTTCGAGGCCTGGGCTGCAGCGCGCGAGGACGGCCGCTCGGGCACCCTGGCCTCCGGCGCATTGAATCACGACTGCCAGCGCCGCGCGCTCGAGCGCGCCTTCCAGGATTATGCGCGCCTGGGCTTGATCGGCGGGGCGCTCCTGGTCGGAGGCAAGATGCAGGGAGTCATCATAGCGAGCCGGGGCGCGGGGGATACGGCCATCGTCCATTTCAGCTACGCCAACGGCGGGCTGCCCGGCATCTACCAGACGCTCCTGTGGGAAGCATGCCGCCGGCTGTTCCTCCCGTTCACCTATCTCAATCTGGAAGAGGACATGGGGATTCCCGGACTGCGCAAGACCAAACTCTCCTGGCACCCGCTGCGCCTCGAGGAAAAGTTCCGCATCAGCCTGCGGGCGCTGCCGCCGCCGGATCGGCGGGGCTGATCTTGCGACGACATCGGGGGAAGCCGGGGGCCCCGCGCGGGAAGCACCTTTCAGGCCCCCGGCACAGTCAGGACGGAAAAGATGACAAATCGTATCGTGCGGCTTTTATCCCCGGCATTCCTGGCGGCCCTCGCGGGCTTCCTGTCGGCCGGGCCCGCTCCTCAAGCACCGAAACCTGTCTTCAAGCCGGACTACGAGTCGCGCTGCCCGTGCGACCATTCGATCGCCGAGACTCTTCTGGCGTATCCCCAGTGCAGCCTCTGTCTCGAAAGCGAATTCCACCCTCCGCATGAGCCCTTTTTCTTCGTCAAGGACATCAATCCTTCAAAGCCGAACCGATGGTTGATCCTGCCGAGGGCTCACGACAAGGGAATGCAGAACCTTGCCGACCTCACCGATCTCGATGCAGCCGGATTCTGGGCGGCGGCCATCCGGAAGGGAGAGGAACTGTGGGGCAGGCAATGGGGCTTGGCCGTCAACGGCGAGCTGGCCCGCAGCCAATGCCATGCGCACGTGCATATCGGGAAGCTTCTGGATGGGGTCGAGGGAAACGAATTTCTTTTCAGGATGGGCCTGTCGCGAGCGCCGGGAAAAGCACCCGTTACGGTGGCAGGCCCGGAGGGGATCAGGGCGCCGGACAAGGGCGCGGGCTTCTGGATCCATCCGGTCGAGGGAGGACTGCACCTGCACGTGGAGGACATAACCGCCCTTTGCGAGTTTGTCCTCATGCGTTAGACCCGCCGGACGATTCGAGCTCCAACACAACCTTGCCGACGGGGAAACGTCGGGCACCGGTCGCCCGCTCGCACAATAGCGCCCTGATACGACGGCGGACTTTGCCGGAAAAGTCCGTTGCGCCGGGCGATCCCCTCTCCGGCATGGCGGCGCGGCCGCGGCGACGGCATCGAAGGAAGGGCCGGGGGAAACGCATAATTAGTCTGCTGCTTTCCCGGACGCGGTGCGATGAGATAGTATGACATTGCACAGGGGCGGCCGCGAGAAAGCCCCGGCGAGGCCGATCGGGCAGTCGCACCGCGGCATCCCGCGGCGCCGCGCCCGGCGGAGCCGAGAATGGGCAGAATGCTCCGGTTTTACCGCAATCCATCCCGGCGTTGTCTCGATGAAGATGAGCTTTCGCGCTTCATCGCGGGGATCGTGCCGGAGGACAAGCTGGAAGGCATGCAGTCTCATCTCGCCGACTGCGAGCGCTGCCGCGGGGAGCTTGCCGGGGTAGCGCGCCTGCTCTATCCCGAGGAAGATGCCGCGCCCGAACAGCCGTCCGAACCCTCCGAGGCGGAGATTGCGGAAAGCTACGAACTCGTCCGCCGGGTGGCGCTGGAGGAAGGTATTTCTGATGCCCGCATCGGCCGCCGGCCGGCCGCCTTCACCCGGGCCGCAGCCGCGGCAGTGCTCCTGATCGCGCTGGCCGCGGGAGCGCTGGGCTGGGAGTATCTGCATTCCCGCCGGGGCGCGCAAAGATTCGTCTCGGCCGCAATCGCGGAACTCGAACCGGCATTCGAAGACACCACTCCCTCCGGCCTGCGCCTCGACCTGCCTTTCCGCCCGAGTGCAACCAAGAGGACCGCCGGGCATGCGGACGCTCTGGAGCGCAGCCGGAATCTGTTTTACCAGGCACTCGCGCTGCGCGAGGGATCGCGCGAGGCGCGCCTGGGACTCGGCGCCGTCTATCTCGCCAAATCGGAATTCGGCCGTGCCCGGGACGAGTTCGACAAGCTGCTGCGGGCAAATGCCGGCGACTTGCAGGCATTGCTGGGCCGGGGAGTGGCCGGCTACGAAGAAGCTCTGGCGGCCGGCGATCCGGCCGAACGCGTTGCGCTCATGCGGCAGGCACTTGCCGACTTCGACGCCGTGCTCGCCCGAAGCGGCCGCGCGCCCGAGGCCCGCTACAACAGGATCCGGGTCCTGTACGACACGGGCCGGCACCGGGAGGCGCTGGCTGAAATCGCAAGCTACCTCGAAATGGACGGCTCGTCCTTGTGGGCCGCGCGCATGCGCGACCTGAAGCTTCGTATCGAGCTTGCGCGCCCGGAGGCCGCCGAAGAAGCAGCCGATCGAGCCGCAGCCGCCCGCGACCGTGCCGGTCTCGAAGCCATGGTGCGGCTCGTGCCCGACAGAATCCCCGGAACCATCCAGCACGCCCTTCGCCTCGGACTCGAAAAAGAAGGCGATCCTGCGTACCGGGGATCTCCCTCGGCCGCTGATTTCCTGTGGGCGGCCGAAACGCTGGCCGCATCGTATGCAGACGCGACCGGGGACGAGGGCTACGCCCGGCAGGTCGCTTTCTATAGGAGCCTGCCTGCCGGCCTGCGTGCGGCAAAGCGCTCGCTCGATGCCCGGCTCAAGGACCTTGCCGACCGATACCGAGCGGGCGAGGTGCGCCCCGTGCTGGGCTCGATCGCGGCGCTCGAGGACGGGTATCGAAAGCTGCGCGACACGTGGCAGCTTGCGGCGGCGCACTATCTGAAAGGCAATTGCCTGTATTACCTGGCCCGGTTCACGGAGGCCGAGGGCGCGTACCGGGAGACGATGAAACTGGCCAGGCAAACCGGCTCGCTCGACCTGCTCGCGAGATCGCTCGCGGGCCTCGATGCCGCCCTCAGCGAGCAGCGCCGTCTGGATGATAACCTCGCCTGCAATACGGAATTGAAGGAGCTGGCCCGTGCCCACCGGATGGAATACTGGACAGCGTATGCCTCCAGAAACCTGGGCAATATCTATCTTCTGCTCGGCCGCCTGGAGGAAAGCATGCAGTGTCACCTCGACACGTTGCTCCCGGCCTACCGCATGCGGGACGAAGTACTGCTTGTCAACACGCTCGAGAACTTGGGACTTGCCCTGGAGCAAGCCCACAGGCTGGCGGAAGCGCGCACGTATTACGACCTCGCTTTGCAAGAACTGGAAGCCTTCTCCCACGAAAAATCGGCGCATGGCCGGGCGGCCTCGGAAACGCGCCGGCTGAACCTGCTGGCCAAGCATGCCGATCTGTCGTTGCGCCTGGGCGACCTCGGTGCCGCCGAGCACTCGTATTTCACCGTCGTCCAGGGGGCGGGTGCGCAAATGCCGGAACTGGCGTGCAGGGGCCGCCTGGGCCTCGCCGCCGTACGGCTGGCGCAGGGAAGACCGGACGCCGCAAGGCGGCTCGCGTCCGCGTCGCTCGCGAGCGCCGAAGCGGGCGGCTTCGCCGACATCGTCTGGCGCGCACGCGCGCTCGAGGCCAGGCTGCTCGAACGCGAAGGGAGAGCGGATGCGGCTCTGGAATCCCTGGAGAAAGCGACCGCGGCGCTGGAAAAGATTTCCCAAGAGGTGCCGGCGGGCGAATTGCGCTATTCCTTCGTTGTGCGCCGCATGGATCCCTACCGTGAAATCGTCGCGCTGCTGATCCGGCTGCCGGGAGGAAGAGAGCGTGCCCGCTATTACGCCGACCGGGCCAAGGCGATGGTCCTGCGCGATTGGCTCGCGCTGCAGCGCGCCGGAGTGCAAGAGCGAAAGCCCACGGACTTCCGCTCGACCTCGCATGCCCTGCCGCCCGGCCACGCGCTTCTGGAGTACTTCTTCATCCCCGACGGGCTGGTCGTCTTCGTGTCGAAAGGGGACGCGAGCGGC
>Ga0272448_1004252_pt1 | contig 16456 bp, 13 predicted proteins | sample YNPCB0191_FD_202220 | JGI IMG/M metagenome (GOLD analysis project Ga0272448, IMG submission 202220) | Hot spring sediment microbial communities from Yellowstone National Park, WY, United States - YNP-CB-019-1 | ecosystem: Environmental > Aquatic > Thermal springs > Hot (42-90C) > Sediment...
GAGATAACGAAGGTGCTGTTGGAACAATAATAGTAATTGTAGCAATTTTACTTCTCGGAATTATTGCAATAGGCTTCTTTGCATTTATAGAAGACATTGCAAAAGCAGTTCTATATCTCGCAGTAGCATTTCTTATAATAATAGGGACAGGAATAATTGCAAAAAGATTTTTATTCAGGGGTGGTAGGCGATGATGATAGGAGGCATAACTCTCGGTATATGGGCAACAATATGTGCATTGAGTAGTGCTGTAATATCACTGATAATAGATGAAGGAAGAAACCCGATATATAATTTGGCTTGCATGTTTTTTGGAGGCTTATCTGGGTGGATTGCTGGAAGCATATTTGCAATACCAACAGATGGTCTTGTATGGGACTTATGGAGCATACTGATACCAGCATTTTTAGGTGGTATAATAACAATATTGGTAACAATATATCTAAAGGATAAAATACCATATCCATCAAAAACAATAAAACCTTTAGTTTCCTTAATAGCATTTATAATAATAGTTTTGCTGTGTGCTTATTCAGTTATTCCAGAAAAAATGACATTTACACCAGTTGGAGAAGAAAGATTAGCAGTATATAGCATAGAAAATTATGAAACTGAATTAGATGAATATGAAATAGAGGGAATTGATGTAATACCAACAAATATTCAGGCATACTCAATCAATACTGCATATCCTTTACTATTAAATTGTAATATATACAAAACAGCATCAAGGTATCCTTTCTACTTGAATGATAATCCAACAGAAGGACAATATCTAAAGGTAAGCATCAAATTTTCAGTATCATCATCAAGCCCAGTTAATTGGACAAGACCAGTATGGACTATATTAGTTTGGGCAGACAAAAATAATGATAATCAATTTAACAGTGGCGATTTAATACTTACAGATTTAAATTATAAATTACCAGCAGAAGCAGGAACTATATATTCTTCAGCAGTATGTGTTTATAATGAAAGCACTGGACAACCAATAAATGCAATGTATTATACAATAAGTGGAGGTAACATTGTTTTATTACCAATCTATGGAGCTATATTTAGCACAACATATAAAGATGATAGCCTATATACATTTGCAAATACACCAGAAGGGTTCAAGCCACCATATGACCAGTGGAGCTGGGCTTATAATCCAAGCAATGGAACAGTATATCCAAAAGAAAATACAATATCTGGATGGGCAACAATTCCAAAAGGTTCTACATCAAACACAGTTTTAAAAATATTCTGTCCAGTTGGAATGGCTAATGCATCAACAACATGGAAAATAACAGTTACATGCTATGATTTTGAGTATAGCCAATCTGAAAGTATAGCAACATTCACTGGAACATTCAATGTAAATCCATATACACCACAAAAGCCAATAGTTACGGTATCATTCGAGTATTTTGTCATTGCTGGAATTCTTGGAGTTCTCGGTCTTGCATGTGTATCAGTAATAAGGGCTGGTAAGAAGTTCATATGATTGAAGAAATAAAAAGAAAGGGTCTAAAATTCATAATACTTATTGCAATACTTATTTACATAATATCGCCGATTGATTTACTACCTCTAAATCCACTTGATGACATTATAGCAGGTATTATTTCATTGATATTTTTCATAGATGAATTGATGGAACTTTTGAAGGGACTTCCTAAAATATTCAGGTGATTAAATGAAATTAATGAAACAGATGCAGTATTATATGGTTACCATAGTCTCTATTTATTTACTGATGAGTGGCTCAACATATCTAATGCTTTATATTCTTTCTTTTATCTTTCCTATTAATTTTGGATTATATACAGCAGATATTGGAATAGTCGCCCTTAATATAATTCTATCAATAGTAGCAATTTTCAGCGGTATATTTTTAAAGGAAGGAAGCAATATTGCAAGAATTCTTGCAACTGTTTATGCAATAACAAGGATGATAAACTTTCCATATGGAACAATAATTGGAGTATTCATTCTGATAGTTTTATATGTAATTTCAGCAGATATATTTGAAAGGAAAATAAAGAGATATACTTTAATAGGTCTAATATTATTTGTAATAGGTTTTATACCATTCCTATTCTTTTCTGGAGTTGCTTTTTCTTCATATGAAAAAATATTTCCAGCACAATATACAAATGACCCGTATATGAAATTATGCTTTGATTATAATGAGACAGATGCAAATAATTTTATAGTTGTTCTGACAAATCCTTCTGGAATTCAGGCATATGAACAGCAAAACATGGTAATTCAAGAAATAGAAAATATAGGTCTGGTGATAAGAAATAGATTTTATTATACGATAAATGCTATAAATGTAATAGGTAGCAAGGATAAAATACTTGAACTTGCTGGGAAGGGATATGTAAAAGAGATATATGAAAATAATATAATTCCTTCAGATGATTTATATTTGGATGAAACAACTCCTGAAGAATACGAGACATTTATTAATGAGAGCAGGAAAATATTGAACATTAAATATCTATGGGATAAAGGTTTAACTGGAAATAATGTAGTTGTTGCTGTAATTGACAGTGGGATAAATGAAGAAATATTCATAGATAAAGTAATTTATTCTGCTGAACTTTATTATGACTATCTAATTGACCCAGATAATAATTTCAATCATGGAACTGCTGTTGCAAACTGTGTTGTTGGTATTGCCCCAGATGTTAAACTTGCTGATATAGAGATATTTTTCCTACAGGAAATAAATGACCAGCATTATGTTGTAAGCGATGACGCATCGATAATATGGGGATTTGAAAGAGTTGCAGAATTTAAACAACAGCATCAAAATTATTTTGTTATTGCATCATGCAGTTTCGGTTCTTTGACACCAGATACATGGAGTAATCCATGCATAATATCAGAAAGTGCTAATAATCTTGCATTAAATTATGGAGTTCCAGTTATTGCTTCTGCTGGAAATTCAGCACCTTTATATAAAATAGGACCTCCAGCATCCGCCCAATATGTTCTTGCTGTTGCTTCATGTAATAAAAATTTAGTTCCATCATCATTCAGCTCTGAAGGACCAACAATGGATGGAAAGCCAAAGCCAGATGTAACAAATATAGGAGAAAATGTTGTAACAATTAACTGGGATGGAACTCCTATAACTGTTTCTGGAACTTCGTTTTCATGTCCTCTGACAAGCGGTATTATTGCATGTCTTATGGAGAAATACAATAATAAAAAGCCAGTAGAAATTTACTATGCAATGAAAAGAGGATGCACTGACATTTACATTAAAGGATTTGATTACAAAACTGGATATGGATTTGTAAATCCAGTCAAAACATATCAGATACTTGAAGGTATGAAATATTATAGACTGTATCAGTATATATCAATGCTTCTTATGTTTGCTGGAGTGAATATTATTATTTATTCAGGGTGGTATCCATCAAGGGAACTAAAGAGAAGTTAATTATAGGGGTTATATCAGTAGTCCTTATAATAGTTATTTCTGGAGGAGAAGGAATAAAATGGTTTGAGGAAGTATTCTTATCTGCATTGCTTTCAATATTCTTCATTTTTCCAATATATGATGCATTATTCTTTAAATTTACAAAGGATGATTTAATAGTATTTATTGTTGGTGTTGCATATCTCCTTTTCTATTACAAAATAACAAACTCAACAATTTATTCAATAACATTATTTCTTCTTAAGTCAATAGCAATAGTTACAATAGTTTCATCTACTATGGATGTAGTCTTAAGTGTTATAGCAAGAACACTAAAATAATTTCCCATTATATCCATACAATTTATATACCAAAGTTATATTATAATATTATGAAAGCAAGAAGGAGTATTGTTAGCATGATATTATGCTTTATACTGATTACTTCTGCATTCATTATGATTATACCATTCCTATCAAAGAAAACAGAGGCACAATCATTTGAATTTATAAAAGTATTAACAGAAGCAACAGGTGGTATTAATTCAGTTGCATTCTCTCCTAATGGAACATATTTAGCATTAGGAAGTGGAGATAGTAAAGTAAGAATATATAATACAACAACATGGAATTTAGTTGCTACATTGACAGACGCAACAGGTGGTATTAATTCAGTTGCATTCTCTCCTAATGGAACATATTTAGCATTAGGAAGTGGAGATAATAGAGTAAGAATATATAATACAACAACATGGAGCTTAATTACTACATTAGTAGGTGCAGGATATGCTATTAATTCAGTTGCATTCTCTCCTAATGGAACATATTTAGCATCAGGATGTAGTTATAGTGATAATAAAGTAAGAGTATATAATACAACAACATGGAGCTTAATTGCTACATTGACAGAAGCATCAAATAATGTTAATTCAGTTGCATTCTCTCCTGATGGAACATATTTAGCATCAGGAAGTGAAGATAATAGAGTAAGAATATATAATACAGCAACATGGAGCGTAATTACTACATTGTCAGATGGATATAAGGTTAAGTCAGTTGCATTCTCTCCTGATGGAATATATTTAGCATCAGGAAGTAGTTATAGTGATAATAAAGTAAGAGTATATAATACAACAACATGGAGCTTAATTGCTACATTGACAGACGCAACAAATAATATTAATTCAGTTGCATTCTCTCCTAATGGAACATATTTAGCATCAGGAGGTGGTTGGACTGATTTTAAAGTAAGAATATATAATACAGCAACATGGAATTTAGTTGCTACATTGACAGACGCAACAAGTGATATTTATTCAGTTGCATTCTCTCCTGATGGAACATATTTAGCATCAGGAAGTGCCGATACTAAAGTAAGAATATATAATATTATTATAGATATATATCCATTCAATAATTCAATAATTGAAGTTAATAACAATAAATATAAAGTTATAGCAAGATATGAGAATATGCAAAATATATCCATAAAAACAAGTTATGATGGAGGGACAGAAGAAACTATATATTCAAATGACAGTTTGGGAGGAATAAACTATTTTTCAATTGAAGGAAATTATGAAAATTGGAGAAATTGGTCATATAGAAAAATATATCTTAACATAAGTGTATATAATGGAACATGGCATAATTTTACAAATAGTTTTTATAAAATAGGGTTTAACTTAAATAAAAAAATGCTGTATTTAGATGATACAAAAACAACAACAAGTGCTGTTATCTATAAAAACCAATCAGGAGAATATTTCCTTGCTGTTGGTCAAACAGATAATACCATAAAAATCAAAAAATCAACAAATGGACAGGATTGGATGAATATATCAGTATTGCAGACATTAAGCAATGCAAAAACTCCTTTATTCTTCTATACATATGGAGGAAACCTATATCTTTATTATTTCTATAATAACTATGTATATTATGTAACATGGAATGGAGTATTATTTGTCTCTCCTACACAAGTCGGTGCATTAGGTTCAGATAGTGCTAATGAAAATCCTTCAGCAATAATATATTATGATGGAAAATATCACTTATTTGCTGGTAATGGAAAAAGATATACTGGAACTCCTCCAAATTCATGGACATATGCAGATGATATGATTGATTATTGTTCAAATCCAGTAATTTTTGGTGGTTATTTATATGTTTTCTATGCAAAAGGTGATGGAGTTTATTACAGATACTTTGATGGAGTAAATTGGTTCTCTGAAAACAAGATTTTACCTTTTAATTCAGCAAAAGTAGTTGCTGTAAAAAATCCTATATCAAATTTTGCAGAAGGATTTGTAATTGTTAATAATATAATCTATTGTTTTTCATATGATTTTTCAATAAATAAAACATTTGGTGTTGTTATAGCTTTATACAATACTTATGGTAAGCAATATCCATCAATTTCATTTATTGACAACAGCACAATAATGACATTTTCATCAAATGATAGAGGAAACTATAATGCATATTGGATTACGAAAGACCATCTTAAATTTAATAACCTTGCAATTTATAACAGAATTCAATTCCCAGATGCAACACCAAATCAGGAACATGTTAATAGTTCTGTTATAACAATGCAGAATGTAGGTTTAAGAAATGTAACATATCTTGAATTCAGATTTACATCAAATATCGGCTCTATTACATATGCAGACAACATAAAAATATGGGGAAGCACTGATAACTCAACATGGACAGATTTAGGAGTAGTAGATGCAAATGGATATTTAAATATAACATCAACAACATGGAGTAGCGGAATACCAATAAATGTTGGTGAAACAAGATATATCAAATTTGAAATATTGAATGTTGGTAATGTCCCAGAAGATTTGCATAGGTGTGAAGAAGCAATAATATTAAAGGTAGGGCTTGAGTAATTTAATTATGTATGATAAAGAAAAAATATGCTCTGATAATAATTCCAATAATTACTTTGTTACTCATAGTTATCATTTCTGAAAATGCAAAATCAGAACCAGACCCACCAATTATATCAAATGTATCACCAGCAAATAATTCTATTCATGCAGAAATCGAGAATAACCCTCCAGATGGTCAGGGATATGTAAATTTATCATGGACAATTACAGATGGAACTGGTGGAGGAGATTTGGAATTTTATATGGATATATGGGATGGAAGTAGCTGGGTTAATAGATTGCATTTAACTGACCAGAACAATGGTTCATGGTATCATCATGAAGATACATTTAAACTAACAAACACAACATATCAGTGGCGTATATGTGCTAAAGATGGAACATCTGGTGAATGGACAAATGAAACATATTCATTCAGAACAGATGCAATCCCAGATGCTCCTTTTGAACCAAATCCAGCAAATAATAGCTGGGTAGATGCTGGATATATAACACTATCAGTTAATGTTACACATCCAGATTATCCATATGTTAAAATTTATAATGTGTCTTTTTTTGAATATCCGTCTGGAAGGTTAATAGGATATAATTGTTCATCAGAAGGATTTGCAAACGGAACTATTGTAACATGTAACCAATCATTTTATCTTCCTGATAAAGGAACTCAATATTATTGGTATGCTAAATGTAAGGATGATGAATATTGGAGCAAAAATAGTAGTATATGGGTAATAAATACAAACTATGATAAAAATGAGTTAGATACTGAATATTATTCATTTGGAATAAAAATATATACATTGCCATATACATATACAGATATTGAAATTAACTATGAATACTACTCTTTTGGAGCAAGTATATATGTTAAAGGTTTATATGCAGATACAGAATTGAATACAGAATATTACACATTTGGAGCAGTAATAAATGTTTATAATATAATAATATTATCAAATCCTTATCCAGCAAATGGTTCAACAAACATATGGATTTCAACACCAATAAGAATAGATGCGAATAAAAGTGGAGATGCATCAACATTCAGCATAATTTTTTTAACAAATGATACGCATGATGGTTCTTGGGTTGAATTTTCAAATATAACAAAAGTTATTCCACCTAATGCAACAATAGAAACATGGTGGGGTATTTTGGAATTTAATAAAACATATTATTGGCGTGTTAAAGCAATAAATTCAACTGGTGTAGTCCAATACAGTCCTGTTTATAATTTCAAGACAGCTTCAACTGATAGTGAAATTAACTGTGAATATTATTCATTTGGAACAAAAATATATACATTGCCATATACATATACCGATAATGAATTAGATATTGAATACTATTCTTTTGGAGCATATATTAAAATTTATTATCTTCCTCAATTCTATAATCCATATCCAGATGGAACAGAAAATGAACCATTAAGTATATTACTATCAATAGAAACAAACAAAGATGGAGGGGATACTTATTGGGATTATATATTTTTAACAAATGATACGCATGATGGTTCTTTTACTGAAATCGGTAGAAGAAGTAATATAAAAGTAAATAATTCAATAATAAATCTTTCGATGTGGTTAGGTATTCTTGATTATGGAAAAACATATTATTGGATGGTATCTGCATATAACTCAACACTTGATGTTTATTCAAATTCATCAATATATTCATTCAAAACAATATTAAATTATGAAGAATTAAGAGTTGAATTTTATACAGTTGGTGCTGAAGTTCCTATATCTCCTCCCTATCCAAAAGACCCGATACCAGCAAATAACACTGAAGGAGGAAAAAACTCAATAAACTTTTCAATATTTATATATGATGTATTTGAAAATGATACAATAGATAAAGTTGAATTTTATTGGTTAAATGGAACAAAATTTGGAGAGGTAACAAACTTTAATGCAAATACAAGAGTTGGTGTTTATGTTGAAAATCTGACAAATTATACATGGCACTATTGGTATGTAAGGGTTTATGATGGAAATTGGGTGATAACATCTGATACATGGAGATACAAGCCATTTAACAGAATTCCTGTTATTGATGAAAGCCCAGAAAATGGTTCGTCAAATGTTGCTGTTTATAGAAAACTTGTTAGCGGTGAATGGAAGAGATTTGTTAGATTATTCTGGAATTTGACAGATGAAGATGGGGATGGTATGAGTTTCATATTATATGTTAAAAATTCTGATACTGGAGAGTGGGTTCAGAGATGGACTATATTAGATTATAGTGTCCATAATGGAAGTTATTACCATGATGAAGATTTCTTCAATGATACATTAAAAACATATTACTGGAAGGTATGGGTTAGCGATGGTTATAATGAAACAACACAAGAATTTTACTTCTATACACAATTCTTTATAGATTTCTGGTGGATACCTGAATATCCAACAACAGATGATATAGTTAGTTTCTATTCAATTACTGAAGGAGCAGATGACTTCAGATGGGAATTTGGGGATACACATAATAGAAGCGGTATTAATGAAACAACACACAGATATTATCTTGCTGGATATTATAACATTACATTATGTGTTTATAATAGAACGAATAATGTATGGGGCTATCTAACAAAAGAGTTAAGAGTAGATAGAAATGTAACCATCAAAACATTATCATATGGAATTGCTGGTTATAATTTCTTTACTTGGCATATGAATAAAACAAATTCATCAAAACTTGCTGAACTATTAGGTATTACAAATGGATGGATACACTATTACAACAGAAGCAATAATAATTGGGATGGATACTTTATAAATTTCAATGCAGGTATAAATTCAGAAATATATAGATTTGATTGTGCTGTGATAGTAGTTGGTGAAAACATTTCAAAAAGGATAAATTCAACAGATGCATTTATATATATGGAAACTGTGAATTTAAGCAATGGATATAATATTATTTCATGGATTTATCCATCGTGCAGAAATTCAAATGAAATAAACCTTGAAAATGGAGAATGGGTATTTAAATATGATACAATAAATAGAACATGGAAAGGATATTTAAAGGGAGTAGGAGGAAGTATATTTGAAATTAAAGGATATGATGTTGTAATAATATATGCAAATAGGGTGAGGGAATTTGAATTCAATTAGATTAATTAAATATGGAATAGTGTTTATTGCAATAATTGTTGTATTATTAACAACATTATTTGTTATATCTAATGCTCAAATTCCATTCCCGATAGGAATTGCTGGAAGAATAACAGTAGATGAAAATCCAATACCTGATGGCTACACAGTATTTGTTAAAAATTTGAATAACGGAGATTGTGGAAATGCAACAACAAATAACGGATTTTTTGTAATAGCATTAAATGGTAAAAATGAAGATATTATAGAAGCGAGTATAATTTATAATGGTATAAAATATTCAGAAAGAACTGTTGCAAATACATCAAATGCAACTCAATGGATAAATATATCAATAATTACTGGTCAGCAACCTTCTCCTCCGCCATCGCCACCACAATATGAAAACAAACAACCAGTTATAATATTTGATGATTTTATATATGGATATGTTAATGAGCCATTGGAACTTAATGCTTCATTATGCTTTGATGAAGATGGATATATAACAAAATATGAATGGACAATATTTTCATATCCACCTGTAACTCTTATTGGAAAGGTTGTAAATACAACATTTACAAAATCTGGGACATTTTCAGGAATTTTAACTGTTTATGATAATGCCTCTGCATATTCAAAGAAAGTCTTTTATGTTGTTATGAATGATAGCATTTTCATATCGCTTCCTCCAATCGCTGATTTTTACTATGAGGTTAATAATAACAACATAACATTCTATGATAATAGCAGTGATGTAGATGGTATAATAATAAACAGAACATGGAATATAAATGGAAATACATACTATGATAATATTGTAACACTATCATTTGATACTAATATTGTTGAGCTTAATGTTACTCTTATAGTAAAGGATAATGATGGTATTATAAGTTCAACAAATAAATTTTTAAGAATATTTCTTAATGAAAAATCAGAAAAATATGTTTTAAAATTAAATTTTGACAGGAAGGTAATACTGACAATAAAGAAAGATGGTAAAACTGTTGAAAGTGGTGATGGAACAAAATTTGTTTTTACACTTGATGAAGGAGTTTATGAAATTATATACAATGTAATCAGCAATGGAGGTAAAGAATACAGAAGGAACATAAACTTATATAAGGATACTGAAATAGATATAACAACAGAAAAAGAAAAGAAAACCCCAGCATTTGATATTTTACTTGTTATAATATCTATGGGGGTGATTTTATGCATAAGAAGATATATGCATTAATAACAATACTACTTCTTGCTGGAATATCAAACATTTCAATATCGCAGGAGAGAATTCCAGTAGGAGTTGCTGGTTATGTTTTCGATAAGGATGGTAATGTAGTTACTGGAATAAATGTTAAAATAAAAAATATAAATACAACAGAGGAAAAAAATGTAACAACAAATTCATATGGATTATATGCTGTATCAATTATTGCGATGGATAATGACATAATACAGGGAGAGGTAACATATAACAACTCAACATATTATGCAAGTATATATGTTAATACATCAAAAATAACACAATGGCTGAATATATCACTTGTAGCAGGGGGAAATATTCCTCACTGCGATTTTTATTATGAGCCGGAAAATCCAAAAGTTATGGAAAAAATTAACTTTCATTCAATAAGTGTAGATTATGATGGTTATATAGTAAGCTGGGAGTGGGATTTCGGTGATTATTCAATTGGAACTGGAGAAAATACACAGCATTCATATTCTTCAAAAGGAGAATATATTGTTACTTTAAAAGTAAGGGATAATGATGGTCTATATGCTTCATGCTCAAAGATAGTTTTGGTAGGTTTTGATGGGGAGGATGGTGGATATGGAAACGATACAATATTTGTTCCTCCTGCTCCTCCACCATTATATCCTTTAAATCCATATACAATTCCAGAGATGTATGAACTTATTGGAGTAAATAGGATGGGGCATGCGTCAAATGGAATTAAAGTTGCTGTAATAGATACAGGAGTAACACATAGAATTTATAGAGGATATAAACTTGATTATGATTATGATTTATCTGAAATAGAGGCATTGAAATATCCAGAACTTCCAGATGAATTTGATAAAGTAGGACATGGGACATGGTGCAACTTTGCCGTATTCTATGGGTTAAAAAACTTTACAACAAACAGCAAACAGTATTCAATAAAGGTAATTGACAGCAATTATGGTTCTGTTGATGGGTTATTTTATGCTCTTGATTTATGCAAGAAAATGAAGGTTGATGTTGTATCAATATCTTTAGGAGGAAATGGAAGGTTAAGGGATAAACTTGATATGAAAATAAGAGAACTTAAAAGAAGTGGAATAATAGTTGTATGTGCTGTTGGTAATTATGGACCTGCAAAATCAACAATTTTAAGCCCAGCATTATCTCCTTCAGCAGTTGGTATAGGGGCAATAGACCCGCAATTCACAATAAATGAACTTGCTGATGATACAATATGTGAATGGAGCAGTAGAGGACCTGTTGCTGGCTTAAGAGAGAGCAAACCAGATGTTGTTGCTGGTGGAGAAAGCATAATAGGACCATTTTTAGAAGATGAAAAGGTTTTATCTGGAACTTCTATGGCTACACCTATTGTTGCTGGTTCTTGTGCTGTATTATATGCAAAACATAAAGATTTATTTGATTTTATTAAAAAGGAGTATTTCTTTTATAAGGGAGTAGTCCCGTATATATTTGAAAGTGCAATAGAAAAGAAGGCATATCCAAAAGGAGATAAAGATAGTTATGGATATGGAATTCCAAGATTTGATTTGGCAGAAGATTATGCTGTTTTACTTGCATGTTTATTCATAATTTTACTTCCTTTAACAATAATTTTTATTGTTATTATTGCCATTATAATATGTTGGTATTTCAGAAAAAGGAAAACTGAAAAAGTAAAGAAAAAGAGAGGTTAAATTCTCTTTTCTTCTCTCTATATATTGTTGAACCGCCAAATATTTTATTTATCAATCTGGTTATACTGGAAAATTATTTCCTTTTATGTTCTTCAATAGATTTATATAAATCATCCCAGAAGTTATCCATTACTTTTTCATGTTGTTTTTCTGCTTCATGGGTTAAATCATCAATTAATTTATCTATATTTTCTCCAGAGTGTAATTTCTTTGAAATAGAAACATATATTTCTTCACTATCATATCTCTCATCATACCCCAACTCTATACGAATATTTTTGTCATCATGAGTTTCTGTCTTCGGGTATCTTCCTTCCCATTTTTCAAATATCTTCATCGAAATTTTATTTATTTTCTCACCATCTTTAATTCCCTTTTCTTCTGTTCTTTCTTTAAGTGTTTCAAATAAATCTTCCATTGGATTATCATACTGTCTTTCAAGTTTTAATATCTTTTCATTTCTTTTAAAACTGAATTCTATTTTTTCAAAATAATCATAAAAAAGTTCTTCATTTACAACATGGTATCCATAATTTGGATTATCTGCCCCATCCTTTTTATTTATAAAATCTACCATTTCCTTAAATTCATGGAATTCTACTATCTCACATATAGCATAGTCTTTATATACCTTAACTTCTCCATCATTTTCTTTACATTTTTCAGTAAATTCATCAAAAGTTAATATTCCACTCATAATAGTAATTAAATTTGTTATATATAAGAAATCTGGTTATATTGGGAAAATATGAGTTAAACTTATATATACTTCAATACTTATCATTATGGGAGAAAGATATACAAAAAAGGATGCTGAAGCATGCTTTAAAAGACTTGCAAATTTTTTCGGTAAAGAAACCGATTGCTGGGAAAAGAAGGATGATACTTATGTAAGCAAGGTTGGTTGCTGGAAGTTAAGTTATAATCCAACATATGGTGGTTGTTTAATAGAAGAAATTGCCAATGAAGATGGCGCAACAGACCCAGTATTTACATATAGGAGATACCCGCCAAATGAGTTCTGCGAAATGACACGCATAATAGAAAAAGCAATCAAATATTGGGAAAAAAACAAAAAGAAATAAATTAATACTTTTACAACTATAACATCATGGATATTAACTCTATCTGTAATACTTATAGAAGACAGTTATATGATGCAAATTATAGTGTTGAGACAGTATCATACTATCCAGATGAATTAAAGAAATTTCTTGATTTTGTTAAAAATAAAGGTAAAGAAAAAATTGATGAAATAAATATAAATGATGTCATAGAATATAGAAATGAATTGAGTAATTCATATAAAAGCACAATTGTAAGAAAAAAGATGCATGCAATAAAAACATGGATAAGGATGATTTTTGAATTAAATCCATCAGATAGCCATTTCGCAGATTTATATAACAAAATATCTGCAATAAGAACTGTTATGGTAAGAAAGGATGATAAAGGTGGATATGAGCCAATTCCTTTTGAACATTTCATAAAAATACTTGAAAAGGCATCAAATTTTGATATTGAGACAAAACTTTTTATATATTTGCTATTTACGACAGGTGGAAGAAGTCAGTTTTATGGAATAAAAATAGGTGAAATAGATTTTGAAAACAAGGTTTTAAATATTTTTGTAAAGGGAGAAAAAGAGGCGAGAATTCCTTTGCTTAATACAGTGATGAATGTTTTAGTTGAGCATATTATAAAAAAATATAAGGATGAGTTTGATAAACTAATAAATAGGGGAATAGATAAAAATGAAGCAGTAAAAATAGTTGTAAGCAAACATAAAAATGATTTTCTTTTCAAAAATGGAAGGGATGTATATTCAAAAAAACTATCATGGAAGGAGTTAAAAAAGAACAGAGAGGCAAATACAATAAATGCTGAAAGGATATTGAAAAGGGTATGTGAGAATACAAAACTATGGGTATGTAATAGTTGTAATAGGTATGGAAATAGCTCAAATAAGTGTGATATATGCGGTGGAAAGGTAAAATATGTAAGCTACACACCGCATCAGGTAAGGAAGGCTCTTGCAAGATATGGTGAGAAATTCGGGTTATCACTTGAGGGATTGCAGGATTTACTTGCTCATTCACAGATAGATACAACAAAGAAGTATTATAGAGGACAGCAGGATGAAAAGGTAAGAAAAGAACTTGAAGGACTTGAAAAGTTGATTGAAAAACTTTCAGGCACTAATCCTTATTAGCCATATAACATCGTTCAAGAAATCAATAAAAAGTGCAACAAAAAGAACTAATGAACATACAAATGATGCAAATAAAACATCCTTATCATTTAATTTTTCTGGGATATAAATTATTATTAAATATAGAATTGAATATACAAACAACATAAATAATATAATAAGAACTGGCTTATCTATCAAAAATCTGCTGATAATACCGCTCTCTATTGCCCCAAGTGGCATAAGTTTTAGTGTTATCAAAAATGCCATGAAGTTAATCAGAATTGCGGAGAAAAAAATACCTTTTGTTAAATCTTTATATGAAATCATGGTAGAATGAGGTTATATTTTTCAACATTATTTCTGATAACATTACCCACATAGTCATTACATTTTTCTATAAAATCATCCTTCAATATTACCATATGCAAATAATCATTTACTTATATATAAATTTTTTATTTTGACTGAAGTAGCTACTTTTCTTGTATTATTTTTATTCATGAAAGAAAAAATGAATAAAAAGGAACATCCCGCCAGATATATTATATAGACCTTTCACAATTTGAAATAAGTAGATGATAAAATGTTTATGCCAGTATCATGAATGGCGTGTGGAGCGATAAATGCGGAAACATGACCTGAAAGCCACCACCCACGCCTGACTGGGCAATTAAACCTATAACATCTATAACAAAAACAAATATTACTGGAAAACCCCTAATAAATGATATTTTTTACACAAAAAGAGGGGAGGTTTCGTGTAAATTATAGCACTTAAAAGCACTTAAGTTTAGCATTATACTAAACTAATTTTAGAATTTTTGATAATTATTAATACTATGTAATTATGCTGACACAACAACAATAAAAAAATGCATAAAAATGCGATATAAAGCGGGTTAGAATTAACATAATACTTCTGACTATATGCATATAAAAAAATAATGCTATAACGCTTCTATTTCAATTTTTTTATGATTTAAGGGTTTAAGGACTTATCGGCTAAAGATTTTATTGATTTGTTGGCATAACGGCATAACGGCTGAAGATTTTTTTATCGGCTTAACGGCTAAATGGTTAATCGGCTAATCGGCTTATTGCTTATTTTATCGGTTAATTAGTTTATAGATTAAATGTAAAAGTATATAGATACTATTACAATTTTTCGGGTAACCCGAAAAGATTTTTATAAGATATAATTTATCTAAATTTTTATAAATTTTATAAAAATCCAAAAACTTTATATATTCATAAGTAATATAGTGTTGGTGATAAAAATGAATGAAAAAATAGAAATAAATGCTGGGTGTGCCTCCGCCCAGCCCTCCCCTGGAGGAGAAATAGGAGGGAAAAAGGTGATTAAAATGAAGAAGGGAACTTTAATAAATAGCACAAAAGAAGTTGTAATTACAAGGATGGGGATTGATGAGGTGATAAAATGAATAGTGTTTTAAAGTGGGAGAAAAACGGCAAGGAGTTAGTTATTCCGAAGGAGCAAATTGATAAAGCAATGGATATAGGAGAGGACCTGTGGGCTTTATATTTATGTCAGGACCTTACAAAGGAGCAAATTGACAGGGCAATGGATATAGGAGAGGACCTGTGGGCTTTATATGAAGGACAGGCGAATAAATTAACAAAGGAGCAAATTGATAGGGCAATGAAAATAGGGGAGGAGTTACGGTATCTATACAAAGGACAGGCACATAAATTAACAAAGGAGCAAATTGATAGAGCTTTGGATATAGGAGAGGATTTATATGCTTTATATAAACATCAGGACCTTACAAAGGAGCAAATTGATAAAGCAATGGATATAGGAAAGGATTTGGGAGCTTTATATTTATGTCAGGACCTTACAAAGGAGCAAATTGATAAAGCAATGGATATAGGAGTGTATTTAGAAG
>Ga0272448_1004253_pt1 | contig 16455 bp, 14 predicted proteins | sample YNPCB0191_FD_202220 | JGI IMG/M metagenome (GOLD analysis project Ga0272448, IMG submission 202220) | Hot spring sediment microbial communities from Yellowstone National Park, WY, United States - YNP-CB-019-1 | ecosystem: Environmental > Aquatic > Thermal springs > Hot (42-90C) > Sediment...
CTCCTCAAGCGATACGACGGCAAGACAGAGGCCGCACTGGCGGCGTATAATGCCGGTGAAAGCCGCGTGGACCGTTGGATGAAAGCGTACGCGTGGGAAGACATGGCGACCTTTGTCGAGCTCATCCCTTTCAGCGAAACCAGGGCGTATGTCAAGCTGGTCTTGACCAACCAGGCCCATTATCGCCTCCGCGTCTCATCCGCGCCGTCCGCCACGGCTCCTTAGAGATCACCGCAGGGTGCGCCCTTGGGGCATGCCGGCAGTGAAATTCGCCAATCTGGTTCCGGCTCGTCCGGGTCAGGCAGACCGGAAGCGAAAAGATGCAGCCCGAGTCCACAGGTGCGTGGCGCGATGCGAGTGCCGAGGAGGATCGCGAGTGGGTGCGCCAGTGCCAGCAGGGGGAGGAGGCCGGATTCGAAAAGCTGCTGCGCAAGTATCAGCAGGCGGTCTTCAATCTCGTCTACCACAACCTGGGCCCGCGCATCGACGCCGAGGATGTCGCGCAGAAGATTTTCGCCAAGGTCTACTTCGCCATCCACAAGTTCGACAACAATCGCCCCTTTTTCCCCTGGCTCTATCGCATCGCGGTCAACCAGTGCCACGACGAGCTGCGGCGCCTGCGCCGCAGCCGGTTGTACACATTCACCGACCTGAACCTCGAGGAAGTCGAGCGCATCGAAAAACTGATCAACCAGGCTTCGCCGCCGGCGCCGACGGCGGACGAACGGCAGGATCTCCATGGGCTGCTGCTGAAGATGCTCGACCGGCTGAACAAGCAGCAGCGCACGGCGCTGGTCCTGCGCGATATCGAGGGGGTTCCCTACGAGAAGATCGCCGAGATCATGAAGTGTTCCGAGCAGGCCGTGCGGCTCAAGGTGTTCCGCGCGCGCGCGCGCCTGAAGAACCTGGTCATGAAAGCGCTGCGCCGGCGGGAGAGCCTGCGCCGGTAGCGCGTCCGCGGGACTCCGATCAGCCCCGATCCGGTTCCCTCACGCCCATGCCGCCTCCGGTCCCCGCGCATCGCCCCGAGGTGCAGGCGGCCAGGGTTTCCCAGAAGCCGGGGAAGCTGACATCGGCGCACTCGGCCTCATGGATGCGCGTCTCGCCCTCCGCCGCCAGGCCGGCGACGGCGAATGCCATGGCCATGCGGTGATCGCCCGCCGTGACGATGTCGGTGCCGCGCAGCCGTTTCCCACCGCGGATGCGCAGGCCGTCGGGCAGCTCCTCGACCTCGGCTCCCATCGCCTTCAGGTTGGCGGCGAGCAGCGCCAGCCGGTCGCTCTCCTTGTAGCGCAGTTCCTGCGCGCCCGCCACTTCCAGGCCGCCGGCGCAGCGGGCGCCGAGCACCGCCAGCACCGGGATTTCGTCGATCATGGCTGCGGCGGCCTCCTTGCCGATCGCGGGCAGACGCCCCTCGAGAAAGCCCGGGTCGTGGCGCACCCGCAGGTCGCCGCGCGCCTCGCCCGCCTGCTCGCTCTCGTTTTCCACGCGCAGGTCCATGCCGGCATCCTGCAGGTATGCCAGCAGGGCGCGCCGCCTGCGGTTCAGTCCGATCCCCGAGAGGCGCAGGTCGGACCCCGGCACCAGGGCCGCAGCCGCCAGGAAGAAGGCGGCGCTCGAAAGGTCTCCCGGAACTTCCAGCTGCCGGGCGCGCAGCGTCGGCCCGGGCTCGACGAGGATCCAGCCCGCTTCGCCGCGCACGGCGGCACCGAAATGCGCGAGCGCGATTTCGGTGTGGTCGCGCGTCGGCAGCGGCTCGCGCACGGCGGTGGCGCCGCTTGCGTACAGGCCCGCCAGGAGCACGCACGACTTCACCTGGGCGCTGGCCACGGGCAGCTCGTAGCGGATCGCCTTCAGGTCGCCGCCGCGCAGGGTCAGCGGCAGCAGCCCGCCTTCCCTCGAATCCACCCGTGCGCCCATCAGGCGGAGCGGCTCGATGATCCTCTGCATCGGACGGCGCGAGAGGGAGGCGTCGCCGCACAGCGTCGCAGGAAATCCCTGGCCCGCGAGGATGCCGGCGAGCAGGCGCACGGTGGTCCCGGAGTTGCCGGCGTCGAGGGGCGCGCGCGGCTCCTTCAGGCCGCGCAGGCCGCGGCCCGCGATCACGAGCTCGCCTTCCTCGGTGCGCGTGTCCACCCCCAAGGCGCGCAGGCAATCGAGCGTGCTCCGGCAGTCCCTGCCGGAAGCGAACCCGCGTATGCGGGATTCGCCCGCGGCGATCGCCGCCAGCATGGCATAGCGGTGGGATATGGACTTGTCGCCGGGCAGGCGTATGGTGCCGCACAGGGGACCGGCGTATCGTATCGAGCGCATCATGGCACGGACTCCGCGCCGCCGCGCAGCTCCATCTCCATCTTCTTGAGTTTCTTCACCTGGTCCCGCAGCACGGCGGCCGTTTCGAACTCGAAGCGCTTGGCGGCGGCGCGCATCTCCTTTTCCGTGCGCTCGATCTCGGCCTCGATCTCTTCCACGGAAGTGTAGCGCGCCGCTTCCTCGGCGACTTCGGGCAGCTCGCAGTAATCGGCCTCGTAGATCCGCAGGAGCTCGGGATCGAGCGGCTTGACGACGGACTGGGGCGTGATGCCGAACTCCTCGTTGTAGCGCTGCTGCAAGGCGCGGCGGCGGTTGGTTTCCTCGATCGCCCGGCGCATCGCTCCGGTCATGGTGTCCGCATACAGAATGGCCTTGCCGTTGATGTGCCGGGCGGCGCGCCCCGCGGTCTGGATGAGGGAGGTCGCGGAGCGCAGGAACCCTTCCTTGTCGGCGTCGAGGATCGCCACCAGCGAAACCTCGGGAAGGTCCAGCCCCTCGCGCAGCAGGTTGATGCCGATGAGGGCGTCGAATTCGCCGGCGCGCAGCGCGCGCAGGATCTTGATGCGCTCGAGCGTCTCGATCTCCGAATGCAGGTAGCGCACGCGCAGCCCCATTTCGGTGTAGTACTCCGCCAGGTCCTCCGCCATGCGCTTGGTGAGCGTCGTGACGAGCACGCGCTCGTTGCGGGCGGCGCGCGCGCGGATCTCCTCCATGAGGCTGTCCACCTGGCCCGCCACCGGCCGGACCTCGATCTCGGGATCCGTCAATCCGGTCGGGCGCACGATCTGCTCGACGACCACCCCTCCCGATTTCGTCAGCTCGTACGGCCCGGGAGTGGCCGAGACGTAGATCACCTGGTTCAGCCGCTCTTCGAACTCGTGGAAGTTCAGCGGCCGGTTGTCCAGCGCCGAGGGCAGACGGAAGCCGTACTTCACCAGGTTTTCCTTGCGCGAGCGATCGCCGAAATACATGCCGCGCACCTGCGGGATGGTGGCATGGCTCTCGTCGACGAACAGCAGGGCGTCGCGCGGCAGGTAGTCCAGCAGCGTGGGCGGCGGCTCGCCCGGCTTGCGGCCGGTCAGGTGCCGGGAATAGTTCTCGATGCCGCGGCAGTATCCCAGCTCCCTCATCATCTCGACGTCGAACAGGGTGCGCTGGCGCACCCGGTTGGCTTCGAGCAGCTTGCCCTCCCCCTCCAGACGGGCCTGCCATTCCTCCAGCTCTTCCAGGATGCTGTCGATCGCGGCCAGCATCTGGCTGCGCGGCTGGACGTAGTGGGACCTGGGGTATATCGGCAGCCGCTCGTGCTGTTTCAGGACGCGCCCCGTGAGGGGATCGATCTGCGCGATCGAATCGATTTCGTCGCCGAACATGTCGATGCGGATCGCCAGTTCGTCGTAGCTGGGGAAAACCTCGACGACGTCGCCGACCGCGCGGAAGTGGCCGCGCTCGAGAACGAAATCCTGCCGGGCGTACTGCATCTCCACCAGGCGCCGCAGCAGGTCGTCGCGCCGGATCTTCTGCCCCTTCTCCAGGAAAAGCAGCATCCCGTAATAGGCTTCGGGCGAGCCCAGGCCGTAGATGCAGCTGACGCTGGCCACGATGATGCAATCGCGCCGTTCGAAGAGCGAGCGGGTGGCCGAGTGGCGCAGCTGATCGATCTCGTCGTTGATGAGGGCGTCCTTCTCGATGTAGGTGTCGGTGGCCGCAATGTAGGCTTCCGGCTGATAGTAGTCGTAGTAGGAGACGAAGTATTCCACGGCGTTGTCCGGAAAGAAGCTGCGGAACTCCCGGTAGAGCTGTGCCGCCAGCGTCTTGTTATGGGCCAGGACCAGGGTGGGGCGCTGCAGCGCCTCGATGACCTTGGCCATGGTGAAGGTTTTGCCCGATCCGGTCACGCCGAGCAGGACCTGGTGCTTTTCGCCGTCTTCCACCCCGCGCACCAGTTGTTCGACGGCGGCCGCCTGGTCGCCGCGGGGCTCGAAGGGGGTGCTGAGGCGGAAGCGCGTGGGGCGCACCGACAGCTTCGTGCCGGCTGCGCCGCACTGGGACGACTCCCGGTCGAGGCGTCTTCTGTCAGGGGCCATGGCGAACTCGCAATCTTTCATTATACCCCGTACGCGCGCCGGCAGCAGTTTCCGTGCTCGCGCAGCCCCATTTCCCGATTGCCGCCCCGCCGCCTTTGTGATTTCATGATGCCCATGATGCTTTGGGCTGCCTTGGCGAGTCGGAGGCCGAATGCGCGTGAACGTGTCTGAGTTGCGGAGGCATTGTCGAACCGTGTCGGCGGCGCTTCTGTCGGCGCTGCTCGCTGCCGCGCCGGCCGCCGCCCAGATGCCCTCGAACCCTTACGGGCGCGGCGCGGCGGGTGCGAACGGCGTGGTCGCCGCCGCCAAACCCGAGGCGTCGCAGGTCGGCATCGAGATTCTCAAAATGGGAGGGAATGCCGTCGACGCGGCCGTGGCCGTGGGGTTCGCCCTCGGCGTTCTCGAGCCCAACGCGAGCGGCATCGGCGGCGGCGGCTTTATGATCCTGCGGCTGGCCGGCATGAAGAGCGCCGTCGTGATCGACTTCCGCCCGACCGCGCCGGCGGCGGCCGCCGCCGACATGTACCGCCTGGATGAGAAGGGCAGGCCGATCGGCAGCGCTTCGACTGAAGGCGGCCTGGCCTCGGCCGTGCCGGGAGAGGTGAAGGGCCTGCTTTACGCCCTGGAGAATTACGGATCGAAGAAGCTCACCCGGGCGCAGATCATCCAGCCTGCGGTCGACTGGGCCGAACGGGGCATACCCGTCACCGCGAACCTGGCGCAGATCATCAAGGACAACTTCGGCAAGCTGCGGAAGTACGAAAACGGCCTGGCGATTTACGCCAGGGACGGATTTCCGTACGAAGCCGGCGACACGATCGTCAACCGGGATCTGGCGGCCACGCTGCGCCGCATCCAGAAAGAGGGCGCGGATGCGATCTACAAGGGCGAGATCGCGGGCAGGATCGTCGACGAGGTGCGCAAGCGCGGCGGGATCATGACGCTGCAGGATCTCGCCGATTACCGCATCAAGGTGCGGGAACCGATCGCCGGGAGCTACCGGGGCTATACGCTGCTGACGCCTCCGCCGCCTGCCGGCGGCACCCACGTGGTGCAGTTGCTCCATATCATGGAAAACTTCGATGTCGCCGGGCTCGGCGACGCGACGGCGCCGTGCGCGCATCTCTGGTCCGAAGCGATGAAGCTCGTCTTCGCCGATCGCGCGAAGTATTCCGCCGATCCCGATTTCGTCCGGGTTCCCTTCCGCGGAATGTCTTCCAAGGCCTATGCCAAGGAGCTTGCCGGCCTGATTGCGCCCGACAAGGTGATGCCGGCCGCGGCGGCCGGCGATCCTGCGAAGTACGAGTCCGGCTCCACGACCCATTTCAGCGTCATGGACAGGGCGGGCAACATGGTGGCCGTGACCAAGACGATCAACCACTTCTTCGGCTCGGGCGTCGTGGTTCCCGGAACGGGCATCATCATGGGCGACGACATGGACGACTTCGAGCTGAAGCCCGGTTCGGTCAATTCCATCGAGCCCGGCAAGCGCCCTCTGTCGAGCATGAGTCCGACGCTGGTCCTCGACCCGCAGGGCCGCGCGTTCATGGCCCTGGGTTCGCCGGGCGCGACACGCATCATACCGACGGTGGCGCAGGTGATCTCCAACGTGATCGATCACGGCATGCCGATCCAGCAGGCGATCCATGCGCCGCGGCTCTTTCAGCGCCAGTCCGGCAGCCTTCTCATGGAGGGCCGCTATCCGGTCGGCGCCTACAACGGTGTCAGGGCGCTCGGCCACGAGGTTTCCCTGGGACAGGACTACGACCCGTCGTTCGGCGGCGTCCATGCCGTGCTTTACGATCACGCGGCGAAGATCCTGCACGGCGGTGCGGATCCCCGCCGCGACGGTCGAGCGGCCGCCTACTGACCGCGGATGCGGCGCCGACGGAGATAAGGAGAAGGAGATGAAACGCAACCTTGCGCTCGCCGTTTCGCTGGGCCTGGCGGCCCAGGCCGCCTGGAGCGCCGCCCAGGCCCTCAAGACGCCCGTCGCGCAGAAGCCCGCGCTGCTGACCTCCGTGGGCCAGAGCGCCGACGTCGAAATGGTCAAACTGCTGCTCGAAAGGGCGGGCGTGCCGCACAAAGTCGGCGCGCAGGCCAAGGCGTCCGAACTCGCGGCCTCGGGTGCCAGGACGCTGATCGTCGTCGTGGGCGGCAGCACCAAAGGACTGGGCGCCGCCGGAATCTCCGCCGAGGCCGAGCTCGAGCGCTCCCGGGCCCTGCTCGCCGAAGCCAGAAGACTGGGAATGGCCGTCATCGGGCTGCATGTGGGCGGCGAGGCGCGGCGCGGCGAGCTGTCCGACAAGTTCATCAGGGCCGTGATCCCCGACAGCGACTACGTCATCGTGGTCGCAAGCGGCGACAAGGACGGACTCTTCGGCAAGCTCTGCGGCGGCAGAATCCCCCTCGAGAAGGTGGAGAGGATCTCCGGCGCCGTCGACCCGCTGCGCAAGGCGTTCCAGTAGCCGGGCGCGGGCCTGCGGATCCGGAAGCCATGAGCCATACCGACGCGTTGCTCCTTCTCCTCACGGCGGCGAGTTTCGTCGCTCTGGTCGTGGCCGCCAGGCTGCCGGTCTCGCTGAGCCTCGCCGTATCGTCGGTTCTCCTGTCCCTGGCCGCGGGCAAGGGTTTTCCCCTCGACCACCTGGTCGAAGGGATGTTCAGCTACCTCGACGTCAGCCTGGTCATCATCACCGCCATGATCCTGATGAAGGTGCTCGAGGCGAACGGCCTCCTGGAAGACCTCACGCGCAGCATCATCGCGCGCCTGGGCCGCTCGCCGATCCTTCTCCTGGTCGCCCTGACGGTGGTGATCATGTTCCCCGGAATGATCACGGGTTCCTGCACCGCGTCGGTCCTGGGGACCGGGGCCATCGTCGCGCCCGTGCTCATGCACATGGGCCTGCCGCTCGCCGAGGCCGGCGCCGTGATCTCGAGCTCGGCCGTTTACGGCATGATCGCCCCGCCCGTCAACATACCCGTCATGATCATCGGCGGCGGCATCGACATGCCCTACGTCGGCTTCGGCCTCATCCTCGCGCTCGTCACCTTCATCCCCGCGGCCCTGACCACGCTCTGGATCTCGCGCCCGTGGATCGACCGGGTGAAGCTCGCCGCCGTCGTCGATGCGATCGGTGCGCGGCCCGAGCAGGCGGTTCCCCGGGGGGCGCGGCGTTTCCTGCTCTACCTGCCGCTCTTCATCATCGTCGTTCTGATGGCCGGCCCCAAGGCCTTCCCGGGGCGGTTCCCCGATCCGCGCCTGCCGCTGACCTTCCTGCTCGGGAGCCTCGCCGGCCTGGCCGCGGGCAAGCGCTTCGACATCGTGCGCGCGGCGCGCGCGGGCGTGAGCGAGATTCTTCCGGTCATCGGCATCCTCGTGGGGGTCGGCATGCTGATCGAAGTTCTCACGCTCACCGGCCTGCGGGGCGCCATCGTCGTGGGATCGCTCGCCATTCCGGGGGCTTTCCTCATCGCCGCCATCGCCGTAAGCCTGCCTCTTTTCGGCGGCATCTCCGTTTACGGCGGTGCGAGCGTTCTCGGCGTGCCCTTCGCTCTGGCTCTGCTCGGGCGCAACCCCGTCGTCGTGCTGTCGGCCCTCTCGCTCATCGGCGCCATGGGCAGCTACGTGCCGCCGGTCTCCTTCACGCCGGTCGTGACCGCCGGCCTCATCGGCGCGGACTACCTGGCCATCGTGCGCCGCTGCCTGGTCCCGGCGATCGCCGCCGTGATCGCCGGCGTTCTGCTGCTCGTTTTCGCCGACCCGATCGGGCGTTTCCTCGGAGTGTGAACATGATCACCGTGATCTACCGGGTCATCGTCCTTCTGGCCGTGATCCTCGTACTGGCCGAAATATTCTCCCAGCGAAGCCTCAGGCTGAAAATCAACGCGGCGCTCGTGCTCGTGCCCCTGGTTTTGCGCGCTTTGATGATCGCGTAGGAGCCCGCCGTGAAAAGAAGGCCCCCAGACATGAGCGGAACTCGGCTGAGGCGCGGGCTTGCGTCTTCGATTTTGGCGCTCGCGGGCGGCGCGGCCGTGATCGCGGCCGCAGTCCCCGGCCGCCTCGCGCAGGAAAGGGACGAGCGCATCCGCAGGGGCCCCGGGGTCACCGCGGTCCGCAGGCTTTCCGACTGGTTCCCCGGCATCCGCGGCTCGCGCGGCGACACCGCCGTCTATGTCCTCGACTCGGGCAGGCCCGGCGGGAGCGCGCTCATCCTCGGCGGAACCCACGGCAACGAACCGGCGGGTTACATCGCCGCCATTCTCATGGTGGAAAACGCCGTGCCCCGGGCCGGAAGGCTTCTGGTGATACCGCATGCCAACCGTTCGGCCATGACGCACACCGACTGCCAGGAAGCTTCGCCGCGCTTCATCGAATTCCGCGGCGCATCCGGGCCGCGGAGATTCCGCTACGGCAGCCGGGCGACCAACCCGACCGATCAATGGCCCGATCCGGACATTTACGTCCACGCCGCGTCGGGACAGAAACTCTCCGGGGCCGAAACCAGAAACCTCAATCGCGCCTACCCCGGCCGTCCCGACGGCACCTTCACCGAGCGTGTGGCTTGGGCCATCACCTCCCTCGTCCGGGCCGAGAAGACGGATATCGTCCTCGACCTGCACGAAGCCTCGCCGGAATACCCCGTCGTCAACGCGATCGTCGCACACGAGCGCGCCATGGAGGTGGCTTCCATGGCCGTGCTCAATCTTGAACTGGAGGACATCCGGATCTCCCTGGAACCTTCGCCGTTGAACCTGCGCGGGTTGTCGCACCGCGAGCTGGGAGATTACACGCAGGCCCTGGCCATGCTCCTCGAGACGTCGAATGCGTCGCAGGGGCGGCTGCGCGGCGCTACCGACATGCGCCTGGTCGTCGACGGGACCGACGACAAGTACCTGCGAGCCGCGCGGCTCGGCAGGCTCGCCGTGCCGTTCGATGAAAACGGGTGGCCTCTGAAGCAAAGGGTGGGGCGACACACGTCGGCGGTCATGGCGATCTTCGATGCCTTCAGCGCCGGGAACCCGGACAAGCCGATTCTCGTTTCGGGCGTTCCCGGACATGCGGAGCTCATGGAAAAGGGGCTCGAGCCCTTTTTCTGATCGGTGCCGGTTCGCCGGCAGCGCAGGTGCCTAATGGATACGGCGACGATCGAGAAAGTGCTGCGCCGGCTGCGCAGGGAAATCCGGAAGTGGAAAGTGCCCGCCGTCGGCAGGGTCGCGCAAAAGGCGGCCGACCGCCCCTTCGAGACCCTCGTCGGCACCATGCTCTCGCTGCGCACCAAGGATGCCGTGACGGAGCGCGCGGCCGAAAGACTGCTGGCGCGCGCCTCCACGCCGGCGGCGCTCGCGGCCCTGGCGCCGCGCACCATCGAGCGACTGATCTATCCCGTCGGCTTCTACCGCACCAAAGCGAAGAACCTGCGCGCAACCTGCCGCATCCTGGTCGAGCGGCACGGCGGGCGCGTGCCGCGTACAATGGAGGAGCTGCTCGAATTGCCCGGGGTCGGCAGGAAAACCGCCAACCTTGTGCTCACCGTGGGCCACGACGAATACGGCATATGCGTCGACACCCACGTTCACCGGATCGTGAACCTGTGGGGATACGTGAAGACGAAAACCCCGGCCGAGACCGAGGCCGCCCTGCGCAGCAAACTGCCCAGGAAGCACTGGAAGTCGATCAACGATATCCTCGTGACCTTCGGCCAGAATCTCTGCGTTCCGGTTTCGCCCTGGTGCAGCCGATGCCCGATCGAGGATGCATGCGCCAAGGTTGGACTGAAGCGCAGCAGATAAGAGCCGATCACTCACGCACGTCCATACGGATGGTCGTGTCGAGAGGGCCGAGCATGCAACGCTCGTCCTTTCGGGGGCCTAAAATTTCAGCGCCCTTTCCCCGGGAAGAGAAAGGGCGCCGCTCGGGTGTAGGTGGGTACTAAGGGTGGAAAGGAGGTTTATGTCGGAACGATTCTCCTTTTCAGGGTTGTACTTTGCTCTATCCAGCTGATAATCTTTGCCAAAGGTTAACGCTTTGTCAAGCTAAATTTTAACCGGGTATTCCGTCGGAGCGCTGCCGGGTCAACGCGCGCCGAAGCGGTGCATGCGGCAATAGAAGTACGGGCGCAAAAGCAGCTTCAGGAGCCGGATCCAGCTCTGGTACATGCGGTCGGCCGGCGCATCCCGTGCCAGATAGAGCGTATCCTCGGGCTGGAGCGACAGGCTCCAGTAGATATTGGGTGCGACGTCGATCGGCAGGCTGTGCGCCCGGCAGGTCCGGTAGACATGGCGGAAGACCTTCTCCATGTCCCGGAAAGCCGGAGGCGGATGATCCTCCAGGGCGGTCCCCAGCAACGGCCTGAAGATACACACCAGGGGATATGCGCCGACACAGCCGATGTACTCGATGGCATGAAGCGTATCCGCCAGGGGTTCGATTCCCGCGATGATCTGGCCTGAAACCCTGCCCTTGCCCATGCGGCGCGCGCAGTGCTCGAGGGCGCGGAAGAATTGCGAACGCCCTATCGCCTCGGCCTTGCCGGGCAGGTAGCGCCGGAAGTACTCCGGGTTGTAAAACTCGAAGGAAAACGACAGGTGGTCCGCCCCGAGCGCCAGGGCCTCGTCGTAAAGCGCCAGGTCCCTTTCCGGAGTGAACTGGACGCCGACGATCAGGCCGGCCTTTTCCTTCAGCGCCCTCAGATACGGGAATGCGTCTCTCAATCCGCCCGCGCCGTGGTAACCGCTCTGCAGCAGCACGAATGTGATGCCCGATTCCGCGCGCGCGGCCAGAGCCGTCTCGACGACATCGTCCACGCCGGCCGGCCGTTCCTCTTCCCAGGAGGAATCCAGGCCCGTGCCGCAAAAGACGCAGTTCTGCGTCGCCTTCCAGAAGCGGCAGCGGTCGCCGATCAGGATCGACAGGCAGGTGCCCTGGAGCGTTGCCACGCTGCCCATGCGCAGCCCGCTCGCAGTCCTCGCCTCGTACCAGCCCGGCCGCGGGACCAGCCGCACCGGGTAGGTGAAACCGTTTCTCGTGTCGCGGATCCGCTGGCCGCCGCCGGCCGCTTCGAGGCAGTAAGGCGTTTGCGCCACGAACCTTTCCGCCACGGGGGCGTTGACCCAGACATCGCGCAGCGGACCCGGGATCACAAGCTCGAGCCCGCTTCCCAGGCCGGCGCGGCTCGACGGGAGATGTATTCCTTCGAGTGCGGTACGCGCGGAGTCGCTGATGCGCAGGCCGCTGCACAGGATGTCGATCTTGAGCTCTCCGGGGTTGAGCTGCTTTTCGGTCATCGGCCGGACAGGGTCGCCCTCCAGGTTGAACAAACTCTAGCGCGCGCCCGCAGCGCGGTCAAGGTCGAGATGCCGGGGAGGAACGGCGGGGTCGAGGCGGCGAAAGAAACAGCCGCCCCGATGCGCATCGCATCATCGGTAGAGCCCCCGCCGCAGGTTCCGGCGGATTCTCCTTATTTCGCAGAGGACCTGGAAATACGACGCCAGGCTCACCTTGCTTCCGGGTGCGTCGGTCCAGGTGATCGGAACCTCCCGCACCCTGTAGCCGCATGCGCGGGCGATGACGAGCGCTTCGATGTCGAAACCCCAGCGATCGATCGTAAGGCGCGGAAAGATCGCGCGGGCGCTGCGCTCGGTGAACAGCTTGAAGCCGGCCTGGGTGTCGCGGATTCCCGGGACGGCCAGCAGGCGAATCAGGAGATTGCCTGCGCGTCCTGCCAGCTCCTTGCGGAGCGGCTGGCGCACCGGGATGCAGGCACCGGGCACCTGGCGCGAGCCGATCACGATGTCATAGCCCCGCTCGAGCCAGGGCCAGAAGCGCTCGACCTGCTCGATCGTGGTGGAGTTGTCGGCATCCATGAACAGGCGGAAGCGCCCGCAGGCGTTCTCCATTCCCAGGCGTACGGCCGCACCCTTGCCGTGATTGGCCCGGTCCGGGTGCTGCAGCAGCCGGAGGCTGCGGCCCGCGCCGCGCCGCTCCAGGACCGTTTGCGCCGTGCGATCCCGCGAGCCGTCATCGACAACCAGGATTTCGGATCGATAAGGCATGCGCGCCAGGTAATCTTCCACCAGGGCGAGGGTATGCGGGAGGCGTTCTTCTTCGTTGAAGGCGGGAATAACGACCGAAAGGTGGATATCCGTGCCTGCCGCGGCCATGGCGCTTGCCCCAACCAAGCCCACACATTACCACAGCGACCGGCAGGCAGATCAGGAAAACCGGCTGCGGCTCAGCCGGCGGGCGAGGGCTTGGCGGGAGGGTACCGGGGAAGCGTCCACTTGTGGCCATAGCGCAGAACGGTTATGCGAACCTTGCGTCGGCCGAAGGCCAGTGCCTCTTCGAGGTCTGGCATGTAAATGTCGATTATGGAACCCGTTACGAGACCACCGGTATCCAGGACCTCGTAAATACCACGGTATTCCGTGTCTTCCAAGCGGATCAAGGACCCGAGGGGCAAGACGCTCGGATCGGCGGCGACGATGCCGGGAGCTACAGGCGCGCCCGACTTGGTGATGCCGGGATCGCAGTAGGCCGTTGCCTCGAATTCCAGCAGGCAGGTCGTCAGGGGCGCAAGAAGCGACGGGTTGACGGGATCGCCGTCGGCTATCTCCTCGCAGGCAAGCAGCGGGATGGCGATGACGAGATGGCGGACGCAGCGGCAGAGGCGGGCGGCAGCTCGGTGTGCCCTTTTCGCCAAGCCATACTTCATCGACGCGGCAGTGATCGTCATCCGGCAATCGCTTCCTTGATGCGAAGGTCCCTTCAAGGGACCCAGACCGTCGGAGGGCCCACCCGGCCGCTTCCGACCCGGCATACTCGTTCGAGGGGCGCACTCAAGGGTATCGAACCGCCCAGATCGATTCAAGTTTTTCTTTGGACTCAAAAGATCATGTCATGTCCGGATGATTTGACTTCCGCCTTTGAGGTGCCGCATGCCGCGGCATTGTAAAAAAGGCGATTCGGCTGCGTGCCTGATCGCTGACTGCTGATCTCTGACGGCTGCTTACTTGCCGCTCAGATACGGAATCGTCATGGGACCTTCCGGGAGAACGGCGATCGGCGCATCCCTGCCGATTCTACGCAGCTCCTCCGCGATGCGGGCGGCCGGATCCTCGACCGGCTCGAGATGGGCCCTGCGGACCTCGCCCGGGTCCATTTCCGAATACAGGGCGATACGGGCCTTAAGGAGAAGCCCGGCGAGAACCTGCGCTTCCCACTGGTCGCACAATCGAAAGCCCGGGGTCATGACCGTTCGGAGAATGGCCTCCGGCGAATCGTGATCGAGCAGGAGCTTGCGGAAGTTGCCGTGATCCGGGAAGCCGTCGTCGCAGCGGGAGGCGCACAGAATGAAGCCTCCCGGTTCGACTATCTGGGCGGCGGCCGCCATGCCTTTGACGCTTTGGTAGAGATTCTGGTCCAAGGGATAACCGCTGTTGCTGGTTATTACGATGGGAAAAGGATGCCGGCAGGGCACCATGGCGACATCCCGGGCGAACCTGCACCCTTCAGCATGCGCTTCGGAGACGCCCCCGCAGAAGAAACCTGTGATCTGCCGCTCGCGGTTTTGCGTCACGTTGATGCAGAAGTCCACCGGCAGGAGAGAGCCGTTGGCGCGGATCAGCTCCTGCGTCGGGTTCCCTTCCAGGACTCCCCAGGTGCTGCGCGGGTCTGCGATGATCGGTGCGCCGTGGTATTCCATGATGGAATCGACGTCGGCAACGCCGGGGAAGATACCCTTGTAGCCCCCGGAGAAGCCCGCCATGAAGTGCGGTTCAATGAAGCCCAGGACTATCCGCCTGTCGGCCTCGACGTACTCCCGGTTCATGCGCACGGTCATCCCCGACAAGGATCTTCCCGCCGGCACCAGCCCCGCGGGGTCGTAGGCCGAGTGATTGATCACACGATAGCGCGACATCAACGCCCACCCGACCATGGAGGCGAGCTCCTCCGGAGTATTTCCCCGGTGCGTGCCCGTGCCGTTGACTATGGTGATGCGCGCTTCGGGGACATGCGCGATTTCCTCCAGCGTCCATTCGAGGAGGCGGTCCGTCGCCAGAGGCCGAGTCCGATCCGGAATCACTATGGCCACGCGGTCCGCAGGCTTTACCACTTCCTTCAACGGCCTGCCGGAAACAGGCCGGCGCACCGCATCCCGGAATGCAGCGCGCTCGTCCGGCAGTCCGGGTTGATAGACCGGAGCGAGCACCGTGACGTTCTCGGACGGTATGTCGAATGAAAGGCCCCGTTTGCCGTATTGAAGAAGCATTCTCATCAGAGGATCTCCGCGAGCTCGGAGACAGCCGACCCGCCAGCCGAGTCTCGATTATATCGGGAGTCCCGCACCGGGACAATCTCCCCCGATGGACGCCGGTGAGAAATGCCATTGACATTCTTCCTCGACTCGATTTATACATTCGATTGTATGAATCGAACGATTGACCAAACAGGTCGTGCCAGCAGGGACGATACCAAGACCAGGATCATGGACGCGGCCGAGATGTTGTTTGCAGAACGAGGCTACGAAGCCGCCTCGCTGCGGGCCATAACCGCAGCGGCGGGTGCCAACCTGGCCTCGATCAACTATCACTTCGGATCCAAGGAGGCCCTGCTGAGAGCGGTGATGGCTCGCAGGCTCGTCCCATTGAATCTGCGCCGACTGGAAATGCTCGGGCGCTTCGAGGCGGAATACGATCCCGCCCCGGTCCCTGTGGAAAATATCCTGCGGGCGCTGCTCGAGCCCATCTCTTCGGCTGCGCGATCGCAGGAGGGATCATGGCAGCGGTTCCGCCTCCTCGTCGGGCGCATGTACAGCGAGCCCACACCGAGAATCCTGGCGGTCTTCTGGGGTGAACTGTCCGAGATCGCCGGTCGTTTCCAGGCAGCCATTCGCCGTGCGTGCCCGCATCTGCCGGAGAATGAGTTTTACTGGCGGGTTCATTTCACCGTCGGCGCCATGGCGCATACCCTTTCCGCCGGCACCCTTCTGGAGATGCTCTCCCGGGGAAAATGCGATCCTTCGGACCTGGCCGAAGGTGTCGAACGCCTCATTGCGTTCGCGGCCGCGGGCTTCCGAGCTCCGGCGACGGAAGCGCCGGGCGGTGCTGGCGGCCGGCCGGCCGAATCGGGCCGTACCGGGCCGCAGGGAGCCGACTCATGACGACACAGCAGATTGCTTTCAGCATGATCGCCCTATGGCTGGCCGCTTGTGCGCCGCTGCCTTCCCAGGAGCCTTCCGGGCCGCACTCGATCGCGGGGGCGCAGGCTTCGCCCTCGCCCCTGCGCCTGAGCCTCAAGCAGGCCGCCGAGATGGCGCTCGCTCCCTCGGGCAGCGCGCGCCTGCAGCTTGCCGCGGAGGCTGTCCGCCAGGCGCGCAGCCAGTCGGCCCAGGCGCGCTCCGCCCTCCTGCCGAACCTGGACGCCGCCGTCGCCCAGCAGAGCCAGACGCGCAACCTGGAGGCCTTCGGGATCGGGCTGCAGATGCCGCCGACGCCGTTGTTTTCCTTTCCCAAGTTCGTCGGCCCCTTCCATACCTTCGATGCCCGGGTGAGTGCGCGCCAGAGTGTTTTCGACCTGAGTTCCATCCGGCGCTTCCAGGCATCCCGGGAGGCCCTGGGACTGGCCCGGACCGAGGAGGAGCACGCCCGCGAGCAGGTCATCGGTGAAGTCGCGCGGGCTTATCTGGCGGCCTTGCGCGCCGAGGCCGGCCTGAGGGCGGCTGCGGCCAATGTGGAGCTTGCCGAGGCCCTGCTCTCGTTGGCGGCCGGGCAGAAGGAGGCCGGCGCCGGCACGGGAATCGAGGTCACCCGGGCCCGCGTCCAGCTTGCCGACCGCAGGCAGCGCCTGCTCGAGGCCCGCAACGAAAGGACGCGCGCGCACCTGACGCTTCTCAGGGCCATCGGTCTCGATCTGCAGACGGCGTTGGAATTGACCGACGAGATGTCGTACTCGCCCGCCGCGCAGATCTCCCTTCCGCAGGCGCTCGCCGTGGCCCTGGAGTCGCGACCGGACTGGAAGGCGCAGCAGCAGAGGCTGGAAACCGCACGCCTGCGC
>Ga0272448_1004254_pt1 | contig 16453 bp, 5 predicted proteins | sample YNPCB0191_FD_202220 | JGI IMG/M metagenome (GOLD analysis project Ga0272448, IMG submission 202220) | Hot spring sediment microbial communities from Yellowstone National Park, WY, United States - YNP-CB-019-1 | ecosystem: Environmental > Aquatic > Thermal springs > Hot (42-90C) > Sediment...
CAAAGGTTAGCACATAGGCTGCCGAGTCTGTCCGACGCCCGGCGCGCCCGGCGCGTTGGATGTAATTCGCTGTCGTAGGCGGCATGTTTCGCAATAGGACTGCCTGTAAATCCCCAACATCCACGCCTAGCTCAAAGGTGGTAGAGCAACTTAACACGTTGATCTCACCTTTGATGAAATGATCCTGCACTTCGGCGCCAGCCTTAGGGGTCCATTGAGCGGTATGCTCTTCTGCCTTGAGCGGATAAACCCGTTCGGAAAGATACAGCCGGCGGTAAAGGTTTTCCGCGATCATCTCCGATTGAGTAGCCAGAGGCATCAAATGCCCTGTACACCCATAAGTCATGCAAACATCGTCCACGCCCTGGGAGTAGATATTCTTACATCGGCTGCAAATGTACCAGCCATTCAAATCATCTAGTGTCGGGATGACTTCCCAGAGGGCATGATCAACCTGGTGAACCCAGCCCAAATTCGGCTGCGTGACATCTTTGCCGGGGAAGACTTCTCGCCAGGGGCTGAATGATGAATCGAGGTAATCCCACAGGCTTTTTAAAGTATCTAGAGCGATTTGTCTCGCCTGGTCTGGTGGTATCTGGCGATGGAGCAAAATTCGCTCTAGATAATCCAGACGAGCGTTCCGATGTCCATTTGCAGGCATCCATGAAAAAACGCCCCTGTGTGCATCGGCTCCTTGTCCGCGCACATACAGCATCCGATTACGCGGCTTGAAATCGGCGTGGCGGAATATGTTTTGATTAGGCAGTAAGTAAGTCACTGCGCCTTGCATGCGCAGCGTATTCAATAAGTTGCGAATTAACCGAAAAGCAGCCAGGCGATCCAAACTCCAGGGGGGCTGGGTCAAAACCTCCGGAATCCTCCAGTTCGGGTCCAGGTGCGGTTCAAAACGAATCAAGCCCAAGCCTTCCAGACTAATACGACGATCCAAGGGCGTAAAATCTTGCATCAGCCAGATTGCCATTCTCTGCTGTCGGGCCATAGGGGATTCTTGCGGACTAAACAGACCGACCTGATTTGCCTGGTTCATTAAGGGCTGAACGAGATCTTGAATGCGAATCGGGTCAGAGGTGGCTTGCCGGATAGATTTCAAAGTCTTTATGATTAATGCCCGTCGCAGAGAACGCATGTGAGCCCGTTCAAGATATGGAGCAAAGAAGGCAGCATTTTGGCGGCTATCTGTGAAATTGAGCAACTTCCGCCCTTCGCCTGGAATATTGGCGAATTTTTCATCGCTAGCGGGCGGGATTTGCTCGTACAACGCGCTGGCTAATATGCTGACCGGGGCATCTTGACCGGTGAGAAAGCGATAGACAGCGCCGCTGCTCGAGCGGGTTGAGCAGCTCACACATCGTTTGAGGGTCTTCTTTCTCCCCAAATCTACCTGGTTAATAACCAGCAATCCCGCCTGGCAATGGCACTGGCGTGGGGATTGGCGCTCCTGGATTTGACCGCATTCAGGGCACAGCCAACGTTTATTCAAATGCTCAGGTTCATCATCCTGATCGCGATCAGTCTCATGAATGATCTTTTCATCTTCATCCTCTTCAGCGCTCTGCTCCAGAAACACATAGTAAGAACTGCCACGCACCGATTCACTCAAATACAAGGCGCTATCCTGAACCAGATAGACATTATTAGGGTTGATTTGAAACCTTGGCGGATTTTCATCTAATTGCGCACCGGGTTTCTCTTTACCCACTAAATAGGCTACACCGCAGCGAGTGCAGTTGGCTAACTCAAAGATCCGGCTCTGACAGGTTGGACAAAATTTTTGGCGGTTGAGAAACAAACGCGGTTCACCGTTCTTGTGACCGCCTTTATTCAGACACACAAATGCACCTTCCAGGGCTCGGGCAAAAACATGATAGCGGGCTGGTAAGAGGGGCATTTCTTCGCTGCCTGTGCGCGCCATCACTGCCAAAGCCACCAGGTCTACCAATGCCTGCTCAGGATTTGAGGCATCTGGGAAAACCGCGCTTGCTACGCGATCGAGGAAGGAGGGCGTCGTTTTCAATGTTTCAAGTAAATCGCGCAGCCTTTCATCCCCGTTCAGTACTTTGTATAACCAGCGCTGAACCGCCAGTTGGGGGTCTTGTTGCGCAGCAAGACGCGCCTGCTGTAGGATATTCAGCGGGACACCCGCATTCAAGGCAGCGGCTTCGAGTTGATCGATTCTCATTTCCGACGAAAGTTTTTTCTCGTCAAGCACATGATGAAGAGCGGTATACAGTTCTGGCGCGCCTCGCCCCCAAACATCCCCCAGCGCCTGAATGGGTAGCAACTCTGCTTCGATGACATCCTGCTGCTCCTCGTCGTTTTCATTCCAAACAAAGGGTTTGTTGAACAGATGCGAGGCAAATTCAGCCACCGCGCCAAAATCCGCGCGGCCACGCCCTAACGTGGCGCTGGTGGCAATGGCTTGGATTTGACCGTGCCTGTCGCCCGCAACGCGATCTTGCAGTCGGCGCAACAGCATGGCAATTTCAGTGGCGTTCGCCCCATCATAGACGTGCGCCTCATCAATCACGATAAAGCGCCAATGTTTACCGGTCTTGCCATCAAACAATGGCGAGGCAGCCGGTCGCAGGAGAAGGTACTCAAGCATTGCATAGTTTGTAAGCAAGATATGTGGCGGGGCTGCGTGCATCTCCTCGCGGCTCTTCAATTCGTTGTCGATATCCGGCTCATCAGGATAAGTTTTTCTGAAATATTCCTGTGCAGCGCTCTTTTTATCAGGCGTCTCTTCAATATTGATATACCGACCAAAAGTGATTTGCGGGCATTCCTTAAGGATACGGCGCAAGCGTTTCATCTGGTCATTGGCAAGGGCGTTCATCGGATATAACAAAATGGCGCGCACACCAGGCTGGGCAAGCGTGCCTTTCTCTTCTTCCCTCAATAAATGGTTCAAGATCGGGATCAGAAAAGCCTCTGTCTTGCCTGAGCCTGTTCCCGTACTGACGACAATATTACGCTCCTTGACCGCTTTGCGAATGGCTCGCACTTGATGCGCATAAAGCAACCGTTCATAGGGCAATGCCTCCGAGCACAATCTCGCGAAGCCGGGGGCGAGTACCCCTTCTTCCACCAGGTTTTTGATTGAGCAGTCTTTACGATACGGCAAGGCGATCTGAACCAAGGGTCCCTTGATGAGCAGGGCAGGGGACTCGATTGCCTGGGCAAATTCCTGGCGTAATTCTTCATCCTGGAAGGGTTTGATGGTCTTTAAATAACGCAGGTATGCACTTCGCACGGCTTCGGTTGTGGTAAGTGGGTTAATTTCCATGGTCTGTTTGCCTTTTTTATGAACCTTCGTCAATAATCTCGATCTCGTTCATGTCAACCGTGACTTGCGCTGGTGAGGAGCCCATTTTAAGGCTTTGATAACGGTGACACTCGCGATGATGTTGATCAATCACCCGACGGTTGGGGTGAATAAAATTACAATGCCCGCACGTGATTACCGTTGTTGCATCCACAAAGCGCAGAATACGACTTGCGCAATCCAATACCAGTCTTTCGCTTAAGACGCCTTCCCCTACAACTAGATGAACACGAAGCGCGGCATCCTTAATGTTAGCAGATTCCAGGCGCTGCCCATCCTGGGACTCCAGCATGGTGACCCGCGCTACCCCGGCAGGCGTTTTAAGACGACAGCCGGGGGATATGATTCCGGCAGCCGCCGGGAAACGTTTGCTCATCCGCTCCAACAAGGCTTGATGAACCTCGGATTCCGGTAAAGTCTTCAATGTGTTTATCGATAGCTTAGGCTCGATGGCTAGCAAATCTACCAATTCATCCATATCAAGGCGCAGTTCCTGGTGCGCTTGCATCAAAACCTGGTAGGCTTCTTGCTGCCTTTCCTTCAGAAGGTAGCTCATCCACTTCAGCCGCAGGGAACGATCCTGGATATACGGAAAGGCACGAAGTACAACGGTCGGCTTATCCCCTTGTAATAGGTCTATTTGTTCTTCATCTGCCCTGCTCAGTAAGTCAGCCAGCAGCCGGTTGATGGCCGGGGAAGGTGGTAAAGCTGCCGCAGCTTTCAAAGCCCAGCGTGGTTTCTGCGCTAATAGATCGGCAGCGTCCTCATTCGATAGCCTGGCTTTCTCAATCATTTCGGCGATAAAGGCAAGGAGCTTATGATCCTCCTGTTGTAACAACCGCTGAAGACATGCTCTCAAGATGGCTGGATGATCGCTTTGGCGAGCAATCAAATAAGCGCTCTCGGTGTAGATGTCGCGTACTTTAGGTACATAAGAGAGATAAGCGCGCAATTCGGGGGCGTCTTTGCGATAGCGCGCCAGGATTTGCTGTACCAGCTCCGGTTTGAACATGTATCCCTGGAAGAATCTATTGTAAGGGCTTTGGACGTTGTGCTCTTCTAGCCAACGGAAGAATCCCAGGAGCAACGGCAGGCTGCTAATATGGATGATGGATTTTGCCAGCGCGCTGAGTTTTTCGTCGCGCGGTTGAGGCTGCCCCAGATCCTCGTAAATGCAGGCGGCTTCAAGGGTTGCGCGAAAGGCTGTCTCATAAATACCGCGAGCAACTGCGTCACGCGCTTGCGCTTCCAATGCAACCAGGCGTTTTTCAGGCGCACATAAATCGATGCAAACCAGCTTGGCATCGAAAGGGATGGCTTTCAGCGGCGGGTCGTCTTTTGGCGCTGCATAAAAGTGTAGGTGGTAACGGGTCGAAATCAAGCCAATATCCGCAAGAACCAGGTAGTCAGCCTGCTCGTCAGGGATACGAAATTCCCACGCCTCCTGCCAGGGTTGCCAGGCTGGCTGGAGCAGCACGCGCCGGTTTCTTACCGGGTGGCGCTGCTTCCAGCTCAGTCGCCAGCGCAGCTCTCCAATCGCTTGCAACGCCACGTCGTTAACTTCCAACTGGCGCGAGAGCAGCAGCAAGGGGATGCTAACCTGCTCTTCTTCCCGCGTCCCCTGGTACATAAAATCGAGGCGGGTCAGACTGCCCGCATGGCGCAGGGTATCGCGCAATTTTTCGAACGAGAGGCGCTGCCAATCCGGCGCAAAGGGTGTTTTCTGAAAAGGCTCACTTTGCCGGACTCGTCCCGAATCGACATCGACTACTTCCAAGCTCAGGCGATAAGCCGCTTTCAACCCGGGCATGGCGATGTGCAAAGCTCCGCTTTCGCTCTGCAGAATCTGATCAATGGGTCTTTGAATGAGGCGCGTGGTCCACTGCAACTGACCCTGATCTTGATCCAGGGCTAAAGCCCAGCGCAAACGCGGAATGGGGATGTACACCGGCACACGGATCGCCTCGCCGCCGGTTCGCCCCCAAATCAAATCCAAATCCGCCCGGGTCGCTTCTGGGGCGATGGTGACTTCTGCGCCGTAAGCCTTTTGCCTGATTTCCAACCCTTCCGCGCCGGTTTGCGCCTCACAAGACGCCTCCTCCGGCAAGAGCAGGGTGATGGTTTGAGCCTCTGAGCCTTCTGCGCCGGGGAATATTGCCCGCTTCAGCCCAACAATCGTTAATTTTGGCCAGGTCCGAAAGCGAAACTCAATATCATCCTCGAACGGGCTGCTCAAGCAGAGCGTGTAAGTGCCGATAGGCGTCGAACCGATAAAGTGCGACAGGGGAAGATGCGCCCAACCCTCTTGAACGGTGATGACATCGTGGAGCTGTTCGAGCGGACAACTTTGCTGAATCTCCGGTTGAGCGCTCCAGGATGAACGCAGATCAAGCCGCCAGCCCGCCAGCGCCCGGTTCAGGGCGATATCCGCCCTGACGGGGATGCGCAGCGTGGGCGGGTCGCCAAGATAAAGCGGCGTCCCACCCGGGTCTGCATTCCATTTGCATGGTTCTCCAAACAACTCAGGGGCGGGCAGCTTTCCTGCCACCGGCAGGGGCGCTCCAATCGGCTGTCCCTGGCGCAGCATTTGAACCGACCATGCCTGGCTTAAATCCCAACCGTTGGCTTGCCAAGCGCTCCAGGCGCCAACTAAATTCCCGTAGTAATGCGAAGGACCCGAGGCGCCTTCTACTTTCAACTCGATATCTGCCGGATAGACTAACAGCGTTTCTTCCGGTGGCAACGGCTCGCCAGAGCGCAGCGCAACGCCATCAGCCCGAAAAGCGAGCACCTGCTGGGCGCTGTGGGTCGCCATCAGGGGAAGCAGCCACCGGCGCAATAGCCTCTCGCCTTCCTCGTTTGTAACGTAAATAAGCGCTGCCTGCACCACCCGCGGGACGGCGTCAACCGGCAGGTAATCCTCTTCCACCACCATGCGCTGACGGCGCATCCTGGTTTGGCAGGGGCGCCGGAGTTCTTGCGCCATGCCCGACCAGCCAATGCGCCATTCCAGGCGACCTTCGGCAAAACGCAGGGGGATTTCCTGCTCCGGCAGGCGCACATACAAATGGGCGGGGGCAGTTGGATCGGCGGTAAATAACAATACCGGCTTGCGCAAGCGCAGCGTCGCTTCCCCTTCAGCCGGCAGCAACTCTTCCTGAACGAAATTCTCAAAGGCGCGCACCACCCTTTCGGGCAGATCGAGGTTGACTGCCGGTAGGATCTCGCCATGCTGGCGATAATGGCGGGCTAACTGACGGCAAGCCTCGAAGAACGCCTCTCCCAACTCGCCGCTGTTTTCGAGAAAATTGATCACCGGCGCGTCGACGTTGTAAGCCGTTCTTAATAGCACGTACAATGCCTGTCGTGCTGATACCTCTGACAGCTCTGGGCGTTCTACGGAAGGCATTACGAAATGGCGGAAAAAATCCGGGAGCGAATAAACGGGGATGCCGCCATGAAAGCGGATTGTTGTAACGTATGGCCGAGCCGGGTCCACGCCGGCAAAATGACGCAAGCCTAGATTTTTAATCTTGTCAAGGTAACGTTGATGCCAATGATGGTTAAACAGGTGCTCCCGCGCTGAACCTATTTCTTCCCCCAGAGCGCTCCAGTAATCGACCTGGGTATTGTAAGCCCCAAAAGCAGTCAAGAAGACTAAGAATGTATAAGGATACTGTGAATCAAGTATCTCGCTGGCTCGGGGCAGTCCATTACGCTGGATACATCCCTGCACACCAGCAGCCATATCTTCCATTTCCCTGCGCGAAATCGGGATCTCACCGATCATACGCAGTCGGCGGCTGAAGTATGGCGCTAAGCGTTTTTCCCACTGGTCTAGTGCTGGCATATGATGCTAGAATAACAGTTCTTGTTTTGGCTTCTCCGACAATCGCAGACTGGCGTTATGGTAATACATCAACAATCCCGGGTCTTCCTGGAGCACATTTTCCGGCAGGCGCTCGGCGACCTGGACGATGGCGGCGTAGTTGCGCTCTTTCCAATCGGCGCTGAAACCCGCCCTAACCGCCTCGCTGCGGAATACTTTGAGCCGGCCTTTGCCCTTGAGATACTCTTTATATTCCCGCAAGAGCGTCCTCTGGCGCAAAGCCTCCAAATCCGCCTGGCGTTCGGGATTGGGGTTGTACCAGCGCTCTGCCTCATCCTGCAGGAAGTTTTCTTCTAGCATCTGGCGCAGCTCGGGCAAAGCCTCGTGGCGCGCCTGGTGGAGCTGCTGGATGAATTTGGGCTGTAAATCCTGGTAAGTCTGCGGCTGACCGCCCAACGCCGGGTCGAGCGCCTGGCGCAGCCACTGCAGCGCCGATTTTTCGTCGGTGACGAATAAGGCAAGCTGTTCCACTCGCTCTGCTTTCAAGCGCAGTTGGTCATACTCCGCCGCCTGGGCAGGGGTGAAGTACATGCCGTCGCGCTCCAAGAAGCGCTGCGCCAGCCCCTGGTAGAACTCCGCCGAAGAAAGCGGCACGCTCAGCCCGCGCACCAGGTGAAAAGCCACCATGCGGTCGTATAACAGGTAAGCCTGCCGCTCGGTCAAGGTTTCCACCACGCCGTTTTCCACCGCCGGCAGGGGAAGCTGCTCCAGGTGCTGGCGGATGAATGCCCAGGCGCCCTGCGGGCTGCCCGCCTGCGCCTGGAACTGGCGCTCGAAGGCGGTGGCGGGCTTGTAGGCAGAGATGACTAAATCTTGTTTCACAGCGCCGCTAGATGTTGCTTGGTTGAAGGACCCCTGCTGTTTATCCAGCGTGCGCACGTCGGCGACCATGAACCCCGCCTGCAGAATCGCCTCCTGGATGGCGTTCCAGACCGCGTTTTGCGAGTTGTGGAACTCCACCGTCATCCAGCGCCCGGGCTTGAGCAGGCGGTAGAATTCGCGGAAGCAGGCTTCCATTAAGGCTTGATATTCTGGCAATCTCTTATGTTGGGTTTTGTTGACCACCGCCTCCGATTGGTTGTTGGTGAAAACGCCCAGCCACGCCTCCCACAGGAAGTTGAGCTCGGAGTACATCAGGTTGGCGCCGAAGGGGGGATCTATGAAAATGTAGTCAACGGAATTTTCTGGCGCGGCTAGAAGAGATGTAGCCGATGATGATGCAAGGATAATGTCTTTTGAATTAGCTTGAAAAACCGAATCACTGACTGTACCAATTTTTCCATATAACCCCCAAGTGATGTTTTTTTCTACAGGTAACGAACTAGCGTAAAGAGTCCCACTTTGATGACCTGTCAAAAGGGGTTTTGTGCCGCGCGCTTTGAAAATCATACGTGTCATTTTGGTACTATGTGTCAAATTGTACGATGACAACAAGAAAAGCAAACGAAGGTTTAGCGCATGCAGTAACTGGCTTTGTACAATACAATGATGGACTGCCGCCAACACCCACAGATTCCGCCGGGTGTAAAAATGGTGTACATGGGTGATGCCCAGATTGAATGGATCCGATGTTTTATCGCCTTTAGGGAGTTTGTTCGTTGGGAAAGGGTAAGGTATCTCGCTGTTCTCGATGCGTTCGAGCAAAGCCAGGTCGTCCGCGTCGGGTCGCTTCTCATAGCGCTGCTTGCCCACGGAGTAGTTGATCAGCATGGGTACCTGCCGCGCCTGACGCACGGCCTGCTTAAGCTCGCGGTCGAAGCGGGTCTGCCAGGCGCGCTCGGCGCGCAGCGCGCCGCTGCCTTTGCGGGGGCTTTTGCTCAGGCGGGCGCTGCAGTGGGGGCAGTCCCATTCCTGGCGCACCGCGCCCTTTACTTGATCCACCGCCACATCCCAAAAGACCATCTCGCCGCCGCACTGGGGACAGACGAACACATCCGACCAGACGGTGTAGTTGATCTTACCCTTGACACGGTTAGGGGCGTTGCAGTGCGGGTGCCATGTCTCGTACATCCAGCCGCATTCTTCTTCCACTTCTTTCAAAATGCGTTTCGCTTCGCGCTCGAAGGCTTTGGCGTCTACCGGCGTGTTGTAGTTGTAGGCAATGAAGGTCGCCGCCGGCGATAGATCCACCTGCACCGACTTGCGCCTCCCCAGCCGGGAGATAGGCTTTTTGCCCCTCACCCCCATCCCCTCCCTCGTTCCTCGGGAGGGGTCTCCCACAAGGATAGAGGGGGGAGAGGTGTGCAGGGCGTTTCTGATGCGGCGGAGCGCTTCAGGAAGGTTCCGTTCTACCAGATCAGCGGGTAAACGCAGGACCTTTAAGCCCAAGGTCTCAAGGAGCGCCTGGCGCTGCTGGTCCAATGGTTGCTGTTCGGCATGGATGGGTCCATCTACTTCAATGATCAGTCGGTGGGATGGAGCGAAGAAGTCAACGACAAAAGGACCGATGGGTTGTTGCCGCCGGAATTTGACCCCCTCTAGCTTTTTGTTGCACAATCCATTCCAGAGGACAGCCTCGCTGGCTGTGGGTCGTTTACGGAACTGCCGGGCGACTTCCACCATCTTCCGGCGCAACTCTTCGGGAACATCCCACCGCTCCAGCGCATCCGCCCCTTCCCCACCCGCGGCGAAAGGAGCCGGGGGATGGGGGAGCAACCGCTCCCCTTCCCCACCCGTGGGGGAAGGGGCTGGGGGATGAGGGGACGAAGGTTGCCCTTCATAGATCCATCCGTCGCGGTCAACAGAGTACCCCAGGCTCTCCACGGTTTTTTTGTCGCCGCACAACTGCGCCGCCACGCCGGTCATGCCCGTCCCGCAAAAGCCGTCAAAGACGATGTCGCCGGGGTCGGTGTAGTGCAGGATGTAGCGCATGATGGCTTTATGCGGCACCTTGGTGTGGTACGAGTGGGCGTTGTAGATTGGGTCGTTCTTGCCTTCGGAGACATCCGCGGCAAACGGCTCGCGGTGATAAACCCTCACCCCTGACCCCTCTCCCAAGCCTGGGAGAGGGGAACCGTTGTCGTGACGATCATCCGGCAGCCCCAATTCTTTGCGCAGCGCCTGGCGCTCTTGCTGCCAGCGCTCGATGATTTCGACCATAAATGGGTTCGGACAAGCGGTGTAATACGGCGGGTCGGAAAGCGCCAGGATGGCTTCATCCTCGCCGATGGGAAAACCTTCGATCTGGCGGAAAGCAGGATCTTTGAGATACTCTGCCAGGCGCTGGCGGTAGCGTTCTTTCTCAGCCTGCTCTTCGGGCGTGGGCTGGCGTTCGGTTTGCGGCTCAGCCACCAGTGTGGGTTGTAAGTTGAGATCGTTCTTTTTCCTCGGCATGATCAATTTACCATTCCACCTGAATGCGGATCTTGCTGCGGTTCTTATTCTTGACCTGCTCGCTCAGGAAATCCCGCAGGCGGGCTTCAAAGGCATCCAGCGTGCAGGGCATGCCTGGGCGGGTGAGCGCCAGCAGCATTTCGTTGGCATCAATGACCACTTTTTCCAACCCTTGCAGCGTGTCGTTCAAACCATCCAGGAAGGCTTCGGTGATCTTTTCGGGCAAGGTTTTGGATTGTATGAATTGGGTCACCGCCTGCCTTTCGCGCTCGCCGAGCATCTGCAGGTTTCTTTGCGCCTCAGGGGTGGCGAGGTTGGCGAGCAAGGCGTCTATCCATTGGGCGTAGAGCTGTTCGAACTGATTTTCCAGCGCCTCCAATTTCTGCAGGGCGGTTTGAGCATCCCTCTCCCCCGCCGGTGAGAAGCCGCAATGCGGGCAGGCGGCGTGAGTGCGCAGGTCGGTCAGTTGCAAAGCCGGGCAGGATTTCACGTTCCCCATGGCGTCTTGTAACAGTTGCAACTGGCGTTCGGAGAGCAGCGCCAGGCGGCTCAGGGCGCGCAGGCGCGCCCAGCGCGGGTCGGCGGTCAGGCGGCGTTTGCGCTCATCCGCAATACGATCGAGGCGTTTTTGTCCATGCAGGTCGAAATAAATCTGGGCGTAAGCGCTCTGCAGGTTTTCCAATCGCCCGATCCAGCGCCGGACTGCGCCAGGCGCCTTGCGCTGGGCGGGGTCGCTCAATGCCTTCAAGATCTTCTGGCGCGCCTCCGCCGCCTGCTCCAACCAGGTGTCCTCGGTAGGGAGCAGGGCTTCGGCTTGATAGAGATAATCCAACGCCGGCTGCAACTGTCGCAGAAGGTAATACAGTTCGTTAAGGTCAGCGATCATTTGACGAACCTTGAAGGCGGCGCGCAGCTCTCCTACACCCTGGGTCAGGTTTCGCAAGCGCGCTGGGGTGTTCAGGCGCTGCAGATTATCCAGGAACTGGCGGTAGCCCTCCAGTTTGGTCCGCATGGTTTGCAGCTCTGCGGCTGAATAGATGGGTTCGCGCCAAAAGCGCGGTCCGACGCGCAGGCTTTCCAGCAGGCGCACGGTTTGATCCAACTCGCTAATCACTTTCTGCTGGATCTGTGCCACAGCGCTTTCCAAAGCCTGCGTATCCGTCACCAAGGCAGGATCCATCTCCAAGCCAATCAGCAGTTCGCGCAGAGCCTGCTCCGGCAATGGCTTGGGTTTGCCCAGAGAGGTGAAACGGCTGAGGGCATCCAATCCCAGGCGCGCCAGGCTGTCCGTTTCGCCTTCCGCGATCTGCTGCCCGGGCAGGTTGATCTGCAAGGCGCCCAGGCGCACTAGGCAAGCCAGCACCACCAGCAGCAACTCGACTTCCAGCCCAAAGTGCGCGTCTCGTTCGGCGCCCGGTTCGCCTTGAATCAACGCGCTGCGGTTGAGGACACGCCCTTCGGGCAAATCAGAGATTTGCTTCAGGAAATACTCGGCATAAGGGCTGTCTTCGATCGTCCAGCGCAGCGCGTTGTTCTCCATGCGAGCCAAGCCCAGCCCCTCCAGCACAGCCAAGGTGGATTTGGTGGCTGGCGCCCCGGAGATGGCGCGCAGCGCCGCGTCAGCCGCCTGGCGAGCGGTCTCCTGGGTGAATTCGATCCCACTAAACTTTGGATAGCGGGGATATTTCTGGGCAAAATGACCGGCTAAGAACGCGCCGCTCAGGCGGAACACCTGGTCGCGGAAGGACAATTCGCGCAAAGACAGGCGGTGCCTGGCGACCGCTTCCGCCGCTGAGAGCGTTTCCTGTTGATAGGTCACCTGGTAAAAGCGCAGCAAGTTTTCGCGCAGCCAGGTGGAAAGCTGGCGGGAAGCCAGGTCTGCCTTGCGGTCGTATTGATCCTTGTTGCTGCCAGATGAAATGGCGCTCATTTCACGCGCCCCGGCGTACTGGCGCAGAACATCCTGAAATTCCTGGGGCGGTTTAGGAAGAGAGTAATACACCTCGTCTGGTAAATACTTCAGGCCATTGTTCCCGTTCGTCAACCCGAGAAAATGAATGTAGAAATCGCGTTCTGGATGGGCGGTTGAACGCTCATTCGGCGCGCCCAGGAAGATATATCCCTGGCGGGTAATCCCTTGACCAAGCCAGGGGAGCTCGCGCTGCCAGATGCGGAAGCCGGGCACGTAGGCGCTGTCGGTCAATTCCAGGGCGCGCGCCAAGATTTCATAGTAATATCGGTTGATTGCGTTGGCGTCCAGGGCAGACGCCCGCTGCTCGATCAGGGCGTCAAAGTCAATATCTTTCTTTAAGTCCAGGTAATATTGATCGTTTTCCCGGCTGTGGGAAATAAACTGTCCGCTGACCACGCGGGCGATCTCCCGGAGCACGGTTTCGATGCTCGCCAATAGAAAATCAGCATCCTGTTCGGGCAAGGGAAGGTGCAGGCAAAGCCGGTCACGCAGCTCGGTTGGCGTCATGCCAATCGGCGCATACAGGTCGCCCACGGTCAGACGATGAACTGCCAGTCCGTCAATGATCCGCAGGGCAGCCTGGCGGTAATCTTTCATCTCTGGGGCTAAGCGGATGCGCTCGGTGAGCACGCACACCTTGTCTTGAACGGTGCGCACTTCTGGAATGGTTCGATAAGCCGGGTCATCCCTCAGGATGCGCCAGTAGGCATCGAAAGCGATCAAGCCGGGTTGGTCGGCGGGCACATCCTGGTCCAGGATCTCATTCATCTGGCTGCTGATCGCCTTGAGCAGGTCGCGCCGTTCGCCAATTGTCACCTGTTCAAAAACTTCCAGGTAGGCTGGATGCACCGGAAACAACTCTACGTAACTATCCAGCCGTTCAGCCATGGAGGCGTACAACGGCGTGAAGTTCTCGAGATGGGCGCGGATGAGGCGTTTTTGCTGATCTGTTTTTGCCAGCAGACGGCGGGAAACAACGTAAGCTAGGTCCTCGCGCACGATGCTGAGTTGGTCAAAGCGAGCGCGCACGCGGCGGATCGAGTCGGCAGCGAACTGGAAGCGCGGATTATCGAACAACGCCTCCTGGATGCCGGTGATGAAGCGCAAGGGAGCCACTTCACAGGCTTCGCCGACTTCACGCAAGAAGTTCAAGTCCATCACCAACTGGCGATCATCCCTGGCGCGCAGGAAATCGAGCAGCTCATCCAGGGCGATCAGCAACCCCTTGTCTGGGTATTGCTTCTTGAACTCGACCATCATATCGATCAGCAACTGCTTGTTGCTGCTGGCTTGATCCATTGGAGGGAAGTGATAGTGAACCCCAAGGACGGCAAGCTGCTTTTCGAGATCGTGCAGCACCACATCGCGTAAGTGCATTTGGGTGGCGCCTGTTTCCTGGCGCACAACCTTGAACCGTCCTGCAATGCTCTGTAATCCACTGGCGATTGCCGGGTGTGAGACCTTTTGTAGTAAGTCTGCATGTTCAGCGACCGCGGTAATCACTGACATCAAGTGCGACTTGCCGGTGCCATAATTACCCACAATGAATAAGCCGCGTCCAGGGTTCTTTTCACCTAAACTGAGCGCCGGCAGGATGCGATTCAAGATCACATCCGCCATGCGATCCGAGATCACATAGGTGGACACCAAGCGCGCAGCCTGGTCTTTATCATCAGCCCAGCGTAATTGGATGACCTCGGTTACCGGTTCAAATTGGATGAGATCGCGATATTTCACTAGCTACTCCTTGAATAGTGCTATAAATCATGGTTTTTCAGGATTGCAGGATGTTATTCAGGACTGTTTGGGGTGCGTTTGTGTCATACAGGATGACTAAGTGGGTGCGAGCGCGAGAACACCCGACATACATCAACATATCGGGGTTGTAGGTTGTGTGGGAGTCGATTTCTGTTAGAACAACCACTTTTTTCTCCAAGCCCTTGAAGAGATAAACTGAGGTAGCCTGAATCACATTTCTTTCCGATGAGGGGAATGGAGAAAGCTTGAAATTTCCCAACCGAGTACCGCTGGTTAGTTTGGTTTTCTCCCGCCCACGCGGAGTCAAGATGGCAATATCAGCAGGGTGAATGTTCTCGTCAACAACCAACCGGTGAAGCAGCTTTTGCAGTTGACGTAAGCCATCTTCCTCGCCATAGTATGGAATCGCTTCAGGAGGGCGACCAACAGGTCCGGCGCAGCGGAGAGATCGCGGATTGTTATGAAATTTGACGACGAGATTGTGGATAGACTGGGTATTCCGGCAGTTTTGCGTCAATTGGAAGGGCGGTTCGCTGATTAACCCACCGAACTCGAGCGCTCCATCATAAAGGTTTTGATTGTTGTCGAAGAAGATGTACATATAGCCATCCTCATTCAAAAGCGACTCCAGGGCTATCCAGTAAGATTCCTTGAAATCCTGCCCTTCGTCAACGATGATTGCATCGTAAACCCGACCTATTTCGCCTGCGGCGCTCAATAGCGCTTCTGGAAGAGTCGAATCATAATAGGCGGGATCCCAGGATTTTTCCTGTAGCGTTATCCCGGCGTGTTTAGCAGCCTGCCGACACAATTCGTGAAAATGATAAATATCTGCATCCGGTAGCCTTTTGCGAAGATAATCTGCAAGTGGGGCATTGAAACACGTCAGCAAAACATTGAAGCCCAATTGGGAAAATTGGCGCGCCTTTTCCAACGCCAACATCGTCTTACCGGAACCGGCGCAACCACCAATTGCCACGCGTTTTCGATCCCCAAGGATTGACAAGGCATAGAATTGCTGCTCGGTTAATTGAACTAACTTCTGATCTTCATATTCGATCTCCACTCCCAGCGGTGTACGTAATTCGAAGGAATAGGCGAGATAATTCTCAATGAGCCGCATCCGATCCTGCCCAGGTGCGCCAGCAAGCAGGTTATTTCCAAATAGGTACTGAAACAAACCTTTGATGGAATTTTGAATGTCTTCCAAACCTTGACGATCGATCACCATCTCGTTGGGCAAGTCAGGCTTTAGGTTCTCCCCCCTTGTATAGATATCTGGGAAGCATACGGCGTGCCAAATATTGATCGCGCCTTTTGACCATCCCGGCAAAGCCTCGAGTTGTTTCTGCAGGTTGTAATGATTTCGCCTGCCCTGATCTATGGGATCTTTGATTGGATATACATTCCCTCCTTCACTATGACTGTACCATTGATTGACTGAGGCGTCATAACGGATGCCACCGCCTTTCACTTCCAGCACGATAATACCCATATCCGGATGAACGATGAAAAAATCCGCTTCACCTTCATTAACACCCCAGGTTGTTGTTTGGGCTTGCCAATGAACGCTATAAAAAATTACATAGCTATCAGGCAATGTTTTCAGCAGAGAATAGACTTTACATTCAGCCTGACGCCCGGGATCGCTGGTTATGCTCTCAGGCAGATATTCTGGGTATATCCTTGCCATGGCTTCCTTGAAAATTCAATCAACAGGTTGTTCAGTCTCAACTGGGATCATAGGTTTTAAGCTGAGTATTGGCGCATCCGGATTCGGAACACCTGCCACATATCGGAGCAGAACCCCTCGATGGAAGCGCCAATGCCGTCCAACTTTCTTGGCTGGAATTTTTCCTTCATGAGCTAATTTATAGAAGGAAGAGCGTGGTATTTTGAGCAATTCTGCCGCTTCTTCCACAGTAAGTATGTCAGAGTTTGACTTTTCCATTTTTGCCTGCGCTTCTAGGTGAGCCTATTTTAATACCCCGGGGGAATGAATTGATGATCGCACTGTAATAACTGTATTTTAACAATCGAAACATAGTTTTCGAAGTGCCACAAAAGAAGAAAACCGTTCTTGCAGCCAGCTTGCGAACGACCAAAAAGAAGAGTCGATTGATCCAGTCCCCTGGTTTCTCTCCTGGCTCCGGCT
>Ga0272448_1004260_pt1 | contig 16440 bp, 13 predicted proteins | sample YNPCB0191_FD_202220 | JGI IMG/M metagenome (GOLD analysis project Ga0272448, IMG submission 202220) | Hot spring sediment microbial communities from Yellowstone National Park, WY, United States - YNP-CB-019-1 | ecosystem: Environmental > Aquatic > Thermal springs > Hot (42-90C) > Sediment...
GCCGACGTGGACGGCAGCCACATCCGCACGCTTCTCCTGACGTTTTTGTTCCGCCACATGCGGCCGCTCATCGACCGGGGCCTGGTGTATGTCGCGCAGCCGCCGCTCTACCAGATTCGCCGCGGCAAGCGGGCCGAGTACGTGCTGAACGATGCCGTGCTCAACGCGAAGCTGACGGAGTGGGGCCTCGACGGGACGCGGCTGCAGGTCCTCGGGCCCGGCGGCGCCGTCCAGCGCGAGCTGGCGGGCGACGAGCTCCTGCAGTTGATCGGGCTTCTCGAACAGATCGAGGCGCAGGCGCGGATCCTCCGCCGGCGGGGCATCGACTTGGCGACGCTGGCCACGCGGTACCGCGATCCGGACACGGGTGCCCTGCCGGTGTACCGGGCGTTCGTGTTTCGTCCCGACAGCGACCGGCCGACGGAGTACTACGGGTACAGCGATGCGCAGTTCAAGCAGCTCTGCGACGAGGAGAAGGCCAGCCACGGCGAGGTGGATGTGAGCGACGCCACGGGTCTGGCCGGAAACGGCAACGGGCACGCGGCGCCGCACCGGATCGTGCGTCATGCGCTGGGCGAGTGCAAGGCGCTCGAGCAACTCTTCCGGAAACTGGAGGAGAAGGGCTTCTCGATCGACGACTACTTCATGTCGCGACAGGAGCAGGTCACCGGCGAGCTGACACCGGCGAAGTTCGTCCTGGTAGTCGAGGACTCACAGAGGCGCGAGCTGGAGAACGTCGCGGAGGTGGTCCGCGGGGTCCGGGAGGTCGGCAGCAGGGGCATCGAGGTGAAGCGCTTCAAGGGCCTGGGCGAGATGAATCCCGACGAACTGTGGGAAACGACGATGAACCCCCAGAAGCGGACGCTTCGTAAGGTGATCATCTCGGACGAGCCCGACGACGCCGAGCAGGTGGAGATCGACGCCCGGGAGGCCGACCGGATCTTCTCGATCCTCATGGGCGACGACGTCGAGAGCCGCCGCCAGTTCATCGAGAATAACGCCATTCATGTCAAGAGTCTCGATATATGAGTGAGCAGCGCCGCGCGAGTGCCGTCGGCGGGCGATTCCATCATGCGCGGCGGGTCCGGGCCCGCGGTCTTGTCCGGGCGGCCTGCGGGTGGTATGTGCCGCCGGAACGGGGCTGCGCGTTTTTCGGCTGCGGGCCGTTGACGTCCGGCCGTCTGTTGCGTATATTGGCGATTCGGATCGAGGACGTCTGCGCGGGCGACCTCGGTCGCTGTCTGGAGCGCGCAAGGATGCGGCGCGGGCGGCAAGCTTGCGGGTCCACGAGCGCTGGGAATGGGCCTGCCGACAAATCCCCACGTCGCGCGAGGGATCGATCATGCGACTCGAGTACAAAGTCGGTATTGTGATTGCACTGGCCGTTGTCGGATTGGGGACGTGGTTCTTCATCACGCGCGACCGCGCGTCGGACAGCCCGGTGGCGAGCGGCCCCAAGGCCGGTCCCGTGGCGGCGGCACCATCGCCGGGCGCAGCCAGACAGACGTCGCCGCAGCCGGCGCCGGCCGTCCACCAGCGCCAGGCCCAGCCGCACCCCGTGGTACGGCAGGAAGTCGTACGCACTCCGATGTCGGTGACGACGCGCCCGAGTCATGCAAACTCGGGCTTCTCCATCGACCCGGACCGCTCGTCGACGCCCGGCATCCGATCCGAAACCCCGATAACCGGCCCGGAAGTCTCGTCCGGGCTTGCCGAGCGTTCGCCATCGCAGATTCCTGCAAAGGCCCCAACCCCCCCAGGCAAGCCGGCCGAGCCGGGCGCGACCGCTCTGGTAACCCCACGGCCGTCGCCAGTGGTATCTGCCCAGCCGGTCGTTTCGCCGCCGGCCTCGCCTGCGCCCAGCGGCAGTTCCGCGGCGCCGTCGGAGGGGGCAGTCCGGACACATGTGATCAAGCAGGGCGAGACGATTCAGGGGCTTGCGATCAAGTACTATGGCGCGGCCAAGTACGCGTCGCTGATCCTGGCGGCGAACAAGCACTTGGGCGACCCGCGCCGGATTGCCGTTGGCACGAAGGTTACAATCCCGCCGGCCCCTCCCGCTGGGTCGGAGACACCGAAGGCCTCTGCGGGAGCGACCACCCGGCCGTCCGCGGAGTTGCGCACGGCCACGGCGGAGCCAAGGCGTCAGCCGCCGAACACGAAGCCTTACCAGGTGAAGAAGGGTGACACCTGGCGGAAGCTGGCCGCGATCTACTACGGCAGCGAGGCCGAGGCGCCACAGCTCTTTGAGTTGAACAAGCGATCGCCGAACGAGACCATGCACACATTGCGTGCCGGCGAGACGATCTACGTGCCACTGGCGACCTCGCAGGCATCACCGCCCGCCCGGACGCTGATGGGCACGGCACCGAAGCCGTAGGGCCGCTGTCAGTCGGCGATGCCTGTGCCGGCGGCGGAAGCGCGGGCGAGCAGGATGCTCGCTGTCCCAACGGGCATAACGGTCTCACCGACAACGGCCGTAGGGATTGCTCTGTGTTTTGTCGACCCGTCCGCACGGCCCGCCTGGCGCGGGCCGATTTGTATCTATGCGTACCGAGGCGGCCGACTGCGCTGACAGGTCCCTTTTGCTTTTGCCGGCGGGCGCGGTAGATAACCGACGTTTGCGAAGCTGCGCCGGCGAGTGCGCGGCGGGTTGTGTAGGGGATCGGGATACCGGAGAGGGGCTTGCATGAAACGATGCATGGTGGTCTGCGCGGTTGGGTTCCGTCTGTCGATCGCGGCGTTGTTGCCGGCGGCAGCGGCGGTGGCGGCGGAGGGCCCGCCGGGGCGTGCCGTGCTGTCGCTGGATGGCGCATGGCAGTTTCGCCTTGATCCCGACGGCACGGGGCGCGACGCGAAGTGGTTTTCCGCGGATGCCTCGTTCGGGGATACGATTCAGGTCCCGGGGGCGTGGCAGGCGCAGGGCTACGGCACGGAGAGCGACAAGCTTCGACACAGCTACGACGGGAAGGCATGGTATCGCCGGGAGGTCGCCGTCCCGGACGACTGGGCGGGCCGGCGGGTGTTTCTTTGCATCGGGGGCGTACACCGTTACGCCGAGGTGTGGGTGAACGGCGTTCGTTTGGGCGAACACATCGGCTATCTCTCGCCGTTCGAGTTTGAAATCACTTCGGTAGCGCCGGCCGGCAGAAGGGCTGTCGTCGTGGTGTGCGTGGACAGCCGGCAGCGATGGGACATCGATTGTCTGACGGGGTGCTTCGATATCATCGATGAGATGTTCACGCCGTGGGGAGGGATCTGGGGGCATGTCTCTCTCGAGGCGCGGCCGAGTGCGTGGCTGGAGGATGTGTTTGTCCGGACGCCCCTCAGCGTGCAGCGGTGCATGGTCAGCGCGCGGGTGGCAGGTGACCGGGCGACGGTGGACCGCATGACGCTCGAGCTGTTCTCACGCGACGGCGCACGGGTCGCAGCGTGGTACCCGTCGCTGGCGGAGACCATGTCGCCGGAGGGCGAATTTTCGCTGGGCGTCGTCGTGCCGGGCGCGTCGCTGTGGTCGCCGGCGTCTCCGTACCTGTACCGGTTTCGGCTTACGCTCTGCAAGGGCGAGACGGCCGTGGACCGCGTCGAGACGCGTTTCGGCTTCCGGCGGATTCATTTCCGCGGCGACGAAATCTACCTGAACGGCAAGAAGATATTCCTTCACGGCTACGGGGACGATTCCGTCTATCCGCAGACGATGGCCGCGCCGGCGGACAAGGATTTCTACCTCGCGCGGCTGAAGCTGGCGCGGGAGTACGGTTTCAACTACGTCCGCCACCACAGTACGATCCTGCCGCCGGAGTATTACGACGCCGCAGACGAGGCGGGGATGCTCGTCTCGGCCGAGTTTCCAATTGCGTATCTGTCGTATTACGCGAGGGCCTCCGGCCCCGCGCTCGATCTGTACAAGAGCGAGTGGGCGGCGGCGATCCGCCGGCTCCGCAACCATCCCAGCATCTTCAACTGGTGTATGGGCAACGAACTGTGGGACTCGATCCCCATCGCGCCCGATCTGTACAAGCTTGCCAGGGAACTGGATTCGAGCCGGCCGGTGATCGACAGTGACGGGCTTCGCGTCCCGCCGTTCGTTCGTGGCCCGGGCGACCGGGCAACCCTGGACTTCTACCCGGCGCTCTTCGATGAGTGGTCCCTGCCCCTTGATGCTCCCGGCAAGTATGCCTTCGACAGCGTACCCAAGAAGCCGGTCCTGTCGCACGAGACGGGAAACTACGCGACCTTCCCGCGGCTGGGGCAGATCGCGCAGTTCAAAGACAACTTCAAGCCGTTCTGGCTGACGGACGCCCGGGCCCGCCTGGAAAAGCTCGGCTTGCTCGGCGAGGCGGATCTGTGGTCGCGGAACTCGGAGCGCCTCTACCTTCTCTCGCACAAGCTGAACGTGGAGGCTATCCGCCGTAACCCGCACATCTCGGGCTACATGTGGTGGCTGATCCAGGACTACTGGACCGGCTCCAACGGGCTGGTCGATGCATACTTCCGGCCGAAGGAGATCGATCCGGCAGCCGTGCGGCAATTCAACGCGGACGTCGTGCTGCTCCAGGACGAACTGCCCAGGACCTGCCTCGGCGGGGAGGCGCTGCGGGTAGCGCTGCTGGTGTCCAACTACTCGCAGACGGCAATTGACCGCGGACAGTTGCGTTGGCAGTTGAAGATGGCCGACCGAGTCGTTGCCGGTGGCGGCCCGCTGCCGGCGCAGGTCGGCCAGGGCGAGGTCAAGCAGCTCGCCGAGGTCCGCGCCGAGCTGCCCTCCGCGGCAGAGCCGCAGAAAGTGACGCTTGTCGCCGAACTGGAGGCCGCCGGACGGCAGTACCGTAACGACTGGTATACGTGGCTTTATCCGGCCGAGATCAGCCGACCCAGGCTGAATGTGCCGTTGTTTGCGAGCGGGGATGTGCTCGACGGCCTCCGGGCGATGGGCGCCAGGGCGATTCCGACGGCCCCTCTGCCGGCGTCCGCCGTGTACGTGGCCGGCCGGCTGGATGCGGCGCTGCTCGATGCGCTGGAGGCGGGCGCCTCATTGCTGTGTCTGTCGCCGCAAGGGGTGTTTCCGACCGTCCGCAACCGCTTCAAACCGGCATGGTGGCTCGGCAGCGACGAAGATTGCAACGTGGGCACGGTCGTATATGACAATCCTGTGACGCGGCCCATCGCTCCGGAAGGCTGGTGCGACGCCGGCTGGTATCGCCTGCTGGAGGGCGCGGATGCGTACGTGCTCGACACCTTCCCGGCCGCGCCGCACGTCCTGGTGCGCGGGCTTGATGTCCATTCGAGATGCCGAAGCAAGGCGCTCCTGTTCGAGGCACGGGTTGGCAAGGGCACGCTGATCGTCTGTGGGCTCCGTGTGGTTTCCGCGGGCGCGGAGCCCCCCCCGGAGGCACGCTGGTTGCTGGCCCGGCTTGTGGAGTACGCCGCCGCGCCGCCGGCACCGTCGGCCCAATTGCCCGTTGGTTTTCTACGCGAGCGGATCGCGAGGTCCGCGATGTCGGAGCCGTCGACTCGCCCCGGGGCCGCCCGCTGATCGGCGGCACGCAAGGGCGCGGCGCCGGGCCCTGGGCCGGCCGGCGGGAATCAGGTACGCTGGGATCACGATGGCAGACGTGGTCGCATTGTTCGGCGGGTCATTCAACCCGATTCATAACGGGCACCTGATCGCGGTGCGAAGCGTGGCCGAGCAGATCGGCGCCGCCCGCGTGGTCTTCATCCCATCCGCGCAGCCGCCCCACAAGCCGCCGGCCGATCTCGCCGAGGCGGCCGACCGGTTGGAGATGGTTCGCCGGGCGATCGCCGGAGAGGACGCATGGGAAGCCAGCGACTGTGAGCTTCGCCGTCGCGGCCCGAGCTACACGATCGACACGGTCCTCGGCTTCCGGAACGAGCTCGGCGGCGCGAGCGAGTTGTGCTGGGTCATCGGCGCCGATTCGCTGACCGAGCTGGCGAGCTGGTATCGCGTCGAGGAATTGGTTGATATCTGCCGGATTGTTACGGCGGCCCGCCCCGGGTGGGAGCGGCCGGACCTGGGCGTTCTGCGTGTGCGACTGGATGATTCGCAGATCGCTCGTCTTGCCGCGGGGATTCTGGATACGCCGCGAATCGACATTTCCGCGACGGACATCCGCCGGCGCGTCCGGGAGGGCCGATCGATACGCTACCTGGTTCCCGATGGCGTTCGAGAGTACGTCCGCGAGCGGGGACTGTACCGTTAATGGACCGCCGCCGGGCGGGGCCCGCCGGGTGGAAGTACTCCCTTGCCACGGTCGTCCAACCGAGTACGATCAGCGCCTGGGAAGGCTGGGCCACATCATGAGCCGGCTTGCGCAAAAGATCGGCCTGCGCTGCGTCTGGTTGAGCCTGTTGCTGTCGGCGGTGCCGGCGTGCGAGCGTGGCGGGCCTCCGCCGTCGTCCGCGCCTCCGCCGGCCACCAAGCGTGCCTATCCGCCGGCCCGCATTGAGCCGCCGGGGGCGGTCGACGACGTCGGCCTGGCTCCGGGCGCAGATGAGCGCGACGCGCCGAACGCCCCCGCGGTCCTGCCGCGCAGCCACGAATTCGGCGGATGGGTGAAGCATGAGCCCGTGCGGGTGGTGGGCCCGGACGCCTTGGACTCACTCGTCGCCGACGAGACGATGCGGAAGGCGATGAACTCGTATCGTCTCAAGTCGGTCGCCCACTGTGTCTATCGTTACGTGCCTCCCAAGGAGGCGGTGCCGCTGCTGCTTGATGTGTTGTGGGTGGAGGCCTTCGACGCAGACGACGCCTTCGGACTCTTCAGCGTAATGGCCCCTCCGCCTCGCGGCTTGAACGCGGACGGCAGTCAGACGGCCGAGCGCCGCCTTGCGGACGGTCCGCTCCAACTGTTCGGCTGGCAAGGGGTGGTGTGCGTCCGTATGACGGCCGCCGAGGACGACGACCGCGCCACGTTGGCGGCTGCGGCGCGGATCCTCCGCGCGAGACTGCTCTTTGCTATTCCGCGGGCCGACCCGCCGGAGTTGCTGCGGCTTCTGCCGCGAGACCGCCTGTTGCCGGAGCGCGAATGGCTGGTTCGCAAGGCCGTCGCGCTGCAGCTTCCCGGTGCGGCCGAGTTGCCCGCCATCGACCCCGAGCGGCTCGATGCGCTGCTCGGGCTGGACGGCCGTGCGTGGCTGGCGGTGGCCGCGTATGAAGTCGGCCCGGCGGAGCCGCCGAACTATGTGTGGATCGTCCGGTACCCGGACGCGGCCTCCGCGGAGCAGGCGTTCGAACGATACCAGGCCGAACTGGATCAACCGGAGGACGAGGTCGATCGCAATACCATGCTCGCCGGACCCAGGGGCCGGTTCGTCGCCGGCACGTGGACGGCAGATCAGGAGTCGGTTCAGCATCTTCTGCCCCGCCTGTTGCCGCTGCTGCCTTCATAGGGCGAGTCGGAAGCCGAACCGGGCCCGAAGCAAGGGCACTTCGCGTGCCGGCGGCTACGAGCTCTCACAGGGTTCGCCGTGGGGCGGTCGTGCCCGATTCGGCTTGATTTGGCCGTGGGGCGCCGCTATGGTGGCGCCGGTGATTCGGCCGGTGAAGCAGGCATTATGCTGATCCTCGTTACCCACGAGTTCGACGCGGCATTCTTCCGCGCTGCCTGGGAAGTGCTGCTGCGCAACTGGGCGCTGGCGTCGATCCTCCCGACCGTGGTCATCCTCGTGGCGGCGCCGTGGCTGGTGCTGCGGAAGTATGTCCGCATCATGTTCAACATTCTGCGTGATACTCCGCCGCCGCTGTCGATGGGGCCGCGCGACTTTCTGCGGATTCAGGGCGAACCGGTCACCTTTCGCGCCTTTGACGGGCTCGGACTTCGCGGCATGTTTCTCTTCGGCGACCACAAGGGCCAGCCCCGGGGCATGATTATTTTCGCCCACGAGTTCGCGAGCGACATGTACAGTTGCGCGCGCTACTGCCGGCCGCTGCTGGCGGCGGGCTACGACATCTTCACGTTCGATTTCCGCGGCCACGGGGAGTCGAGCAACCTGGAGGGATACCGGCCCCGGCAGTGGGTCACGAACCACGAGCTCGCCGACATGATGGGGGCGCTGGCGTACGTCGAGGACTGGCTCGAGGCGCAGGGCCGGCCGAAGGAGGTCGGCCTGTTCGGCATCTCCCGCGGCGCCGGCGCGGCCCTCATCGCGGCCGCCCGCAACCCGTGCGTCCGCGCGATCGTCGCGGACAGCGCGTTCAGCAACGACACCGCGCTGGAACACCTGATGAAGCGGTGGGCCTACATCTTCGCGAAGGTTCGCTTTGTGTACGAGAACCATCCGCCGCAGTTCTGGCGGTTTCTGCGATGGCTCCTCTTTCGGGAGTGCAGGCGCAAGCTGCACTGCGAGTTCCCTTCCGTCCGAAAGGCGGTTCGCCGGATGAAGGCCCGGCCGTTGCTCTTCATTCACGGCGAGAAGGACAGCTACATTCCGTTCGATCAGACCGTCGAACTCTTCGAGATGGCGCGGCGTCCCAAGCACCTGTGGATCGTTCCCGGGGCCAAGCACAACCAGTCCGTCGTCACGCAGCCGCAGCGGTATGCCGATCGTACGGTCGCCTTTTTCGATCGGTACCTCGCCGGGCTTCCCAGTGCAGCGGCCCGCTGGCTCGACGAGCCTGCCAACGTCACGGAGCTCGGTCGCCAGTCGCCTGCTTCCGGCCGTCGCCGCCGCCGCGATCGGGTTCGCGCCGTAGGCAAGGTCTGATGTCTCTCGAAAGCGGCGGGCATGGCCCGCGCGTCGGGGCCACGGATCAGAGCAGGCGGTTCGGGTCGCGCCCGTCATCCACGTCGTCTTCTATCGCTGCCGGCGTTCGCCGGGCCGGCACCGCCGCTCGCGGCTCCGTCCGAGGTCCCGCGACGCGGTTTGCCAGGTTTTCGTAGGATTCCTCGACAAACTGCGCATAGATGCTCGTGACCATCGGGTGGGCGTGGCCAAGCTGCCGCTGCACAAAAAGAAGATTGCCGCCGGTGCGGAGGTAGGCCAGGTAGCCGTACGTGTGGCGCAGAAGGTGCACGCTTGCGCGCTCGCCCATGCCGGCCTCGGTCAGGATGCGAACGACACGCCGGTAAAGGCCGGTGCGTTCGTATGGCCGCCGGCGCTCGTTGAAGACCAATGGTTGCGCGGGGTCGTCCGGCGCCACACCCCTGGGCAGCAGCAAGGGCCGGCTTTGCCGGGCCCATTGGCCGGTGAGCGTTGCCAGCGCCGCAGGAATCCACACGGTTCGCCTGCTGCCGTCGGCCCCTTGGGGGAGAAGGACCGGTCGCCCGGTTACCACCGGCGTGTCTCCCAGCTTGAGGCTGCAGAACTCGGAGTTGCGCAGGCCTGAGAACAGGAGGGTCTCGACGATGAGCTGGTCCAGCCGTGCCGCCACGGCGTCCCGCCCCGCTGCGGATTCGGCCCGCGATCGGACGTGTCGGATGAGGCGGGTCGCCTCGGCCTCAGAAAGGAACATCTCCCGCGTAATGGTCCATGCCTTCCTCGCCATACACGTATCTTATCTGGAAAGTTGATTAACAGCAATCAACATCACAAATCTGTTTCGGGCAACACGAGATAAGGATATGCTTGTTTCTATAAGCCATTTCATTGACGGAGGTTACGAACGAATAGGTGACGATAAGAAGATAGACAACCTACTCATACGATTGGATTTAAGCCTCGAACGGCGAGAGTAATCTATCCGGTCACTTCAACGAGCAGCTCCAGTTCGACGGCGGCATTCAAGGGAAGTTCGTTGACGCCGACGGCAGCGCGGGCGTGGCGGCCCTTGTCACCGAGGACCTCGACGAGGAAGTTGCTGGCCTCGTTGGCGACCTTCGGCTGTTCGGTGAATGCCTGGGCGCTGTTCACGAAGACGCCGAGACGCACAATGCGGGTGATGTTGGAGAGTCCGCCGGCGGCCTCGGCGGCGATTGCGAGGGCGTTCAGGGCGGCGAGCTTAGCGGCCTGAGCGGCGTAGGTGAGGGATATCTCGGTCGGCACCTTGCCGGCATACTGCACGCGCCCCTTGCGGAAAGGCAACTGGCCGCTGATGTAGACGAGGTTGCCAGTGCGGACAAACGGCACGTAGGCCCCGACCGGCTTGGGCGCCGGCGGCAGGGCCATACCCATCGATTCGAGTTTCTCCTCCGGTGTCATGGCGATGACCTCCTTGAGCCTCGGCGGGGGGCCGCGTCGGTTACCCGGCATCCTCCCGCGCTTCACTGTTTTCGGCCGGCGTCTCGGGCGACGGTGGCGGAAGTTCGGTTTCGACGGATACGTCCGCGTTGACCTGATCGAGCAGGCGGGCGAACTCGTCGTCGCGTTCCTCCTCTTCGATCTCACGGGTGGCGAAGACGGGCTCGCCCGGCCCGGCTGGTTCCTCCTCGAAATCGTCGGCGGCGTCCGGGTGGTTTGCCTCGTCGGCGAGGCCGGCGAGGGATGCCTCCGTGATCGGGGTGGCGTCGAGCAGGTGGACGAAGATCGTGCCGAAGGGCCGATCCTGCTCCGCACGGACGCGTTTCTGGCGGATCAGTTCCAGCAGGGCCAGGAACAGGCCGATCATCTCCGACTTGCTGCGGCCTTCGAAGATCCGTTCGAATTGCAGCGAGCCGCCCTCGCGTTCGAGCCGGTCCTGGATGTCGGCGGCGTGCAGGGAGATCGGCGTGTCGTCGAAGACCACTTCGTGCCGGGCCGGGGGGCGGCCGATGGCGGACATCAGGTTGTTGAAGGCCGTCAGCAGGTCCCAGATCTGCAGTTCGTCGAGTTCGACCTCGATGCCTTCGGCCGGCCGGGTCGCCGGTGACCGCGTGTATCGCATGGCCCGCTCCTCGGCGGCCTCGGCAAGCCGCGCGGCGGCGTCCTTGTACTTTTTGTACTCGAGCAACTGCCGCACAAGGTCGAGCCGCGGGTCCGCAAGGTCCTCCGCCCCTTCCTCGGGCGGCGGCTTGGGCAGCAGCATTCGGGACTTGATCTCAAGCAGGGTCGCGGCCATCACGAGAAAGTCGCCCACCGCGTTCGGGTCGATTTCCTTGAGCAGACCGACATACTGCACGAACTGCTCCGTGATCCGCGCGATCGGAATATCGTAGATGTCCACCTCGTCCCGCCGGATCAGGTACAGGAGAAGGTCAAGCGGGCCCTGGTAGATATCGAGCTGGACGCGGTAATCCTGCATTCACAGGCAGTGTAGGCGCCGGCGTCGGGATATGCAACGAGGCGGCACGTTCCGCCGCCGCTCGACCGCAGCGGCATACGGCGAGGGAAGCCGCTGCTCGCGGCCGGCGGCACACGGGGCGACGGTCTGCCCGTTCCCGGGGCTGCCGGAGCGGCGTCATCGCGCGGATACGGCGATCCCGCAGGCCTTCCGCACGTCTTTCATCGTCTCCATGGCGACGGCGCGGGCGCGGCGGCCCCCGTCGGCGAGGATCGCTTCGACTTCGTCCGGGTTTTTCGTAAGTTCGTCGTACCGCTTGCGGGCCGGGCCGAGGTGTTCGAGGAACAACTCGAAGAGGCGTTTCTTCGCCTCGCCGTAGCCGGTGCCGCCCCGGCGATAGCGGTCTTCCCATTCCGCCCGCTCGCCCGGGGCGGCGAAGAGCTTGAGCAGCGCGAAGACGTTGCACCTGGCCGGGTCCTTCGGCTGATCGACGGGCGTCGAATCGGTCACCATCGACATGATCCGTTTCCTCACGTGGTTCTCGGGGGCGAACAGCTCGATCGCGTTGTCGTAGCTTTTGCTCATCTTGCGGCCGTCGATGCCCGGAACGACGGCGACCTCCTCGCGGATCAGCGGCTCGGGCCGCACGAGGATCTCGCCGTAGCGGTTGTTGAATTTACCCTGGATGTCCTGCGTGACCTCGATGTGCTGCTTCTGGTCCTGGCCGACCGGCACGGCGTGCGAGCGGTAGATCAGGATGTCCGCCGCCTGGAGCACCGGGTAGGCGAAGAGCCCGTGGTTCGGCGAGAGGCCCTGCTCGACCTTGTCCTTGTAGGAAACGCAGCGTTCGAGCAGCCCCATCGGCGTGACGCACGAGAGGATCCAGGCCAGCTCCGTGACTTCGGGCACGTCCGACTGCCGGAACAGGACGGCCTTCTTCGGGTCGAGGCCGAGCGCCAGGTACGCGGTCGCCACGTGCCGGGTGTATTCGCGGAGGCGCTCGCCATCCTCCAGGCTGGTGAGCGCGTGGTAGTTTGCGACGAAGTAGAAGCACTCGTGGCGGTCCTGCAACTCGATCTGTGGGCGCATCGCGCCGAAGTAGTTGCCGAGGTGCAGGTGTCCCGACGGTTGGATTCCCGAGAGTACTCGCATACGTGAAGGCCCTCGATAGTTCTAGCCGCCTGCCGGCAGGAGCGCGCGGTGGCCGGCCACATAACGAAAGAAGAAGTTCAGCACCGGGCTGATTACGCGCCCGAGCGGATCCACGGGCGTCCCGCTCAGGAGCACCAGGCCGATGATGATGTACAAGCCATAGCGGGCGGTTTCGAGGAACCGCTGCCGCGTTTCGCCTTTCATCAGGTTGGCCCAGACGTGGAAGCCGTCCAGGGGGTAGACGGGCAGCAGGTTGAAGACGGCCAGACCGACGTTGATGAGCACGCCGTAGAAGCAGAACTGGAAGACGGCGGAGAAGCCGTACGGCCCGAGCCGCCCCTGCACCTCCGGGGCGCCGGCCGTCAGCGCCCGCAGAAGCAGGGCGAATACGAACGCCTGGGCGAAGTTGCTCGCGGGCCCGGCGGCCGAGCAGATGACGTCATCCCGCCCGGGCCGGCGGAAGTTCATCGGGTTCACGGGTACCGGCTTGGCCCATCCGATGGGGGCAAACAGCAGGCAGAGGGTTCCGATCGGGTCCAGATGGGCCAGCGGGTTGAGCGTGCAGCGTCCCGCCCGGCAGGCGGTCGGGTCGCCCAGGCGATAGGCGCTGTAGGCGTGGAAGAACTCATGCACCGTCAGCGCGAGCAACACAACGGGCACGCGAATAGCCAGGTCCGAGAGGTGGAAGTCCAAGGTTACGTCATGCTTTCCCGCGGAGAACCGCCGCGCCGGGAGCCCGTGCACCGCATCACGAGGCTACAGAGAACCTTACGAGAGGCGGCCGGAAAGTTCAAGCGGATGGCGGCGGGGAATGTGTGTGCATCCGCGTCGGTGAGAAGGCCTGCGCACCGCCCGGGAGCGGCGCCGCGCGGCCGGCAGGCTCGGACATCCGGCGGTTTCAGGCGGGCGTGAGTGCCGAGGACGGCCGAGGGGCAGGGCGCGGTGGCGCCCGCGGTTGGCATGGTCGAAGCCCGTCGGGGGGCTTCGACCATGCCGCACGACTCGTCAGCGAACCAGTCGGGGCGGCTCGTATACGAAGTAGCTCGACCCGGAGCCCGGCGAGGTGATGGCGGAGTCGTCGATCACGAACGCGGGCTGGATGGTCACGTGCTTCTTCTGCACCGCTCCGGTGAGATCCACATTCATGACACGAACGCCGCCGAAGCCGACGATCGTATACATGGCGTTGTTGCCGTTCATGACCACTTGGCTGAAGAGCGGGATGGAGCGAGGCGCTCCTTTGATGGATTCCAGGTCGTCCTTGATGCCCGCGCTCAGGCCGGTGTCTCCGTTGAGGAGAAGCGTCCCGTCCGGTCCCAGCTTGAGCTCGCCGCCATAATACGCGAGGTCCGCCGCCGTCACGCCGTACCGGATTTGGCTCGACAGATGGGCCGTACTATTGTTAGACGGACCGATGTTCACGGTACCGAAGTTGCCCGAGCTCGTCCCCCAGGGCGGCAACTGATTCGCGCCGGCGCCCGGGTAGAGGTTGAGTTCCGGTATCCCATCGGAGCCCGCGGAGATCGTCTTCGTTTCCGGGTCGTAGGCGTAGTTATCGGCTGCCGCCAGGCTGTGCGCGAGCAGCACCCGCCACGTATTCACATGCAGCGCGAGCGGCAGAATCTCTGCGTTGCCCGTCCGTGCCGTTACGCGGAACCCTACGACGCCGTCCTTCACGGTCGCCGCGGCGCTCGCCGACAGGTCGGTTGTGCGGAACCCGAGCAACTGGGCAAACCAGAGGCGTACCGGGCCGTTGGCAATCGCATCGCGTCGCACCCGCACCCGGACGGTATTGAATAGGCTCGGGTCGTCCGTCGCGATGGGTTGCGTGAGGTCGTTCGGGTTGCTGAGGTATCCGACGGTGATGTCGCCGACATTCACGGTCGGGCTGGAATTCAACACCTGGTTTCGGCCGGCCATCTGCTGGACGGCCAAGCGGGCGGCCTCAATTGCCTCGGTGGCGTCGGCCGTGCCGGAGAGGCGGCTCGGATCGAGCAGTTTGGCGGCGCCGGCGAGCGCTGCGGCGTCCGCCGTCCGCTGTAGCTCTGTCTGAACCCCGCAGAGCATTCCCACATCAATAGCCAGGGCGGCGAACCCAATCAGTGCGGCGAAGGCCACCAGCGTGAGCACAGCGGCCGCCCCGCGTCGTCTTGACCGTCGGGGCCATGTACGAGGATACAGCATGGTTCTTACACTCCTGGAAGGTCTCTGGCCAACCGTCGCGAGACCGGACCGTTGTTCGTCCGCTCGCCGGTCAGCGCGTGGGCCTCATGTAAACGACGCGGGTCCTGGAGTCGACGGAAAGCAGGCCGCTCGGGCCGTACCGCCGGACCTGGGTAATCATCAGCGCGTCCACGCGGTTGGCGCCGTAGGAGATACAGGAGTTGCCGGCGGAGACCTCCGGGCTGTAACCGCTGAGGTCCGGCAGGTTGGCGTCGGCGTCGATTCTCATGTCCTTGCCGAATTGGCCCCACGTGGTGGACTGGCCGTTGAGAACCTGGAACAGCAGGACGGAGCCGTCCGTTTCGAGGCTTTGCGTCCAGGTGATGGTTTCCGCCGATGTACTCAACTGCCCGTAGTCGATGGTGCGCGACCGGATCCGGACGTCGCCGTTCCAACTTTGCAACTGCACCCCGCCCGGGACGAAGTCCGGCGTCTCGCGATAATTCCAGGACACCACGGCGAAGTACGAGTCGAGATCCGCAAAGGGCGACATCGTCGTGTGGAACTGGGGCGAATCCAGATTGTCATTCGGCTCGTTGAGGATGAGCACCCAGTCCTCCTCGACACGGACGACAGGCTCCCCGGCCTGCGCGAGTGAGGCTATTGCCGGCAGCAGGAGCACAACGCCGGCGAGCAGCCGGCGCGGACCGCTGTGCGGGGCGCGCACAAAGCGCGTTCCCGTCTTGGAACAGGAACAACTCATGGTATACCCTCCGATCCAGACCAAAATGCCGTTCCGAATCCACTCCCGCCGTGTCCCTTCCAGCACCTGAAGCTATATGCAATACAGACGGCGTCGGGGCAAGGAGAAATGCGCAGATTCTAACAATCCAAGGGTTTGAAGAAGACGGGAATGTCCGATATCCAGCGGCTTCAGGCTTGCGCCGCCACAGTGGCGGCTTCGGCATGTGCCAGCGAAGCGGCGATGCGGGTCTGCCAGGCTTCTGCGTGGCGGCGGGCGGCTGCGCGGAGCGCGTTGACGACCGCGGGATCGAACTGCGTTCCGGCCCCGGCGCCAAGCTCCGCCAGGGCCTCCTCGATGGTCAGATGCCGGCGGTACGCGCGGTCCGTCGTCATCGCGTCGAACGCGGCCGTGGCCAGGATGATCCGCGAGCCGAGTGGGATCTGGTCGCCCTTCAGGCCGCGCGGATAGCCGCTTCCGTCGAAGTACTCCCGCTGGTGGCGGATGATGGCCGCTTCGTTATCCAGGATGCGCATGTGGTCGATGATCCGCGCGCTGATCAGCGGGATCTGCTGAAGCGCCCGCCGCTCCTGCGCGGTCAGATCACCGCGCTTCTGGAGCAGGCTGTCGGGGATGCCGATCTTTCCGATGTCGTGCAGCATGGCCGCGTTCATGATGACCTGTTTGAGCGCGTCCGGAAGGTGCATCTCTTCGCAGACAGCCTCCGCGTACGCCGTCACATTCCGCGAGTGGTTCGCCGTGCACGGATCTCGTGCCTCCAGCGCCTGGACCAGCGCCCAGATCCCCTGCACGTAGCTCTCGCGGGTGCGCAGGCTGAGCCGGGCGACCTGCTGGTGCAGCTCGCGGACCTCGGGGTCGTAGAGGACTTCCCTGCCCTCGCCCTCTGCCGGCAACTCGTCGGCGCTACAGACCCGATTGCGGCCCCGGCGATTCGCGAGATACATCGTGCGGTCGGCGAGTTCCACGAGGTCCTCGGGAGTGACCACCCGTTGGTCCGCCGCCGAGGCCACCCCCAGCGACACCGTCACGCGGTATCCGTCGTGCCCCTCGACCTTCACGGACTTTTCGACGACCGCGCGGAGCTCGACTTCTGCCCTTTTTGAGGGCTGACTCATGTGGATCGCGCGCAATCAAAAAGGGGCTGCCTTGCGGGTATCATGGAGTGTAACCACACAACCCGTGCTACCTGGGCAAGGAGGCCCCAATG
>Ga0272448_1004262_pt1 | contig 16434 bp, 15 predicted proteins | sample YNPCB0191_FD_202220 | JGI IMG/M metagenome (GOLD analysis project Ga0272448, IMG submission 202220) | Hot spring sediment microbial communities from Yellowstone National Park, WY, United States - YNP-CB-019-1 | ecosystem: Environmental > Aquatic > Thermal springs > Hot (42-90C) > Sediment...
AGCGTTCCGACTGGCTTGGCCAGCGGAACGCGGGGGAGAAGCCCCTCCCCGTTGGAGAGACAAAGCCTTTCCCTCGTGTAGCACCTACATCACCGAAGGCGAGACCGATCCATCGCGGAATTTGGGAAGGGGTGGGGGTCTTGACAGACGCCATGCTTTCGTTTTTGCTTTCCAGGGAGTTCCGTGGTAGTATGTGCAGACACTGCTGGGCCCTTAGCTCAGCGGTGAGAGCCACCGGCTCATAACCGGTCGGTCCCAGGTTCGAATCCTGGAGGGCCCACCAGAGGAGCGTGTCTCTTGAGACGAGTGCCCGTTCCCGCCTATCCGGAAGATCCCCAGGGGTGCCGAGACGTGCACCCCTTTTTCACGAGATGGGAGCCCGCAGAGTGAACGAGATCCTTGAGAAACTGCTGACCCTGCAGAGACTGGACACCTCCATCCGGACCCTGGCCCACGACCTCCAGCAAATTCCCAAAAAGACCAAGGTCATCGACGAGAAGGTGGCGGCGGTCAAGACCCCCCTCGACAAGGCCCTGGAAGAGAAGGCCCTCCTCGAGAAGCGCCGGAACGAGGCGGAGCAGAGCCTGAAGAGCCTGGAGGAGAAGGAGCGGAAGCTCAAGCTGAAGATGCCCGAGATCCGCTCCAACGAGGAGTACAGCGCCCTCCTCAAGGAGATGGACGCCACCAAGAAGGCGCGGGAGTCTCTGGAGGAGCAGTCGCTGAAGGACATGGAGCGGCTGGAGGAGCTCCAGAAGGAACTGCCGGCTCTGGAGAAGAAGTACGCCGAGGGCGAGTCGAAGGTGGCCGCCGAGCGGGCGGCGCTGAAGCAGGAGCAGGAGCGCCTCTCCGCCCAGCTCGTCCAGCAGAAGAAGGCGCGCCAGGAGCTGGAGAAGGCCCTGCACCCTGGTTGGTTCCGGAAGTACACCCACATCGCCGCCCAGCGGAACGGGCTGGCGGTGGTGGCGGCCCGGGGCGGCATCTGCCAGGGGTGCTTCGTGAGCGTCCGGCCCAAGCTCATCCAGGACCTCCACTACGGCGAGGAGGTGGTCTTCTGTGAAGGCTGCCAGCGGATCCTCTTCCTGGACGACGGCACGGCCAAGGATGGCGGCTCCTCTCCGTAGGCTCCTCCTCCTCGGCCTCCTTTTCCTTCCCCTGGCCCTCCGGGCCGGCGAACCGGAAGACTTCAAGCTCATCCAGCGCCTTCTGAAGGAGGGCGCCCGGCGCACCGCCGCCGAGCAGTGCCTGGCCTACCTGGAGCGCTACCCCGCCGGTCCCCACCGGCCCACGGCGGCCTTCCAGGCGGGCCGCTTCCTGCTGGAGCAGGGCCGGGACGAGGAGGCCCTTCCCCTTCTCCGGGAGGCCTCCCGGGGGCTTAAGGGCGGCGAGGCGACCGAGGCCTCCCTGGACCTGGCGCAGGCCCTCCTGCAGTTGCGCAGGGCCGCCGAGGCGGCCCAGGTTCTCCAGGCCCTCCCCCCTCCCAAGGGAGCCTCGGCCCAGCGGGCGCTCACCTTAAAGGCGCGTGCCGCCGACGCCCTCGACGACCCCGAGGGAGTGGCCGCGGCCCTCCGCCAGATTCCCGAGCGGCAGCTCGCTCCCGAAGACCGGTACCTCTTGGCCCTCTCCCTCGCCGCCACCGGCAAGGACCGGGAGGCCCTGCGGATCCTGGGAGACCTCGCCGGCGCGCCGGGCGTGGAGGGCGACCTGAGGAACCGGGTCCTCCGGAGCCTGGCGGAGGCCCGCTACCGGGCGGGGGACCTGGCCGGGGCCGAGGAGGCCCTCGCCGCCGCGGCGGGGAAGGCCGATCCGTCGGCCGCCCTCCTCCTGGGCTGGATCCGGCTGGCGGAGGGCCGTCCCGACGAGGCCTACGACGCGGTCCGCCGGGCCCTTCCCCTGGAAGGCTGGGAGGAGGCCGCCGCCCTGGCCTCCGTGCGGGCCGCCGCCCTCCGGAGGGACGGCCCCGGCACCCTCGCCGCCGTCCGGGACCTCCTGGCCCGGTTCCCGCGGGGCAGCGCCGCCGCCGAGGCGCGCCTCACCGGCGCCCGCCTCCTGGCCGGGGAGAACCGCTCCGCCGAGGCCTTGGCCCTGCTGGAGCCGGTTCTGGCCTCCCTGGACGGCGAGGAGGCCCGGATCGAGGGGGCCCTCCTGGCGGCCCGGACCGCCTGGAACGGCCTTCGGGACGCCCGCCGGGCGCGGAAGTGGCTCGACTTCGCCCGGGAGGCGGCCCTCTCCGACGGCGACCGCCAGCGGGTGGCCCTGGAGACCGCCCGCCTCGACTGGGAGACGGGGGAGGCCTCCTCCGCCCTGGAAGGTCTCTCCGCCCTCATCGAGAAGAGCCCCGAGAGCCCTTCGGCCCCGGCCGCCGCCCTCCTCATGGGCCGGATCCTTCTGGCCGAGGGCCACCGGGACAAGGCCCTCTCCCTGCTGCGGACCGTCGTGGAGGCCTACCCCGACGCCCCCGAGGCCCGGGAGGCCCTCCTCGCCGCCGGAGAGGACGCCGCCGCCGGCGGGGACGGGGAACTGCTCGCCTCGGTGGTGGACGCCGGCGGGGCCTTCGCCTTCTCGGGAGAGGAGGCCCGCCGCTTCGACCGGCTGGCCTTCGAGGCCGCCCGACGGCGCGGGGACCTGGAGGAAGCGCGGCTTCGCCTCCTGGCCTCCTCCCAGCCGGTCCTGGACCCGGAGCAGGCCGACGAGGCCCGGTACCTCGCCGCCCTTCTGGACCTCGCCGCCGGACGAACGGAGCAGGCCCGCGAGGCCCTTCCCGCCCTCCTTTCCCCCACCCGCCGCCTGGCCCTGGGCCTGAGGACCGCCGACGGCCTCTTCGCGTCGGGGGATCCCCGGGGGGCCCTCTCCCTCCTGGAGGAGCTGGAGCGTGACTTTCCGGACCGGCGGGGTCTTCTCCTCCTCACCGCGGCCAACGGCGCCCTCGCCGCCGGCTTGCCGGAGGAGGGTCGGGGCCTTCTCGCCCGCCTGGCGGCCCTCGGTCCCTCCGATGCCCTGTCGGTTCTCGGCCAGCGCCGGCTGGAGCGGATCCTGCTCACCGAGGAGGGACCGGAGGCGGCCCTGAAGGCCGTCCCGGCCTTTCTGGAAGCCGAACCCACCGCCGTCTCCCGCGGAGAGGCGCTCCTGCGCCGCGCCCGGATTCTGGCCCGCAAGGGGGACCCCGCCGCCTCCCGCCTCTTCCGGCAGTACCTGGACCTGCGCCCCTCGGGACCGGGAGCGGCCGAGGCCAGGCTCCACCTGGCCCGGGAGGCGCTGGCCCAGGGCCGGCCCGCCGAGGCCCGGAACCTCGCCGAAGGTCTTCCCAGCGCCGAGGCCCGCCGAGTGGCCGGAGAGGCCGCCTTCGCCCTGAGGGACATGGAGGGAACGCTGAAGGCCCTCGGTCCCGTCCTCGCCGATCCAGCCGCCCTGCCCCCCGAGGACCGGGTGCGGGCCCTCTTCCTGGCCGCCACCGCCGCCCGGGTGCTGGGCCGCTCGGAAGAGGCGGAGACCCGCTTCACCGCCTTCTCCCGGGAGGCGCCTCCGACCCCCGGAAACCTTGAAGACCTCCTGACCGCCGCCCTCTACCTCCAGAAGCAGGGGCGCCTCCCCGAGGCCCTCGCCGCCCTGGACCGCCTCAAGAGCGCCTTCCGCGACGCGCGGGTGGCCTTCCAGTACGCCTACACGCTGGAACTCCTGGGACGCACCGCCGAGGCGCTGGACGCCTACCTCCAGGTGGCCTTCGGCTCCGCCAGCGCCGAGTGGGCCCTCACCGCCCGGTACCGGGCCGCCGAGATCCTGGCCGCCACGGGGCGGAAGGAGGACGCCGCCGCCCTCTACCGCCAGCTCGTGGAGAGGACCGAGGGCACCGTCCAGGGCGACTACGCCAAACGAAGACTTGAGGAACTGGAAAAAAAGGAAGCGTCCTCCCCGGAGGAGGCCCCCGTTGCGCCTGCCCAAGCCCCTCATTGACATCCTCGCCCGGCGGCTCGTCCAGAGCCTGCTTCAGGCCGGCACCCTCTCCAGCGAACACCCGGAGCGCACCCGGGAGAAGGTGGCCCGCCTCCTCCAAGCGGACCTCGAAGTGGAGGACGCCCTGACGGAGGAGGCGCGGCTTCTTTTGGCCCAGCACCACGCCGCCGTCAAGGATTCGGACGCGGAGATGCACCGGCTCCTGGCCCGCATGAAGGGAGAACTGGCCGCCCGGCGGGGCTACCTCCTCTCCACGGGCCCCGAACGCCTCTCCCGGGCCAAGGTCTTGGACCTCGTGCGCCAGATCGTGGCCCTCTTCCTCGCCGATCCCGACGTGGAGTACTTCGTCCCCGAAGAGAAGCTGAGGGATGCCGTCCAGCGGGCCTTCGAGCGGGAGATGGGTCGGGACGAGGCCCGCCGGCGAACGGCCCGGGAAAAGGTCCTCAAGATCCGGCGGGGCATCCCCGAAGGCTCGGGGGAGTTCGAGGCCCTCTTTCAGCAGTTCTACCGGGAACTTCTGGAGAAGGAAGGGTAGGGGGCGCGGGGGTTTGAAAAAAAAAGGTTATACAGTGGTCCCCAGAAAGGAGGACCACGGAATGCAACGACGGTTTAGGGTGGTACTTCTGGTTTTCTTGGCCATGCTCGCGATGGCCACACCGGCCAACATTCTCCCAGGGCCCCAACCCAAGTTGCCGGCCCCCCTTCCCGGGGGCTTGGATTGGGACGATCTGGATCCCAACCAGCAAGATTGCGTTCTTCAATGCTCAAGAGCCTATTCTGCAAACATCGCGGAATGCGGCTGGCCAGGCTTGGGGTGCCGACTTCTTGCCCTTGCAGAATATCGAGCTTGCGTCGCCAATTGCTTCGGCGACGCTTGATGGAGAAAGGGGGCCACCATGAAAAACCTTCGAATCGCGTTTGTTTTGGTATCTCTCTTGATTTCCATTCTTGCGGCGGCGGGCTCTCCGGAATGGAGCGCGAGGGTAACTCTCCGGACCCACGCCCATGTCACGCTGACTCCAGATCAGATTCTCACCTTAAGCCTTCTTGACCGCTCCAGAGGCCAGCGGCTGAACGGGACCGGCTTCCATTCGGAGCAGATTCTGCTTGTGGAGGGACCAACCCTGGGCCGGTGGATTTTGGAAATTCAGGAGGAAGGGAGCGGAGAGGGAAGGATTTCCCACCAGAGCGTGCTGCGCCGCCCTCAAGGGGCCGAAGCGCTTCGCGTGGAGTATAAGGCGCTCGGGAAAGAAGGCTCGGGAAGCTTCCAAATTTTCCTGCCTGGCCGGCGGCTCGATGTGGCCGAAGCGGAGATTCGCCCCTCCTACGCTTCCGGTCTGGCGCCGCAGTGGAAGGATCTCCCCGTTGATCTTCAAGAGATTCTTGCCGTGCTTCGGCAGCTTGCCTCGGATGGCGACCACTTGTGGGGACCTGGCCCCCTTCTCCTGGCCCCCTTCTTTGGAATTGGGGACCCGCGGGACGCCAAGTTCTCCCTTGCCACAGAATCCCTCCCCGTCGACTGCGCCTTCGACGCCTCTTTTGGTTTTCCCTGCGACCCGAATGAGGAGCCCAGGGTTGGGGGGAAGGCTTACGTTAAGCCCATCCGGTAAACCTCTTGCCACACCCTTGGGAAACGGGGAAGCCTCCAGGGCTTCCCCGTTTTCTTCTCGGCCCGCACGCCGTGCTATGATTTCTCTTCTTGGGGGTTCGCCATGACGAAGGAGTGCTTCGAAACGGTGGTCGTGGACGCGAAGAAGTTCCGGGAGTGCGCCGTCTGTCCCCTCTTCGAGCCCTGCACCTCCCTGGTGAACGAGCGGGGGTTCTTCAAGGCCCGGACCGCCGGGATGGTCCTGGGGTTCCTTTTGGCCGTCCTCGGCGTGGCCCTGGCGGTGACGAACTGGGGAAACCTGCCCAACGGGGCCCCGTGGCTTCTGCTCTTCTCCATGGTCTACGCCCTGGCCGTGGCCCAGGCCCACCGGGAAACCCGGGTCCTCTTCGACGAGAGGGCCGCCGCCTTGAAGGCCGAGGCCGAGGCCGGCGGAAAGCCCGCGGCGCCGGCGGCCCACGGCCACGGCGGCCACCCCGCCCACTAGCGTCCGCTTCCGGCCGCGCCGCCCCGGAGAGCCCGTCCCTTCCGCTTCCGGAGGCCCGGTTCCCTTCGAGGATCCCATGCCGAAGTTCTACATCACGACGCCGATCTACTACGTGAACGACTACCCCCACATCGGTCACGCCTACTGCACGCTGTGCGCCGATTTCTTCGCCCGCTACCACAGGTCCATGGGGGTGGAGACCCACTTCCTCACGGGAACGGACGAGCACGGGCAGAAGGTGGAGAAGTCCGCCGCCCAGGAGGGCATCCCGCCCAAGGCCCTGGCGGACCGGGTGGTGGAGCGTTACCACGAGCTGTGGCGCCAGCTGGAGATCTCCCACGACGACTTCATCCGCACCACCGAGGAGCGGCACCAGCGGGGCGTGCTGGAGCTCCTTCGCCGGCTGGAGGCGGCGGGGGACATCTACAAAGCCTCCTACCGCGGCCCCTACTGCGTCTCCTGCGAGGCCTTCTTCCCCGAGAACCAGGTGGTGGACGGCCGGTGCCCCGACTTCGGCCACCCGGTGACGGTCCTCGAGGAGGAGTCCTACTTCTTCCGCCTCTCGAGGTACCAGGAGCCCCTGCGAAAACTGTACGCCGAGCGTCCCGACTTCGTCCTGCCGCCCTCCCGGATGAACGAGGTGCGGGCCTTCGTGGAGTCGGGCCTCAAGGACCTCTCCATTTCGAGGACCAGCATCACCTGGGGAATCCCCTTCCCCGGGGACGAAAAGCACGTCCTGTACGTCTGGCTGGACGCCCTCTCCAACTACATGACGGCCCTGGGCTTCGGCTCTTCCGACCGGTCCCTCTACGACCGCTTCTGGCCCGCCGACGTCCACCTCATCGGCAAGGACATCCTCCGCTTCCACGCCGTCTACTGGCCGGCCTTCCTGATGAGCGCCGGCCTGCCCCTGCCCCGGCACGTCTTCGGCCACGGGTGGTGGATGAAGGACCAGAACAAGATGAGCAAGTCCCTCGGCAACGTGGTGGACCCGCGGCCGTACGTCGCCGAGTTCGGCGCCGACGCCGTCCGGTACTTCCTGCTGCGGGACAAGCCCATCGGCACCGACGGCTCCTTCTCCGACGAGGCCTTCCTGGACCGCCTCAACGCCGACCTGGCCAACGATTTGGGGAACCTGGCCTCCCGCCTCACCAACCTCCTGGAGCGCCAGGCCTCGGGAGAGGCGGGGCCCGGCGACGGGAGCCTGAGGGCCCGGACGGAGCAGGCGCTCGCCGCCTACCACGGAGCGGTGGCGGAATTCTCCCCCCGGGACGCCCTGATGGCCCTCTGGGCCCTCTTTTCGGACCTCAACCGCTTCCTCGTGGAGCGGGAGCCGTGGAAGAAGGCCGGAACCCCGGAGGCCCTGGCCACCCTCTCGGAGGCGGCGCGGTCCCTTCGGGTGGCGGCCCTTGCCCTGGAGCCGGCCATGCCCCAGGCCGCCAGGGCCATCCAGGAGGCTCTGGGCTTCGGGCCGGCCACCCTGGCCGGCGCCCGCTGGGAGGACCGGCAGGAGAGGAAGGCCGCCAAGCTGGCCGGGCTCTTCCCCCGGGTGGACAAGGCCCGGTACTTCGAGCGCCTGGGAACGGAGGGGACCGAAACGCCTCGGAAACCGGAGCCCCGGACCGGAAAGGAAGGCGAGGAGAAGATGGACGAGGAGAAAAACGTAACCCCGAAAGCCCCCGAACCGCCGGCCGCTCAAGGGGAGGCGCCGCCGTCCCCGGAGGACTCCCCCCGGCTTTCCATTGACGAGTTTCGCCGGGTCAGGCTGAGGGCCGGGAGGATCCTGGAGGCCGAGCGGGTTCCCAAGAGCAACAAGCTGGTCCGGATGGTCGTGGACTTTGGGGACGAGCGGCGCCAGATCGTCGCCGGCATCGGAAAGCGCTATGCCCCGGAGGACCTGGTGGGGCGCACCTGCCCCTTCGTCACCAACCTCCAGCCGGCCCGCCTCATGGGGGTGGAATCGAACGGCATGATCCTGGCGGGCCACCGCGGCGCCGACCCGGTCCTTCTCGCCTTCACCGAAGAGGTGGAGCCGGGGTCCGAGATCACCTGAAAGGGCCCGAGGCCCCAGGAACGGTGCCGCCACGAGGAACGAAGGTGAAGGCCGGTTCCCGCCGGCCGAAACGGCCTCCCGGCCTCTCGCGGTCCTGCTCCCCTTCTCCCGGGATCTTCCGAGGTGCGCGATGAAACCCAAGGCGAACCGGCTGCTCTTTCCTCTGGTCCTTCTGGCGTTGCCCCTGCGGGCCGGCGAGCTTCCGGCCGCCGAATCGGCCGCGAAGGCCATCCGGGCCGAGAGCGCCTACGCCACCGTGGCGCGCCTGGCCTCCCCCGAGTACGGCGGCCGCCTGACAGGCACCGAGGGCTTCGGCAAGGCCGCCCGGTGGATCGCCGGCGAGGCGCGGAGGGCCGGCCTGAAGCCGCCGGCGGAGTTCCCCGGTTACCTGCAGCCCTTTCCCGTCACCCTCGGACGGGTAACCGCCGCCTCCCTGGAGATCCTTCCCTCCGAGGGAAAGGAGGATGGACGGAAGCTCGAGATGTGGAAGGACTTCATGCCCATCCTCACCTCCAGCGGAGGTGAGGTCCGGGGGGAGGTGGTCTTCGCCGGCTTCGGCATCACCGCCCCCGACCTGGGCCGGGACGACTACGCCGGCCTCGACGTGAAGGGCAAGGTGGTGATGGTCCTTCGGGGCCAGCCCCAGGACGGCCGTGATTGGTCCCTCCACAACGACTCCCACGCCCGCTACCGCAACGCCCAGGCCCACGGCGCGGCGGCGTGCCTCCTCGCCGACCAGGCCGTGGCCAGCCCCAACGGGGAACCCCTTGAGGGCACCCTCACCGGCGAAATCTCCACCGCCCTCGCCGACGAGATCCTCCGCGGCAAGGGGCTCTCGGTGGAGACCCTCCGGAAGGCTCTGGAGGCGGGAGGAACGGTCTCCTTTCCCACGGGGCGGTCGGTGCGGTTTCACGTGGAGGCCGCCCCACCCCGTCCGGTGGAAGGCTTCAACGTCCTGGCCGTCCGTCCCGGCGCCGACCGGGCCCTTCGGGGCGAGTGCGTCGTCCTCTCGGCCCACCTGGACCACTGCGGCGACTGGCCCGCCCTCCTGCCCGGCGCCGACGACAACGCCTCGGGCTCCGCGTCGCTCCTGGAGATGGCCAGGGCCGCCGGCGCCATGAAGGTAGCCCCCGCCCGGACCCTCGTCTTCGCCTGGTTCGGGGGCGAGGAGATGGGCCTTCTGGGTTCGAGGCACCTGGCGGAGCACTTCCCGCCCAGCCTGGGACGGCCCGTGGCCGTCCTCAACCTCGACATGGTGGGCGCGGGGAACGGCGTTTACGTGGCCGGCGGGAGGAACTTCCCGGAGATCTTCTCGGCCCTCACCGAGGCACGGGACCGGTGGGAGCCCGCCTTCGTCCTCCAAGCGGGGCTCTCCCAGGGCGAGGCCCGGGCGGACCACGGTCCCTTCCAGAAGGCCGGAATCCCCGCCGTCTCGCTCTTTGGAAGCGGGGGGCACCACGTGGGCTACCACACCCCCGAGGACACCCCCTTCTTCATCACGCCCCGCACCATGGAGGCCTCGGCCCGCGTGGCCCTGGGAGCCGCCCTGCTCCTCGCCGACCGGAAAACCTAGCCCCTCTTGGGCCGAGCTACGAAGAAAGGGAGCCGCCCGGAGGCGGCTCCCTCTTTTCGCCTCGTCCGGCCTTCTCAGCCCTTGGCCTTGAGTTCCTTGACGGCCTGGGTGAGCAGGGGAACCACCTCGAAGAGGTCGCCGACGATGCCGTAGCTGGCCACCTTGAAGATGGGGGCTTCGGGGTCCTTGTTGATGGCGACGATCACCTTGGAGGAAGACATCCCCGCCAGGTGCTGGATGGCGCCGGAGATGCCGCAGGCGATGTAGAGGGTGGGGCTGACCACCTTCCCGGTCTGGCCCACCTGGTGGGAGTGGTCGATCCATCCCGAGTCCACCGCCGCGCGGGAGGCCCCCACGGCGCCGCCCAGCGCCTGGGCCAGCTCCTCGAGGATCTTGAAGTTCTCGGGCCCCTTCATGCCGCGGCCACCGGAGACGATGATGTTGGCCTCGGCCACGTCCAGAAGGCCGCCCTCGGCGGTGAGGATCTCCTTGACGACCGCCTTGACGTCCCCGGGGGTGACGCCGTGGTCCAGGGCAACCACCTGGCCGGCCCCCGCCTTCTCCTGGACCGGGAAGACGTTGGGACGGAGGGTGACGCCGAAGGGCTTGCCCGCCTTGGGGGTCAGGGTGGCGAAGGCCTTCCCGGCGTAGATGGGCCGGGTGAAGACCGGCACGCCCCCGTCGAGGGTGAAGGCCGTCACGTCGGAGAGGAGGCCGATGCCGAGCCGGGCCGTGACCCGGGGGGCAAGGTCCTTCCCCATGGCCGTACCCGCGAAGAGAAGGGCGTCGGCCCCGAAGGCCTGGGCGGCCTTGCCCGCCGCCAGGCCGTAGGCGTCGGCGCTGTAGGCGGCGAAGAGGGCGTCGTCGCCCACGTACACCGTGTCGGCGCCGTACTTGGCCGGCTCCAAGGCCAGGGCGCCGATTCCCTGCCCCAGCAGAACCGCCGCCAGAGAACCCGAGGTGCCGTCGGCGATCTGCCGCCCGGCGGAGAGGGCTTCCAGGGAGGCCTTCTTGATCTTGCCGCCGCGCTGCTCCACAAACACCAGTACCTTCATGGCTTACCTCCCCTCGTCAGATGGCCTTGGCTTCTTCCCGGAGGAGCTTCACCAGCTCCTTCACCTGGTCCGGCAGTTCGCCCGCGAGGATCTTCCCGGCGGGACGGGGCGGAGGAAGCTCCATCTTCCGGAGTTCGAAGGCGGCGCCGGCGGCCCCCACGGAGGCGGGGTCGAGACCCAGGTCGGCGGCCTTCCAGGTGGCCACCTCCTTCTTCTTGGCGGCCATGATCCCCTTGAGGGAGGGGTACCTCGGCTCGTTGAGGCCCTTCTGGCAGGTGACCACGGCGGGGGTCTTTACGGCCACCACCTCGGTTCCGCCCTCGATCTCGCGCTTGAGGGTGAGGTCGGAGCCGTTCACCTCCAGCCCGGTCACCACCGTCACCGCGGGAATCCCCAGCAGTTCGGCCACCAGGGAGCCCACCTGCTGGTTGTCGTCGCCCACGCCGTGCTTGCCGGCCAGGATCAGGTCGAAGGGAACCTTCCGGGCGGCGGCGGCGAGGACGCGGGCGGTGGTCATGGCGTCTCCCCCCTCGAAGGCCGGATCGTCGCAGAGGACCGCCTTGTCGGCGCCCATGGCGAGGGCCGTCCTCAGCGTCTTCTCCGACTCCTTGCCGCCGACGGTGACCACCGTCACCTCGCCGCCGAGCTTCTCCTTGAGCTGGAGCGCCTCCTCCACCGCGAACTCGTCGTAGGGGTTCATGACCCAGTTCGCGTCGGCGAGGTCCAGGCCGAGGCCGTCGGGCTTCACCTTCACCCGGGTCTCCGTGTCGGGAACGTGTTTCACCAGGACCAGTAGGTTCATCGGCACCTCCTCAGGAGCGGGTTGGGGAATGGTTAGTGATTACTCGCTTGCACTCCCATGCAAGGAACAAGATATACCTTCCCTTCCTCCGTTTCAAGTGACAGCCCCCTTATCTAAACGGGGCGGCCAGGAAGGCCCCTCTCACCCCTCGAAGCGGCTGAAGACCAGGCAGGCGTTGGTGCCGCCGAAGCCGAAGGAGTTGGAGAGGGCGTGGCGGATGGTCATGGGCCGGGCGGCGTTGGGCACCGTGTCCAGGGCGCACTCGGGATCGCGCTCTTCCTGGTTGATGGTGGGGGGCGCCACCTGGTCCCGGATGGCCAGGATGGTCAGGGCCGATTCCAGCGCGCCGGCGGCCCCCAGCAGGTGCCCCGTCATGCTCTTGGTGCTGGATACGGCCAGCCGCTCGGCGTGCTCCCCAAAGACCCGCCGGATGGCCAGGACCTCCACGCGGTCTCCCAGCGGGGTGGAGGTTCCGTGGGCGTTGATGTAGTCAATCTGCGACGGGGCCAGCCCCGCGTCCTTCAGGGCGTTGGCCATGACCCGCGCGGGGCCGTCGCCGTCCTCCGAAGGGGCGCTGATGTGGTACGCGTCGCCGCTGAGGCCGTAGCCGGTGAGTTCGCAGAGGATCGGCGCCCCCCGGCGGCGGGCGTGTTCCAGCTCTTCCAGGATGAGGATGGCGCCGCCCTCCCCCATGACGAAGCCGTCCCGCCGCGCGTCGAAGGGGCGGGAGGCCTTCTGGGGGTCGTCGTTTCGGGTGGAGAGGGCCCGCATGGAGGCAAAGCCCGCCACCGAAAGGGCCGTCACCGCCGCCTCCGATCCGCCGGCGATCATGACGTCCGCCTCCCCCGACTGGACGTACCGCATGGCCTCCCCCAGGGCGTGGGAGGAGGTGGAGCAGGCGGTGACGGTGGAGAGGTTGGGGCCCTTGGCGCCGTACTCGATGGAGATCTGGCCGCTCACCATGTTGATGATGATGCCGGGGATGAAAAAGGGGCTGATGCGGGAGTGGCCCCTTTCCAAGAGGATCTTGTGCTGTTCCTCGATGGTGGCGATGCCGCCGATGCCGCTGCCCACCGAGACGCCGACCCGCTCGGCGTTCTCGGCCGTGATGCGCAGGCCGCTGGAGGCCATGGCCTCCCGGGCCGCCGCCAGCGCCAGTTGGATGAAGCGGTCGGTCCGCCGGGCATCCTTCTTGTCCATGTACTGCAAGGGGTCGAAGCCCTTCACCTCGCAGGCGATGCGGACGGGCCAACCTTCGGTGTCGAAGTGGGTGATGGGGCCGGCACCGCTCTCCCCCCGGAGGATGCGGCCCCAGGTCTCTTCGGCGGTGAGGGCGAGGGGGGAGACCACCCCCATGCCGGTCACCACGACGCGGCGCTTCACGGGGGTTCCCACCTACTTTTTCTCGGTGTGGGCCTTGATGTAGTCGATGGCGGCCTGGACGGTCTGGATCTTTTCGGCGTCCTCGTCGGAGATCTCGATGCCGAATTCTTCTTCGAAGGCCATGATCAACTCGACGGTATCCAGCGAATCGGCCCCGAGGTCGTTGATGAAGTGGGCCTCGGGCTTCACTTCCGACTCTTCCACGCTGAGCTGGTCGGCGATGATGCTGATCACCTTCTGTTCGATGTTCATGGGCCGTCTCCTCCGTCGACAAGAGGGGATTGTACACCGGTCCGACCCGTAAAGGCAAGGGCGCCTTCCACTTGCGCCTCATTCCTCGGATAATGGGCAGAGGCGAGGCAACCCTACCGGAGGAGGCGGCCATGGCCTTTCGGGTGGCGGTGGTGGAGGACGACGGGGACATCCGGGAGACGCTTCTCTATACCCTGGAGCGGGAGGGCTACGCGGCATCGGCCTTCGCCGACGGCGCCGAGGCGCTCCTGGCCTTCCGGGAGCAGGTTCCGGACCTCTGCATCATCGACTGGATGCTCCCGGGTCTCTCGGGCCTGGACCTCTGCCGGATCCTGCGGGGCGATCGGCGCTTCGCCCGGACGGCCCTCCTCATGCTCACGGCCCGGGGGACGGAGATGGACGCCGTCACCGGCCTGAACGCGGGAGCCGACGACTACGTGGTGAAGCCCTTCCGCACCCGGGAACTTTTGGCCCGCATCCAGGCCCTTCTCCGGAGGACCCGGGCCGACGAGCCCCCGGAAGGGCTCCGGAGGGTGGGTCCCCTCTGGCTCGATCCCCTCACCTACCGGGCGGGAACGGGGGACCGCTCCTTCGACCTCACCCCCACCGAGTTCAAGATCTTGGAGCTCCTCTGCCGCCACCCTGACCGGGTCTATACCCGCGGTCAGATCCTCTCCACCCTCTGGCCCGGCGACAAGGCGGTGGAAGACCGCGCCGTGGACGTCCACATCGCCCGCCTCCGGGAAAAGATGGGCGAAGCCGCCCGGCACGTGGAGACCGTCCGGGGGGTGGGCTACCGGCTCAAGGCGGGAGAATGAAGTTTCTGCCCCGCTACCTGCTCCTCGCCCTCCTGGCGGGAGCGCTGGCCGGCTGGGGAGGAGGCCTCTCCGGCCCGTCCCTCGTCCTCTTCCGGCTCCTCGTCCTCTTCCTGGCCGCCGCCCTGGCGGCCCGGTGGGCCCGGAGCCCCCTGCGGGAGGTGGAGGCCGCCGCCCGCCGGCTCTCCCGGGGGGACTTCGCCGCCCGGTTGGACGACGTGACGGCCGGAGACGACCGGCCGGCGGGGGAGGCCTTCAACCGCATGGCCCACTCCTTCGTCCGCACGCTGAGGGAGGCCGAGGAGCGGGGCCAGCGGCTGGAGGCGGTGTTGGACGCCAGCGACCGGGCCATCCTCCTCCTCGGCTCCGATGGCGCCGTTCTCAAGGCCAACCCCGCCTGCCGCCTCCTCTTCCCCCGCTTCCGCCCGGAGGCGGGCCTGGCCGGCCTCGGCCTCCCGGGCCTTCCCGCCCGGGTGCAGGAGGCCCTCGACCAGCGGGCCGTCCTCACCGCCGAGTTTCGCGAACGGGAGGGCGAAAGGGAGCGGGTATTCGAGGCCCGCATCACCCCCCTGGAACGGGGCGAGGCGGTGGTCCACGTCCGGGACCTCACCCCCGAGCGTACCCTGGAACGGGTGAAGGCCGACCTCGTGGCCAACGTCTCCCACGAGCTGCGGACCCCCCTCACGGCCCTCCTCTCCCTCGCGGAGGTCCTGGAGGACCCCCTCCTTCCCGAGGAGCGGCGCCGCCATTTCCTCGACCGGCTGAAGGCCCAGGCCTCCCGAATGCAGCGCCTCCTGGAGGACCTCCTCACCCTCTCCCGCCTCGAAGAGGGCGGCGCGCCGCCCCGCCGGGAGGCGGTGGACCTCCCCTCCCTGGCCGCCGAACTGGCCGCCGCCTTGGAGAGACCCGCGGAGGAGGCGAAGGTCCGTCTCCGGTGGGAGATCCCTCCGGGGCTCACCCTCCACACCGACCCCCTCCTCCTGGAATCGGTCCTCAAGAACCTCTTGGACAACGCCGTGCGGTACAACCGGCCCGGGGGGGAGGTTCTCCTCCGCGCCCGGGCCGACGGGGACGCCGCGGAAATCGCCGTTTCCGACACCGGCGAGGGGATCCCCGCCCGCCACCTGCCCCGGATCTTCGAGCGCTTCTACCGGGTGGACGCCCACCGCTCCCGGGAGAAGGGCGGAACGGGCCTGGGGCTGGCCATCGTCAAGCACGCCGTCCAGCGCCTGGGGGGAGAGGTCTCGGTGGAGAGCACCGTGGGCGAGGGGAGCACCTTCACCGTTCGCCTGCCCCGGCCCGACGACATTCCCCGCGGAGCCGTGAAGACCTGATGCGGTGAGGAGGGCATATCGCGAGTTTTTCTCTTCCCTTTTCCCTTCGCGAACAGGGAGGTCCGGGAGATCGGGAAGGTTTTTTCTTACTTTTCACTTTTTATTTTTTACTTCTTGCCCTTGCCCGCCGTCTTCGGTCGTTTATAATGGCTTCTAGCAGGAGGCATGCATGGACGAGCGGATCGTTTCCCTCCTCCGGGAGGCGAAGGAGATCGCGGTCGTGGGCATCTCCGACAAGGAGGACCGCCCCAGCCACGACGTGGCCGCCCACCTGAAGCGCTGGGGCTACCGGATCATCCCCATCAACCCCGTTCTGCGGGAGGTCCTGGGGGAACGGTGCTACCCCAGCCTCACCGACTACGGGAAGCCCGTGGATATCGTGGACGTCTTCCGCCGGCCCGAGGCCGTCCCCCCCGTCGCCGAGGAGGCCGTGGCCATCGGGGCCCGGGCCCTCTGGCTCCAGGAGGGAATCCGAAACGACGAGGCGGCCGCCCGTGCGGAGGCGGCGGGACTCTTCGTGGTCCAGGACCTCTGCATCAAGAAGGTTCTCCTCGCCCTGGGAGGACGGCCGTGAAGCGGCGGCTGCTGGCTCTCGGCCTTTCCCTCCTCTTCGGGCTCCTGCCCCTGGCGGCGGGTGCCCCCCACCGGCTGGAGGCCCGGGGAGACCACGGGTGGATGAAGTTCTGGGGCCAGGGCAAGGTCCACCTGGAGGGAAAGGGCACGCTCCTGGTGAAGAACGCCTCCAACCTTCAGATGGACATCCGGGGCACCTGGGGGGAGAAGTTCGACCTCATGGACGGCGCCGAGTACCGTCACTTCGAGGGCTCGGTGGACTGCATCGGCCCGGGGGCCCACCTGGAGATGCGGGGCTGGAACCTTCGCCTGACGGTGGTGGGAAAGGGCAAGGCCCACTTCCGCGGCGAGGGGACCGTGCGCCTGGACGATGGGCCCGAACGTCCGTGGACCTCCAACCCCGACAAGTGGACGAAGGTCAAGTTCCGCGACTGACGGCGGAGGAGGACCGCGTGGGCACGGGGGAAGCGGGGGATCGTCCGGTCATCGGGGAGCTGCTCCTCCGGGAGGGGCTGGTCACGCCGGAACAGCTCGCCCGGGCCCTCGAAGACCA
>Ga0272448_1004265_pt1 | contig 16425 bp, 28 predicted proteins | sample YNPCB0191_FD_202220 | JGI IMG/M metagenome (GOLD analysis project Ga0272448, IMG submission 202220) | Hot spring sediment microbial communities from Yellowstone National Park, WY, United States - YNP-CB-019-1 | ecosystem: Environmental > Aquatic > Thermal springs > Hot (42-90C) > Sediment...
GAGTTATGGAAAAACAATAAGGAAAAACTAAAAGAGTATAACTTGAATGACTGTAGGTTAATGAAAAAATTGGATGAGAAATTAAACATATTAGCGTTTTTGGACACTATGTCGAGCAAGACAAACTGTTTTATAGAAGAATTAAGATATAACTCAATAATAGTAGATACATGTATTTTAAGAAAAATAAGAGAATTAAATTTGAATATTAAGTTCCCATACAGAGGAAAACAAGAAAAGAAAGTTTTTGAAGGAGGATTTGTTTTGGAGCCAGAGTTGGGTTTGCATAAAAACATAATCGTGATGGACTTCCTCTCACTTTACAACAGGATAATGCAGACATTCAACATATCCGTAGAGACATTAAACACAGGAAATGAGAGAATTATAATTCCTGGAAGCGAAGTTACATTCTCAAAAGACAAGAAAGGAATAATACCTCTTATTTTAGAAGAATTAGAGAAAGAAAGGGAATATTATAAAGAGTTAAGAAACAAATCAGAACCACATAGCGAGGAGTTTAAAAAATACGACATGTTACAATATTCTGTAAAAACAATCCTATTAAGTTTTTACGGGGTTATGGGTTCTAACTCGAGCAGGTACTACCATAATGATATAGCGGGAAGTGTTACTCAAGTGGGAAGATACCTAATTAAGTTGAGCAAAAGTATTATCGAGGATAAAGGATTCAAGGTCTTGTACATAGATACGGATAGTTTATTTATTGTAGTAGATGAAAGTGATTTAGATAAAATAATAGAGTTAGGTAATAAACTAACAGTAGAATTAAATAATTTTTACTTTAGAATTCTCGAAACATTCAATATACCCCCAGAAAACAGAAAAATAGAGATAAAATTTGAGAAAGTCATCAGTAAGATTATTTTTATCGGGGATGAGAAAAAGACAAGCAAGAAAAGGTACGCAGGTTTGCAAATATGGAGTGAAGGCAAGAAAACAGATAAATTAATTGTGAGAGGATTGGAGTTTGTAAGAAGCGATTGGATTGAAATAACAAGAAAACTTCAAAAAGAGGTGATTGAAATGATATTTAATAACAAAACATCAAAAGAAATAAAAGAATTTTTACTTAACAAAAGAGAAGATGTAATCAACGAGAGACTGACAAAAGAAGAATTGACTATAACTCAAACATTAGTGAAGCCAGTAAATGAATACAAGACAGACATTCCGCATATTAAAGTGGCAAAACAAATGATAGCCAATGGCGATGAGGTATGGATTGGAATGAAAATCCCGTACATCTTAATAAAAGGAGAGAAAACACCCATTCCTATTCCCGCAGACACTTACGAAAAAGGATATGATTATATTTGCTATTGGAACCAGAAAATTTATCCTGCGATAGAGAGAATTTTAAGGAGCGTGTTTAAGGATATCGATTGGGATGAGTTGTATATTGCAAAAGAGAGAAAAACAAAAACTAAAAATAAACTATCCAAAAATCAAACAAAATTGTTTAACTAAATAACTACTATTAAATAACAAATTTGAAATAGCAAAGTTTATAAATAATAGTATTATAATAATACTATATGGTAGAAATTCAAAAACTAAGAAGAGTAAATATAACTCTTTTAGAAGAGCAAGATAAGTTTGTTTCTCAGTATCAAAAAGAGAATAACTTTAACTTAGACGAGGCTATAAATTCAATTATAAAAGAATTAAAAGATATCCTTACTGCAAAAGGAAAAAAAGATGGAAAAGGAAAATCTGATAAATGACGAGATAGAAACTTTAGAAGAGCAAATCAGCACTCATTCCAAATTGCTTAGTCAATGGAAAGACGAACTGAAGGTGGAAACGGAAAGAACCATCGCAATAATGAGAAATATAGTGAGAGAAGAGCAAAAAATAGATAGTCTTACGATAAGGATGAAAGAACTACAAGATAAGATAAGAGGTGAAAATGTCTTGGAAAAAGAAAATTGAAATAACGAAAACTTTTGAATTTGATTCAGCACATAAATTAGATTGGCATAAAGGTAAATGCTCTAATCTACATGGACATCATTGGACTCTTTCTGTTACTGTAGAAGGGAAGTTAAATAAAAATGGAATTGTAATGGATTTTGGTGATTTAAAAAAATTAGTTAACGAAGAAATTATTGAAAAATTAGACCATAAATATTTAAACCTTATATTCCTTAATCCTACTGCTGAGAATATAGCATTAAAAATTTTTGATGTTATAAGTAAAAAAGTTCCGAAAGAGGTTAAATTAGTTGAAGTAAGTTTATGGGAACAACCTACAAGCAAAGTTACAATAAGAAAATGAAAATAAGTGAGATATTTGAAAGTTTGCAAGGAGAAGGCAAATACATAGGTTATCCTGCTTTATTCATCAGGACAAGTGGATGCAATCGTAATTGCGATTTCTGTTTTGGAGTTAAAAAAGGAAGAAAGGTTCCTACAATTATTTGCTTAGGAAAGAATAAAAAAATTAATGAAATAAAAAAAGGAGAAAAAATATTAACTTTTGATGAAAATCAGAGATTGGTTATAACCGAAGTAAAAGAAGTGTTAAGAAGGAAGGTAGATAGATGGTTAGAAATAAAAATAAATAACAAAATTTATTTTGTAACTTTAGAACATCCTTTTTTTACTACAAGAGGATTAGTTCTTGCCAAAGATTTAAAGGTAGGTGATAAAATACTCCATTCTAATTCTTATGAAAAAATTTCATTTCAAAAAAGAATATTTAATCCTTCTTTTAGTCCTAAAGATATTGAAAAAAGATTAAGTAATCCTTATTCTCTTACAAATTATCAAGAAATTAAAAAAATAAAATCTTCTAAAGAACATAAAAAAGAAGTATATAAGAGATTTTCTGAAAGAATGAAAATATACAATCCTATGAAAAATAAAAATATTGCTAAAAAAGTAACAGAAATAAGACAAAAGAAAATAAGAAACGGAGAGTTAATACTAAAAAGAACAGATGAACAAAGAAAAAGATATTCTATTTCAAAATTAGGTGAAAAAAATCCAATGAAAAGACCTGAAGTAGTTCATAAGAATTTTCTTTCACATCAAGTTAAAAAAAATATTTCTGAAAAAAAGTTTGAAGAATTATGCATAAAAAATGGAATTCCTGTTAAATTTGTTGGTGATGGAAAACTAATGATTGGTTATAAGTATCCTGATTTTATTATTGATGGAACAAACAAATTAATTGAAACTTATTCAGGTTCTTATGGTTATGCTAATGGTAAAGTAAAAAGAGGAAAGGAGTGGGAACTAAATAGAATAAATCACTTCAAAAAATATGGTTATGAATGTCTTTGTATTAATATAGATAAACTACACCCTAAACAATCTCGAGATTTATTAATAAAGGATGTATTAAATTATTATCATAATGGTTTTGAAGTTCAATCAATAAAATTAATAGATAGAAATGATAAAAAATATAAATATTCTTATCGAAAACCAAAAGAATTAGAAGTTATAAATCTAAATTGTGAGCCTTATAATTCTTTTTTGATAGATTACATGTGGGTTCATAATTGCGATACAAAATACCATAAATATGGAAAAGAAATAAATACAGATGAAATTATAAAAAGAATAAAAAATTCAAAATTAGAAATAGTTGTCTGGACAGGTGGAGAACCAACTTTACAAATAAAAGAGATAAGTGATATAATTAATAATACAAAAACTAAAAAACATCATTTAGAAACAAACGGAACAAATCTAACAAATCAATTAATTAACTTTTTTGATTATATTTGTATTAGTCCAAAAAAATTAGATGAAGCAAAAAAATCATATGAGTTTAGAGAAAAATATCCTGACAAAGTTGATGTAAAAGTAGTCACTGATTTTAAAGAGAATAAAGATTTAATTCCTTATGCAAACATTTTAATGCCATTAGAAAGAGGGATACCTAAATTGGATAAGGAGTTAAGAAAAATAATGTGGATTTACTGTGTTAATAATAATTTAAGATACTCTCCAAGAATTCAAACTCTCGTATGGGGGTATAAGAAAAAAGGAAAATGAATAAGAAAAAAGAAAATATGGATTGGAATAAATTCGAAGAAGGAATAAAAATAATAGTAAAACAGATTAAAAAATCCAAAACTATAATAGATGGAATATATGGAATTCCAAGAGGAGGATTAATTCCAGCAGTGAGATTAAGTCATTTACTTAAAATTCCATTAACTATGATTGTAACACCATGTACTTTGATTGTAGATGATGTTGCTGACACTGGAAAAACATTATCAAATTGGAAATATAACAAAATAGCTACTTTATATTACAAACCACATAGCTTGATAAAACCAGATTTTTATGCTTTTGAAACTAAGAAATGGATAGTATTCCCTTGGGAGGTTTCAAAAAGGAGAAAATAAAATGGATATGAGTGAAATAAGACAAAATAATTTAAGAAATAACGAGAAAATAAAAGAAGCGATTAAAACAATATTAAAAGAAATAGGAGAAGACCCTGATAGAGAAGGACTACAAAGGACACCATTTAGATGGGCGAAAGCCGCAGAAGAATGGTTTGGTGGATATAATAAAGACCCAAAAGAAGTATTAAATAGAACATTTACAGAGAAGTCAGATTTAGTTATAGAAGGACCTATACAGTTTTATTCTATGTGCGAACATCATATTGCTGTTTTTTATGGGCATATATGGATAGGTTATGTTCCTAATAAATATGTAACAGGGTTAGATAAATTAATTAAATTAGTTGAGATATATAGTAGGAGATTACAAATACAAGAACGACTTACACAACAGATTGCAGATGCTATGATGGAATATTTAGATTGTAAGGGTGTAATGGTGGTTTGTAAAGGCAACCATTTATGTGTAGGAAGTAGAGAAACTAAAAATCAATCAACAAAAACAATTACATCTGCTGTCAGAGGAATATTTGAGAAAGACAGTATATTACGAGCAGAGTTTTTATCACTAATTAATTTAAATGAAGGTGAAAGATGAAAAATAAAGCAGTGATTATTTTAAGCGGAGGAATGGATAGCACTACTCTACTTTATGATATAGTAAATCAAGGTTATAAAGTATTTCCTTTAAGTTTTAATTACGGACAAAAGCATAAAAGAGAGTTAGAATGTGCAAAAGAAACTTGTAAGAGATTGAATTTAGAACATAAAATTTTAGATTTAAGTATATTAGGAGATATTGCTCCGAGTGCTTTAACAAGAAGCAAATGGGAAGTTCCTGAAGGGCATTATGCGGATGAAAATATGAAACAAACTGTTGTTCCTAATAGGAATATGGTTATGTTGAGTTTAGCTACTACTTATGCAATAGGTATAGGAGCAAGAGATGTTTTTTATGGAGCACATTCAGGAGACCATACAATATATCCAGATTGTAGACCAGAATTTGTAAATGCAATGAAAAAAGTAATATCTTTATCTGATTGGAATAAAGTAAATTTACACGCTCCTTATTTAAAATTAGATAAAGGAGATATAGTAAAGAGAGGAATAAAATTAGGTGTTGATTATAGTCTTACTTGGACTTGTTATAAAGGGGAAGAATTAGCTTGTGGAAAATGTGGTAGTTGTGTAGAAAGAATTGAAGCATTTAAAAAAGCAGGAATAAAAGACCCTATAAAATATCAGGAGGTTAAATGATGAAAAAATACAAAAAAATAGAAGATATGCCTCAAAAGAAGCTTGAAGAAATTATAAAACAAGCTATGGATAAAAAGATGCCTGAAATAAAAACTATGCCTTATTTGGGTGAAATAGAGTGTAAGGTAATATATGAATATCCAGAAATGGTGGCTTTATGCCCAATGACAGGATATTTAGACACATATAAACTAACATATACTTACACTCCAAACAAACTTCTTCCAGAATTAAAGTCTTTGAGATTTTATTTAATGGCGTATAAAGATATGAGAATAGGTCATGAACACCTTTGTGCTAAACTTTATAGAGATTTTAAAAAAGCTGTTAAGCCAAAAAAATTAAAGATAGAATTAGATGTAGCAATAAGAGGAGGAATACATACTTTAGTAAGCTATGAAAAATAGTTTAGAAGTTAAAGAGTTAATGAAAAAAGAAAGAAGATTTAACTCAATATACACTTTAAAAGGAAGTATAGAGAAATTGTTTGGTTATTTAGAAGCAGTTTCAAAAGTTCCATTTTTTGTGTCATTTAAAGAAAATAAGAAAAATGTTATTTTAAAATTCTATCCAGTCAAGAAAGTTGTTGTGAGTGATAATTTGTTTAGGGAATATAGTTGTTTGGATTATAATTGTAGTAGGTGTTGCTGGAAAAAAAGAGATTTTAATATCTATACTACCAAACAATTTGAAGAATTAAAAAATAAATATCCAAATGAAAATCTTCCAGGAAAAAAGGAAATAATATTTGTGAATGACAAAATTTTTGAATTTTATGTAGAAGAGAACATTAATCAATATTGTAGACATCTTGATGATATAAATAATAAATGTAAGATACATACAGCTAACCCAATACATTGTGCATTGCCATTGATTAAATTTAAACAAAATAAAAAAACAAACACAACACATATCACAAGAGAATATTTTGGAAGAAATTGGTTTATGAATTGTCCTGTTAAATTTAAACCAATGACAGAAGAAGGTTTTAATACAACAATTTGGATGTTAAGTAGGGTAAAAGATATGGCAGATGAATTAAATATCCCTACATATCTTCCAGAAGTTATAGAAGAAGTAAAAATGAGGTGGAGAAAATGAAATTTTTTTTCGCTGGAGCTGAAAATCCAACACATTTTCCTGTATTAGAAAAACTCAAAATGCCCTATATTTTAATGAGTTATTATAATATAAGAGATAGAAGAAATATAGAGAATTATTTAAAGAATTGTAAAAAATTTGGAGCAGAAATTATGTTAGATAGCGGAGCACACACATTACAAAAAGGAAAAGTAAGTATAGATTTTGATAAGTATGTAGATAGTTATATTGATTTTTTAAAAAAATATGGAAAATATTTTGAAGCCTTTGTAGAATTAGATGTAGATAATATTGTGGGTTTAGAAAGAGTAGAAAAATGGACAGAAAAAATAACAAAAGAAGTCGGAAGACAACCCATAGTGGTATGGCATAGAGGAAGAGGTTTTGATTATTGGAAAAAAATGTGTGAAAAATATGAGTATGTAGGATTTAGTGGATTTGTATCTGGAACAGGTCAAGGAGAAGTACCAAATAAATATGTTGGAATTTTTTTAAATGTAGCAAAACAAAATAAAACTAAAGTTCATGGATTTGGTTATACAAAACCAGAATTGGTAAAAAGATATAATTTTTATAGTGTAGATAGCAGTAGCTGGTTAATTGGTTGTAGATGGGGTGGTGTTTGTGTATTTAATGGAAAAAGTTTAGTAATGTATAGTAAGAAGCAATTTTATGAAAAATATAAAAAGTTTAATAATTTAACAAATTTTGATATTAATTATTTCAACGCTTCAAATTGGAAAAGGTATAGTGAGTATATAAATGAATATTGGAGGACAAAAAATGGAATTTAAATTAATATCTCCAAACAAAATAAAAAGTAACTCTTGGAATCCTAATGAGATGGTTCCATCTGTATTTGAACATCTTAAAAAAGAAGTCCAAAGGGTTGGTTTTATTGACCCAGTGACAGTGAGAAGGTTAGAAGACGGGAGCTTGGAAATAGTAGACGGATACCATAGATGGAAAGCAAGCAAAGAGATAGGACTGAAAGAGATACCGGTAATCATTTTGGAAATGAGCGAGGATGAGGCAAAACTGCAAACAATCAATTTAAACCAAATAAAAGGAGAGTTCAATCCGGTCAAATTTGCAGAATTACTACAGTCATTAGAGGTGAAATACAAACCATCTGATTTAGAAACTTACTTAAATATGTCTCAACAAGAGATAGATAGTTATAAAATGCTATTACAAATGAGCGATAAAGAGTTAGATGAGACATTGAAAGTGTTTAAAGAGAAGCCAAACCTGAATGAAGTGAAATTAATTTACAATGATGAAGAATTTGAATTATTTAACAAAGCAATTAGTTTGACAGGAATAACAAAAATACAAGATGCAGTATTGGAGATATGCAGGTTTTATATGGAGGAGATGGAAAAATGATAAACGATAGGTTGAGGCAAATCAACGCGGAAAGCGAAAGCAACACGAAACAAGCCGAAAAGGCACTAAAAGGAGAAAAGATAGTAAAAGTGTTCAAACCAGACGATTGGACTACAATATACCTTATGGAAAGCGGATGTGCGTTCGAGAGGAAAAGTGATGGAGCGTTCAGGATAATAAGCAGTAAGTTGTTTATGGAAACATTCCCTTTGGTTAAGAATGAGTTAAAAGAGAATTGGGAAGAATATGAGGAGATAAAGGATATTATAATTAAGAAGGAAGAAGAAAAATGAGAACAATAATACTCTCTCGGGTAAATGTAATGTATAGGGAAAGCCTATACAGGGTTTTAGCCTCTTTAACCCCAATGAGTCAGGACATATATCTAAGACCGTTGTTGTTTTAGTTCTCATAGTTCTTAAGTCCGCCGTTTGCCCGAGAGAGAACTTATAAATATTTAAGAAAGGTTTATAAAGATAAATGTTTTTAAAATGTCATCTATGTCAGAAACATTTTCAAATTAAACAAAATTGAAAGGAGGATTCTTAAAATGAAAGCTGTCTTATATGCTGTATTGGCAGTAGCAGTAGTAAATCTTTTGATTTGCGGATATCTGCTATTCAATCCAGTTCAAGTAACAACCGAAGAAAAGGTAGTTTCGGTTGAGTCAGTAGAATACAACGATACTGCCTTAAGAAACGAAATAGCCGAAGTCAAGAATATCATTAATAAAGACGATAACTGGAAGGCAGAAGCAATAGCATTAGCAGAAGCAGAATACACAAACAGGCATCTATATAATGCCTTAAAAGATTTAGGTATTAGCATAGACGATAGAGATGACATAAAGAGATATGTAGTAAAAGATTCAAAAGTCTTGAATGCTGATGCCGATGAGAAAGATGCTACTGTAGTTGAAAAAGTTAGGGTCTATTACGAGAATTCAGACGGGGATAGTAAGAAAGTTACTCTTATAATCACCTCTGAAATAGATGATGGAGAAGTAGTAGACACTGATTACGAGTTAGCCTAAAAACTAACTTTTTTATTTTTTTATTTTTTTTATTAACTTGTGAACCGAAAGATTTATATTTATAAATATCTTATAGGTGAAAGAATGATTAAAAATATTGAGATGTTTATCAGAGAGTTGAAAGAAAAAATTGAAGATGCAGAAGAAAATTGTGGAAATTTAGATTGGATATCAAAAGACCAAGCGATAAAAATCATAGATGAACTAAAGAAAAAATATTTAGTAGAGGAAAAGTCTTTAGAAGATGGTTAAATTCCCAAAAAATCAAATCAAATATATACTAAAATCGAAGTGGGACGAAAGCAGAGATTTAGAAAAAGCTATTCTAAATTTTTATGGAAATAAAAAAGAAGTTTCTCTCTTCAACTTATGCAAATAGAAGAACTTATAAGGAAAATTGAAAATAGAAAGGTTATTTTAGACAGGAAAGAATTGTATAGTTGGCTGTTTCTCTATTGTTTGGAATATAGGAAACTATGTCCAAAAGCGGATTTCATTAGATTAACAAAGTTAAAGTTAAAGGCTTTATATGAGGTTGCAGATGAATTATACTGGAAATACGACAAACCACTTGAAATGGAATTTGATTACAGGAATATACCTAAAATAGCGAAAGAGGATTACAAAAACAATTTCCACCAGAAAAGATGCATATAAAAACTAATGAGAAAGAATTCAGAATAGGGGTGGTTAGTGACACTCATCTTGGGTCTTATTATGAAGATTTAAAATCCTTAGAGGAAATGTATACTATATTTAAAAAAGAAGGGATTAAGTATGTTTTTAATTGTGGAGACTTGACAGACGGAATTGGGGTATATAGAGGGCAGGAAAACTTTTTAAAGCACTCAACCACAACAGAACAAGCAAGGTATTTTAATAAAAATTATCCAAAAATAGAAGGAATTGAGAATATAGTTATCACAGGAAATCATGATTTAAAGCAATTTGAGAGAGGAGGAATGGATGTTGGGGAATTGATAATAAAAGGAGGAAGATGCGGAGATGATGTAAGTTTTGATGGCAGAGAGGATATAAAATATCTTGGCAGGTATGCTGGAAGAGTTGTATTTAATAATGTTAAGATTGATTTAGTGCACCCTGATTATGGATTTACTTATGCTATTAGTTATTCTCCTCAAAAATATATTAATGAATTAGAAGGCGGAAGTAAGCCAGATATCTTACTATTCGGACATTTGCATAGGTTAATGTATATGAATTACAGGAACATACATTTATTTATGGCTGGAGCGTTTCAGAAACAGAGCGATTATTTAAAAAGGAAGGGAATACAACCAGCAATAGGAGGATGGATTATTAACATCATGATAGACAGAAAAAAGAGATTACATAGAATTAAACCAGAAATCTATAGGTTTTTTTAAATACAAAAATTTATAAACATTTTAATCTATATTTTAATATGGCAAAAGAACCAAGAATTTCAAAAGAAACCCTTGAAATGTTAATCGAGCATTTGATTAAAATGCACAATGAAGTAAATCAAGAGGATAAACCATTTTTCAAGGAGCAAATCAAGAAATACACTTTAAAATACAAAGAATGGTATGAGGAAAACAAAACCTATCATGACTTATAATTTGCTTTTATACGCGTTTAAGCACCCCTACAATCAAAGAAAACACTGAAGGGCTATTTAAGTATTGCTATGATATTTTTCTCTAAAGATATTCGCCTATTACAATAGACGCAGGTTCTATACTTCTTTTTCCAAGTTCCTCTGTATGTAAATTGCTGTTTGTTCTTACAATAAGGGCAAAACACCAGGATTATTCCTTCTTTGTTTCTCATGATGAAAAGGAAACCCGCTATTCCTCTCTAAAGAGTCATAGCGGGGACTTAAAGTATGCCTAAAACGCTTTGGGCGTTAATATATAGATACTTTAGTTTAAAAATGTTTTGTTGAAAGACATTTATAGAAAAGTTTATAAATATTTTATCAATAGTTCATTTATACAATAAAATGGATATTGTTTATGTAGTCAAAAACTCAAAAAACTATTATAAGAATTTAAGATACTCACTAAGAAGTTTAGTCTATTTAAAAGATTATGATAAGGTTTGGTTAATAGGTGATAGACCTTGCTGGATTAAGGATGTAATACATATTCCTTGTCCTGATGACAAGAAAGATAAACAACTGAATGTGATTAACAAGATACTTTTAGCATGTTGTTGTCCGGATTTAAGTGAGAACTTTATCTTAATGAATGATGATTTTTACTTTTTGGAAAATACTTACTCGATTAAGAACTATTCCACGGGCAGTTTTAAAGATAAGATAAAAAACTACGAAATGAAGTACCCAAACTCAGAATATACCTATGCATTAAAGCAAGCCCTCAAAAATATGGAACACCTGGGAATAGAAGAGCCATATGATTTTGAGGTTCATTATCCGATAGTTTTTAACAAGGAGGATTTTAAAAGTTTGTTTGATAAATATGTAGATAAAACTATCCCAACGGTTTATAGGTCAATCTATGCTAACTATTACAAATACAAACCAGTAATAACCGAAGACTTTAAAATTTACACCACTTTCCCAGAAGAATATAACCGCGAATTTCTATCTACCGATGATGGAATAGTTAATGATAGGAAGTTTTTAAGATTTATGAATAGTAAGTTTCCTAAAAAATCAAAATATGAAATATGAATAGGAAGATTTATAAATACTAATTTATTTATGTTTTTATGGAAGAAGATTTCAAACAAAAAATCCTTGAATACCTGAAAGACGGAGAATGGAAATCAACTCTTAATGTCTCGAAGGGAACAGGAATAAACTACTACAGAGTTGAGAGGTTCTTGCATCAATTAAAAGAAGAAAACAAAGTAGAGTTGTTCAAGGCAAGTAAGGTGTTCATGTGGAAGGCGAAGCAACAAAACACAATCTAAAAATAAAAAATAATCTATTTTTAGATTCACTGTTTATAAGAAGAGCAACCTACCAAACAACGAAAAAATGGCAAAAAAATTATGGGACAGGGCGATGGCTCAAGCAATGGGAAAAATAGGAGGAGGTCCGAGAGACCCTGTCGTGCTATCCCTAAGCCATATTAAGAGCGGAAAGTATGTGAAAAACGAGGTAGTGAAAAAGTTGATAACTCCCACTCCAGAAGAGAGAGCATTGGGCATAATGCCGAAAGACAAAGCAGAGTTATTAAAAAAATTAGGAAACGAGAGAAATCCCTTATTTCTTACTTTGGATAAAATACAATACGCCTATGGTTTGAGGTTATTGATAGCGGAATATTATTTAAGTTATCTTACCAAAATGAATGCACTATTAAATCCGGTGGACAGTGAGGGCAAACCCAAAAAACTCACCCCGGAGGAAACAGTCAAGATTGAAAGGAGTTTGGATTATGACAGGAGAAAGATATTCGAGATGAGCAAGGAGGCAGGTGAGTTTCTGTTCGGAAAAGAGCCTACCACCTCAATCACTATGCAACAACTACAAATCCAGGAAAACAAGGTAAATTTCACTGAGGTATTTGAAAAATTGGTGTTAGATAAGTTGAAAAAATCTGAGAATAAAGAAGATGCAGAATGACATCGAGGAAACTGAGTTTTTGGAAAAAATAAAGCCGAAAAGTTGGTATGTCAGTAGTAAAAAGTTCGATGAGATAGAAATGAGTTATATCAACTTCCTTCAGGGAATGTTTAATGTTTCAGACAATGAGGGAAATCCCATCCCTTACATAATGACCGATTACCAGAAAGAATTCCACTCGGAGAGTTTGAATATAAAAAGAGAAAACGCAAAGGATATATTATTCATAAAGGCAAGAGGTGTTAGTTTTACAACAAGCAGTTGTATTGAGTTGATTGTCTCCGCCCTTACCTTTAAAAACCAAGTATTCCCAATCATCGCCCAAAGACAAGACATGGGGAAGCACATATTGGATATTTGTAAATGGTTGATTAGGAATTCAAACTTCAAAACAGAGGTAGATATCCAAGAAAGTCAGATTAAATTCCTATCAACAGGTTCGATTATTAAGTATTTCCCTTCCGGCTCGGCGAGTGACTCGACGAGAGGGCTAAGACTGATTAGGGCATTCATTGATGAATTTGCTCATCAGAATAATGACAAGGAATTGTTAGCCGCGGTTCAGGACGCGATGGTTGGCGAATTGGGACAGATTATAATCGGAAGCACTCCCTGCGGAAGGAATAATTATTTTTTTGAACTGGCGAACAAACCGACAGGATTTAAAGTGTTCAGGCTTCCAGTGTTCGAAGAGAGTAAGTTTGATATCACCAAACCGATTAAATCCCAAAATCTAATTCCCATTGCTCCCTGGATAGATATTGACAAATTAGAGATAAAAAGGCAGAGAGATGCTGAAATCTTCCGTCAGGAGCTTATGACGAATTTTCTGGACGACAGTTTGAGCTTCATTCCTTACAATTTGATTATGAGATGCATTGATAAGAAATTGGCGAATTATAGATATATCATAGAAAAAAGACCTGATTTTGTTTACGAAACCGAGAATCCGATGTATATGGGAATAGATGTGGCGAGAAACAACGACCTCACTGCGATAGTCATTTTTGAAAAGGTTTATGTCCCTGAGACTGAAAAAATATGTTTCTTGGAAAGATACATAGAAGTCATACAAAACATGCCATTACCCCAACAAAAAGAAAAAATTGATAAACTATTAAACATATTCCCCTCAATAGTTAAAGTGAGGATAGACAGCACTGGTTTGGGAACGGGATTGAGCGATTTTTTAATCCAAAAGCACGGAAGGGGAAAAATAGAGGGAATTAATTTTAGCAGTAAGGTTCCAACAGCTACTTTACATCAATCTATTCCGATAGTCGAGAAAATGGCGGTCAATTTAAAAAACCTGATGCAGGATGATATGGTTTATTTCATAGAAGACGACTTGCAAATACACCATTTAAATGACATAGATTATGACTACAAGGCATTAAGGAGGCCGGGATTGGGTCACGGAGACTTGTTTTTTGCCTGTTGTTTGGCTTTACTTCCAGAGAATTACAGACATCCCGCCTCTGGGGAATTATATACAAACATAAAACCTCAAATCCAAAAGCAATCATGGGAAGAGTCAATAAATGAGAAGATTAAAAGGCTGGAGAATGAAAAAAGAAAGCGAATAGGGGGAATACCGTGGAAAATATAAAACTTAAACAGATAGTTAGTCATTTGGAAAATGTATGAGGAAATAGACCCATATAGTTACTTTAGAGTGTTAAGTAGAAGGTTAAACAAAAGTTTCCATGAGATAGCAAGAGATATGAGTAACCTACAAAGGATACGACAACCACAGATACAAAATAAATCAAAGTGTGATATATGTGGAAGAATTGATGTCCCAATCTGGCAGAGTGATATAAGCGGAAAAAGTGTCTGCGTTCCTTGTATAGTGGATATAACTTTTAGAAACTATGAAGCAATGTCAGAAAAAAGTAAAAATAGAAAGATTAATAAAGATGTAAATCCTAAAAATAATGAGGTTATAATAAAAAAATGATACTCACAACTCTATTAATTTTACTACTCCTTTTAGGTATCATTATCCTTTCTATTCCTGTTATGATTTCCGAAATAATATTTTGGCTGATAGTTGCATTTATAATTTTCGTGATAATTTTAATTATAATTTTAGTTATAGATTTGTTCAAATGGTTGGGAAATAAGTTAGGTATAAGAAAAGAAAGGAGTAGGAAAAAATGTCAATCACATTGAAAGAATTAGACGAGATGTGGCAAGGAAGTAATTTAGATAAAAGCCAACTTAAATATTTATGCAGGAAATACGGCCCCTTGGTGATTATCGAATGGATTAACAGGGGAATCTCCATTCATGATAAGGAGAAAGTAATTAGTTGGTATAAGCAGAAACTTCTCGAGTTAGGATACGAAATTATGGAAAAACCAAAAGAAGTAAATGATGAGAGATTGTTTAAAGATGATTTTGGTGATTACTTTTCAGAATAAAAAATGGAGGTAAAAATGGAGATAGGTGAAATGACAAAATTGAGAGAAGATATGCAGAATTTGTTTATTTTGACAAATGCTGGTGTCTTCACTAAGGATGAATGCCTGCAACTCTTAAACGAGTATAGGCAAAAGTACGGATTTAGGAAGTTCACTCCGGAGGAGTATGAACAGAAATTCGTGCCAAAAAATCCGCCTGTTCAACCCCAACCACAACAAGGAACTCCGGTTGGCGAACAGCAAGTGGCAAATCAAACTAAGAAAAACTGAAAGGAGGTAGATAAAATGCAACCTTATATAGCGATTGGTAGTATGGGAGTTATAAGTATACTGAGCTGGTTTTCCGCTTTCAGGGAATACAAACTCGCAAAGAAAAATGTTAAAAAGCAAACATTAATTAGCGGGATTTCAGTAGCATTATTGCTTACAATACTGACAATACTCTCAATAATATTATGAGAATAAAGTGCAAGTGCGGAAGCAGACTCTTCAAGATAGAGAGCCACGAAGACAGGATAGAAGTGATTTGTAATAAGTGTAATACAATCTATTTGGGGTTAAAAAAGAAGGATGAAGTTAGTACTAAATCATAACAAAGAAGGAGTGGCAAGGGTATGGGTAGATGATAAGGAATTAGATAGCTATAAGATTTTGAGTTTAAGGATTGATATAAGTGCAAAAGAGAAATTAGCGGAAATCGCCTTCAACCTTGACAACTTCACTCTGAAAGATGAGGTAAACCTATTCCCTATTATTGTGGAACCGAGCACTCAGAAAGGGGTTGAGTTTATGAAAAAACTCGGAAGAGAGTTCATCAAAAAAGCAAAAGAAATAGAAAGGAGGTTGAAAAACAAATAATGGTATATCCTATAGAGGCCATATTGGAGAAAAAAGAACTAAACAAACTAATTAAAGAAAAACTTCCCCATGCTGAAATCAAGAGATGGGAGCAGGACAAAGTAATTGTGAACATAGATGCCTCAAAACTAAAAAGAGAAAAGATAGGAGATAATGAAATATTGAAACCAAACAAAGCAAAAGTAGAGTATGTGGTGTGTAAAAACAAAGAAAAGACAATCGTGATAGTCCAATAATCATATTTAAATAACTAAAAAACATTAAAATGAGCAACATGAAGGACAGTTTGAGAATGTTTTGGCTTAGAGTGAAGGCTAAACTCAACAATTTTATAAATAGCAAGTTCATGCAATGGCTAATAAGTCTGGATATAACCCC
>Ga0272448_1004266_pt1 | contig 16417 bp, 12 predicted proteins | sample YNPCB0191_FD_202220 | JGI IMG/M metagenome (GOLD analysis project Ga0272448, IMG submission 202220) | Hot spring sediment microbial communities from Yellowstone National Park, WY, United States - YNP-CB-019-1 | ecosystem: Environmental > Aquatic > Thermal springs > Hot (42-90C) > Sediment...
CCATGAGGATGTGGGATTATCTTAGGCGATGGTGGTCGCTGGCCGCGTTCACATTGATTGAGTTGCTGGTCGTGGTGGCCATCATTGCCATTCTCGCCGCGTTGTTGTTGCCGGCGCTGGTGGCCGCGCGCGAACGCGCCCGGCGGTCGGTGTGCATGAACAATCTCAACCAGATAGGCACCGCAACGGAAACCTACCTCGGCCAGTATGGCGGCTACTATCCTGGTGGGATTTCCTGGGCGCCCAACGGCGGCGGGGTTTACAACGTGGCCACCAACATCGCCGAGTGGTACCGGGAGCGCAACCCACTGACCGGGCAGTATGAAAAGGTGACGCCCTTCGCGGGGAGGGGTGCCACAGCCACTTCCGGCTCGGGCTACACGCAGGGCCGATACAAGGCAATGGGCGTCGCCGACCCCTGCTGCATCGGACAGGGCGACTGGGATGCCTTGGGTGGTCAGCGCCCGGCAGACCAGACGACATTGAAAGTCGCGCCCATCGGCTTGGGCTGGTTACTTACCACGGGAGTGATGACCGACCCGAAACTTTACTACTGCCCCTCGGCTGTGGACGTGGGCTGGTATAACAATCCAGGCGTCAACGAGGGCGACACCAGCCGTTCCGGATTTGGCAAGGGTTCTACGTCACGCTGTGGCATTCTCGGCTGTGGTCCACCTTACGCCAAACAGCAGTATGACGACACCCTGCGTGAATGGCTCAATGCCGGCCCACCTACGCCCGCTACGCTCACTCGTGGCAACTGGACCTGGGTGCCGGGAGCCTGCGGCGACCGCAGCGTGTATGGCTACGCTGTTTTCGCCCAGTACGCCTATCGTAATGCGCTACTGCATCTGGGCGGGGATTCGGGCGGCATATGGTTCACCAAGCCCGTTACCGTCCTTTACACCACTCCGATCGTGACGACCAGCCCGAACTGTCCGCTCTTCAAGACACAGCGGCGCGCGGCCAGCCGGGCTTTGGCGGCGGACTCGTTCAATAAGGCGGGCAGCAAGGCCCTTCCTGGATTTGGGGCACGGGTGCACAAGGATGGCTACAACGTCCTGTACGCCGACTACAGTTGCGGCTGGTACTCCGACCCAGAACAGCGGTTCATCTGGTGGGGAGAAAGCATCACGCCGAGCCTCTACGCCCCGCCGTATGACCTCTCGTATCACAGCAACATCGCGGGCGGCCTCGGCAACCAGATTGACTACTCGGCGATGTGCTTGGGCTACACCTACCAGAGTTCACGCCCGGGCGAGAGTCGCAAGTTGACGCCGCTGGCCTGGCACCTGCTTGACCGCGCCCACGGGGTGGACGAGGACGTCAACATCGCCACCTGGTTCACCGAGCATCCGGCGAGCAACTGAACCCGAAGATGTGGTATAATCCGCCGCGCGGCGTCCAGTACGGATGCCGCGCGGCGGGGGTATCTTGGCCGTTGGGTGGACCCGACCACAAGCCACGAAAGGAGCGGCGATGGGCAAGAACGCGGCGGTAGTCGTCATCAGCCTCATCATCATCGCGGCGGTCGTCGTCACCGTCGTCCGGCTCGGCGGCGGGACAAGTTCCAGAGAGCGGCAGGTGCGGGCCGCAGCGCAGGCCGCCACGGTGGAGGTGATTGATGCCAAAACCCTGACCAAGGTGACGGTGAAGGCAGGCGACCTGGCCGGGATGAAGACCGACCCGAAGACCGGCTACAAGATTGACAGCCAGGGGCGGCTGCTCGCCACCATCCACAAGTGCGCCAGTTGTGGGGCGGATATACCGAGTGTCCCGGTGCCCATCCCGCGTCCCGGCGAGCGCCCCTTCCAGGAGTATCGCCAGCAAATCTACATGTGCCCAGTCTGCAAGAAGCCTGCCTATCCGGAAGGCCTGCGCCCGGAATCCGAAAAGATGCCCCGTCCCGAAGGATTCACAGAGTAGCAGGACGCCACTTCAGGCGCTGGCTGCCAAGGGTGCGGAGGCGAAAGAGGGGAAAAATAACGAGGGTCTTCGGCGCCAACTCCCTGCCGCGAGTCAGCTGTTTTTTGCGTTCTGGAGGCCGTGGCGAGAGCAGGTTATCTCGCCCACATGTGCCCTTGACAATCCCACGCGCGGCAGTGTAGTTTCGCCGTGGAGGGGTCAGAGGGCGCACAGAGAGCCGCGCCTCCGGAGTGAGTAGATGGGGTCCTCAAAAAAACGCCGGCGGGCGCCAGGAAAGGGGTTGAGTGACGACCCAGTTGCCTATCCGCAATCCGTCGCGAGGCGCCTCGCCTGGCGTGCCGTTCGGCTAGGTCTCCTCGCTGGTCTGGTTACGTTGGCAGTGCCCACGTGCCGGAAACCGCCCGCGCCGAATCCGGGTGAGGAGCCACCGTCAACCCCCTCCGCCACGGTGCGCCAGGCCGATGACGCCCTAATTGACTACAAGGACGGCCCCGAAGATGCCAAGGTGAAGATTGTCGCGTACTTTCCCGGCTATCACGAGGATACGCTCGCGGCAGTCAAGGCCATGCGCAGCCTAGCTCCCGCACAGGTGCAGGTTGAGGTCGTGGACTGGCGCTCAGAGGCAGGGCTTCGCCGTCTCCGGGCCACCGGACTGAGTTTCGCCGGCATCACCATCAACGGTAAGAGCGCGTTTGAACTGAATGTCGATGGACAGCGGCGGCGAGTCCTCTTCGTCCGCGGCATTGGCGGAGAATGGACACGGGCTGACCTGGAGGCCGCCGTGCGGCAGGAACTGGAAGCCAATCCAGCGGCGCCGGATTAGGCCGCGGATTCTCCCAGGAGAGAGTGGTTGGGAATACTGGCAACCAGACGCTCAAACGCTGCCGCGCGTCACTCGTCTTGGCCAGATCACAGAAGGCGAGAGTCGCGATGAAGAGATGCCTGATAGGGGCGCTTGTGCTCCTGGCGGTCCTCGCCGTGGCCGCGGCATCGTGGATGGCGTTCCGGCCCCACACCGGCAGGGCACGCATAAGCATCCATGTGCCTCTGGGGATGCGCACCGCCTTTGCCGCGGCCCAGCGTGCGTTTGAGGCCAATCACCCGGAGGTCGCGGTCGCGATTGAGGCGGAGCCTGTGGACAGGCTCGTGCGCAGCGCACTGGGCCAGGCCGCTGCCCCGGACCTGGTCGTCCTGCCGGGCGACGTGGAGATGGAGGTGTTGGTGAAGGCGGGGCGGGTCGCGGCGGCTGATGTCCGGCGTCTCGGTCGCTACGACCTGGTGATGTTCACGTCGGCCCCCAACCCCGCCGGCGTTACGAATCTGGAAGATATCGTCCAGCCCACAGTCAAGGCGGTTGCCCTGGCCAACCCACGCCACCACTCCTGCGGGCACCATGCTCGTCAGGCATTAGAAAAGTTGGGGCTCTGGCAGAAGGTGGAGCACAAACTCCTCCTCGTTGATACCCCAATGGATACATACAGGGCGGTGAGCATGGGGCGAGCTGAGGTCGGATTTACTTACCGCGGCTGTCCGCCGCCTTCAGAACTGGAGGCAGCAGCCTCCGGCAGGGTGCGCGTCGTTGTGGTAATCCCCCGCGAACTCCACCAACCTGCCAGCGCCACGATCGCCGTCACGAGTAGTGCCACACCGCAGCGCGTCCACGCGGAGCGCTTTCTCGCCTTCCTCCTCTCGGACGAGGGTAAGAAAGTGCTCGCCGCCAACGGCATGCCCATTCCCAGGGAATTGCGCGTTTTTCTGCCCTGCTCTCTGGTGTCCTCGTTCTATGATGCGAAAACCCTTTTTGAAGCGAGGCATCCCGACCTCTGCGTGCAACTGGACTTTGACATCCCTGAGAGAATCCGGCAGCTGGGACAGCGGGGTGAGGCACCGCCCGATGTTTGCATCACCACCGGACCGGTGGAGATGGCCGCGGCGGTGCAAGCCGGCTTCGTGGAAAAGGCGGCCGTGACGCCGGTGGGGCGTTGGCGCCTCGCCCTAGGGGTCCGGGCGTCTCCGCCGAGCGCGGTGAAGGGCATCGCGGACCTTGCCCAGCCCGAAGTGCGGGCCGTCGCCTTGACGCGCCCGGATGTGAACTCTCTCGGATTGCAGGCACAAACGGCCCTTGAACGCCTGGGACTCTGGGAGCAGGTCAAGGACAAGGTGGCTTATTATCCCCGGCCGCTGGCGTGCTACATGGCGGTGGCACGGGGCGAAGCGGATGCCTGTTTCGGGTATTTCGGCGACACCATGTGGGCCGACAGACAGCGTGCCGCCTATGCGAAGGTCGTACCTGTGCAAGTGCTGGACGAGGAGGTGTATGGCGGGGCCAACTGCCTGGCGGCGCCCATCAAGGGCTCGCCACGAGCCAAGGATGCAGATGAGTTCATCCGCTTCCTGATGACGCCGGAGGTGCAGGTCATATTCGCACGTTTCGGCATGCTGCCGGTTTTTTTGCCTGACAAACCGCCAGAATAGGGGTAAAATATGTGTGGCGCAGAGACGCGACCTGGGGCTGGGCTTCTACTGCCCGGTTGGCGGGCGGGGGTGGCGGATTCTCCCTTGAGAGGAGAGGCGCTATGAACCGCATACAGGAGCGGCCGCGTCCGCCGAGGGGTGCATTCACACTGATCGAACTCCTGGTCGTCATTGCCATCATCGCCATCTTGGCCGCCCTGCTCCTGCCGGCGCTGGTCGCCGCGCGTGAACGCGCCCGGCGCACGGCCTGCGCCAACAACCTCAACCAGATAGGCAAGGGGCTGGAGCAGTACCTCGGCCTGTATCGGGACTACATGCCCGCGCACCACACCTGGGGCGGGGACACGACCCAGGACCATGTGATTGACATGGTCCAGATTTACAAGGCCTTCGATGGCCAGGCCTATCAGTGGATCAAGGTGGGCGGCGTTCTTGACCCCACCGGCGGCACTTGGGGCACACTTATCGCTCAGCGGACGCCGCAGCCGGCACCCTATGCGTCGCCCGCCCTTATCTGGTTCGGACAGAAGCCGGGCACCCAGAACAATCCCGATGACTGGGTGCCGGGCAAACTCAATGCCGCCCCCATCAACCTGGGGCTGCTGATTACGACCGGAACCATGCCTTCGTGGAGGCCCTTTGACTGCCCCTCCACTTGCGAGAGCCACCTGAAGGGCGAGGGCCAGGTGGGTGGCGCAATCAACTTTCCCCCGGATGACGTGCGGGGCATTCTCTTTGGGGATTGGCGGGCTGCGGCGCCCCCGGGCGCGCCATTCTTCGACCAGATCAACTACCGCAGCCGGGCTTCACATTACGACTTCCGCTGCGTGCCACAATACATCTATCGCGCCAACGGCGGACCCGGCTACGCCCCTGGCTACTGGCAGGGGCCACAGCCAATTTTCTACACCCAGCCCAGGGTCTATGGCGAGGCCGGCTGCCCCTTCTTCAAGACGCAGCGGCTCCTCGGCAGCCGTGCCTGGGTTTGCGACCGCTTTGACAAGCCCCCCAAAAAACTCACCACACAACCCGGCTGGGGCAATCAGGCCCACAAGGAGGGCTACAATATCCTCTATGGCGACTATCACGTCGCCTGGTACAGCGACCCCCAGCAGCGCTTCATGTACTGGGAGCAGCCGCGCAAGAAGGATATCAAGAGCGCCAACCTGAACGCCTCCAGCGCTTACGACCCGTGGCTCCGACAAAGCGACGACCCCGACGCCTGGTACGACAATCGTAACATGGCCATGCTGGCCTGGCATATCTTGGATGAGTTCGGCGGAGTTGATGTCGGCGCCCCGGTGGAGTAGAGCCCAACACAGGAGCAGATGGGGCATGGTGGAACCGTGCGGGCCACAAGAGACGCCAGAGCCAGTGCTAGCGCCGGCGCCTCCGCCCTCCACAGCGGCGGGCGGGAGCGAGCGCCGCTTCTCCAGCGGCGAGAAGTTGCTCCTCATCTTCATCGCCGTCACGGTGGTCCTTGCTCTGGGCGCCTTCGGGGCGATGCTCCTCGGTGTCCTGCGCGGGCAGCCGGAGCCCTTCCCCATGACGCCCACTCCGGATCATCGCTACCTCGATAACAAGGAGTTGGGCCAACCGGACGCCAAGGTGGATGTCTTGGTCGCGCTGCCACTCTCCGGCTGTCAGGGGCCGGCCATAGAATATGTCGCCAAGGTCGCGCAGGCCTATCCGCAGCACATCCATGCGAGGTTCGTTGACTTCTTCGCCGCACACGGCAAGGCGGAAGCCCGTCGCATTAGCGGCGGCCCCCCCTGCATTGCCATCAATGGCTCCGACCGCTTCACCCGTCCATCCGGCGAAAACATCAGGCTCGGTGGCCCGCTTGATGAGGATTACACCGTTGCGGACCTGCGCCTGGCCTTGCAGGCAAAACTGAATGAGGCCTATGGCCCCAACGCCCCGCAACTGCCGCCCCCAGGCGAGTCCGACGAAAGCGCAGAAAAATGACCGTTTTTTCTCTTGACAAAAGCGGAAACAGGGATTAGAAAGTAGGTGGGCACAAGGGTGGGACGAATCGTAACATGGGGCATCCTTACCCAGAGCATCGGGGCATCAAAGCGGCGCGGGCAGGGTGGCCTGCTCGCCCTTCTTTTTTATTAAACCGGAGTGGACCTTTTACGTGAGGAAAGGAGGTGTATGTGCAGAGGCAACCGGACAGCAGGCGTCCCGCTTCGGAGAAATGGCAGGTTTTTTGAGGTACAAGGGGGCAAATCATGAAGCAGAAGATAGCAGGCTGGGCGCATAGGTTTGCTTTCACGCTCATAGAACTCCTCGTCGTCGTGGCGATTATCGCCATCTTGGCCGCCCTGCTCCTGCCGGCGCTGGTCGCCGCGCGTGAACGCGCCCGGCGTGGCGTCTGCGCCAACAACCTCAACCAGATTGGAACCGCCATAGAAACCTACATCGGGCAGTATGGCGACTACTATCCCGGCGGCCTCTCTTGGCTGGGCGGCAACAGTTTCCCCCTGGGCTTCCCGCTATGGAATGGCAACGCTGACGACGGCAGTGGGCCCAATCCCCCGGGCTCCGCGGTTTATGGCATCACTGGGGGCAGGTGCCAGGCCGACCGCTACGTCGCGCGCAACCTGAAAACAGGTGTTTACGAGCACGTTATGTACTACACGGGGAACAACCGAAGCAGCGGCCTGAGCACGGAGCAAAACCACTGCTACGAACTAGACTGGACAACCCTAGGCGTAGCCGAGCGACGGAGCGGCGCTGGCTCGGGCACCTACTCCTGGGCACCATACGACACCACCTCGCTGAAACTCGCACCCATCGGCCTCGGCTGGCTCATCGCCACAGGACTGATACCCGATGCCCGCGTCTTTTACTGCCCTACCATGGGGGACTACAGTTGGACCTTAGGGCCGTATGGGAGCGCCAGCCCGCAGAAAGGGAGCAAGAGCCGCCCGCCCGCGCCGGCGAATGGCGGTATGCCGACGGTGGGTGGCGTCCCCGTGGGCTGGGACGACACGCTCCGCAAGTGGCTTGAGGCCGGCGGCACCGGGCCACAGACCCTGACCCACGGCAACTGGAAGCGCACCAACTGCTACTACCGCTGGGTCTTCACCGGATACTGCGTCTGGGGCCAGTACTCATACCGCAACCATCCCATCCTGAGCCGGACGGGCATGAGTCCAAGACCTCCCGACTGGGTGCTCACCATCGCCTTCACCAAGCCCACGGTCGTAAGCACCGTCGGCGCACCGGCGTTCAAGACCCCCCGCCGGCTCCAGGGCCGCACGCTCGCCACTGATATGTTCCACCGGGGAATCATTCCCACCGAGCCCGGCGCGGGCGCGCGTGGCCACAGGGACGGATACAACGTCCTCTATGGCGACTACAGCACGCGCTGGTACGGCGACACAGAAGGTCGCATCATGTGGTGGGCGCCGGTCAACAGCGCTAATTCAGACTTTGCCTACCACCTCGGGATGCATGAGTCGGCGGAATACGTCGCCGACCACTGGTCATCAAACCACACCGCGATTGGCACCTGGCGCGCCCTGTGCGCGTCGCCGGCCATCTTCCACATGTTTGACCTCGCTGCCGGCTTGGACACGGCCTTCGAAGTCCCCAACCCTGCCGGGCCGATCCCAAGTTGGTTTGATTGAGCAAAGGGAGAGAATGGACTTGATGTGCCGTTGCGCGGCGCGGGGCAGCGCAGAACTGCTCCGCGTCGCGCTGTCGGGTATGGTTCGTGGCAGCAAGCTGGACGTCGCGTGCCATACCTGAACTTCGGGAAAGGGCTAGATGTGGGGAAGAAAATTGGCGTCGCGGTCGCGCTCATCGTAATCCTTGCTGGCGCTGTGGCCCTGCTCATCTGGCGACTGGGGCCCAACCCGCAACAGAGGGAAATGGCCCGAAAGGCCATAACGCTCACCAAAACACTGATGGATGTCGCCACGCGCGAGAAGGTAACCGTCACCGAAGCCGAACTGACGCGGATGAAGCGCGAGCCCACCACCGGCTATGCCATTGACTCCAAGCACGGCAACCGCCGGCTGGCGCCCATTATGCGGTGCATCAGTTGCGGGGCCGAAATCCCGGAACCCGGCTACTGGCAGCCACCTGCACCCAAGGGCTACATCGGCTACTTCCGCCAGGAGTACAAGTGCCCGGTCTGTGGCAAACCCGCCTGCGAGGAAGGGTTTCGTCCGCCCGGCGAGCGGGAGCCCGGCCCGGGTAACCTGACTTGGCCGGGCAAGCCCTAACGCATAAACCCCGCATTAGGTGCCATGCCCACACCCGCCCTGCGACGCCGGCGGCTGCGTACGTTCGCGGCGCCGGCGCCAGACCTCCGCCAACCCTCCCGCCGCCGTCTCGCGATAGGCGCTCTGGAGGTCGCGGCCGGTGCGATACATCACCTCCACCACCTCATCAAACGAGATGATGTGCCGCCCGTCGCCCAGCAGCGCATAAGTGGCGAACGACAGCGACTGCATCGCCGCCACCGCGTTGCGCTCGATGCAGGGAATCTGCACCAAGCCCATCACTGGGTCGCAGGTCAGGCCAAGGTGGTGCTCCATGGCCATCTCAGCGGCGTACTCCACATGCGTAGGAGTGCCGCCCAGCAGCTGCGCCGCCGCCGCGGCGGCCATGGCGCAGGCCGTGCCCACCTCGCCCTGACAGCCGACCTCCGCGCCACTGATGGAGGCGTTGGCCTTGACCGCGGCGCCGAACAGCCCGGCGGTTGCCAGTGCCGCCAGCGCCTGTCGCTCCGAAATACGCGGGGCACGCGCCGTGTGGAAATAGTAGAGAATCGCCGGCAGAATCCCTGCCGCGCCACAGGTCGGTGCGGTGACCACCACCTGCCCCGCTGCGTTCTCCTCCGCCACCGCCAGGGCAAAACTGGCAATCAGGCTCAATTCGCGCATCACCCCCGCTAGCATCCGTGCCCGCGCATGCGCCGATTCCGCCTTGCGCGGCACCGCCAGGCCGCCGGGCAGCACCGTCTCGCGGCTCTCCAGCCCCCGGCGCACGCAATCCTTCATCGTCCGCCAGACCACGGCGAGGTGATCAAAGACGTCCGCCTCATGCGCCGCCACCAGCGCCCACAGCGGCTGCCGATGCTCCTCGCACCACGCCAACGCCTCACCGATGTTCCGCACCGGATAGCACCGCTCGGGCAGGGCGTCCACTGGCCCGGCCTCGTCCGCCAGCGCGCCCCCGCCCACGCTGAACACCAGCCAGGCATCCAGCACTTTGCCCCGCTCGTCCAGCGCCTCCAGTCGCATCGCGTTCGGATGACGGAAGCTCGCCGCGGTGTCCCACACGAACTCACACGGCACGGGGGCGAGCGCTTCCGCCACTGCCCTGTCGGTCAGGTGCGCCCTGCCCGTAGCTGCCAGGCTGCCATAAAGAGCGATACGGTAGCGCGCGGCACCGGGCGTGCGCCCACGAAAAATCTCTGCCGCGCGACGCGGCCCCATCGTGTGCGAACTGGAAGGACCATGCCCAATACGATAAATCTCGCGCAGCGAACTCAACCCAGCGCCCATCGGCACCAACCCATTCCGGAGATAAGCATCGGCTGGTCCGCCTGCCGGCCCGGCAAGACGCAGCAGAATCGACCCGCCCCCTGCCCCCGCCCGCCATGGCGTGCCGGCTAACCTGCCGCCCCTAAACGCACAGCGACGCACCGGTCGTCGCCGATCCTGAATTCCTTGAGCACTTGCACCGGCATGCCCGCCACAGCCGAAACATAACTGGCCGGACACAACCCCGGCTTCACCTTCACCACAATCAGGCCGCGAGGCTGCTCACGGGCGAAGGCCCGCAACTTCGCCGCGCTATCAAGCACCTCCACCCGCACGTTGCCGTAAAATGCCAGGACACTCGCCTCGTTGCGCGAAGTCAGCCCAATCACACCGGTCCGCGCCTGCGCGGCAAGCCACATCGCCACCCGTTCCGCCGAAAGCGAAGCATCCAGCGCCGGCAGGAGCCAACCGAAGTAAATCAGGCACAGCGTCCCGCTACCCACCGCCAGCGCTGACAGGCCTTTGGCGGCACCGCCCCGCAGTGTCAGCAAACCCACGCCCAGGCCGATGGTCACCGCCGCCAAAACCAGCGCCCCGGCAGGATAAGGCAGGCCCCAGGCCTCTGGGAATTGTTGTTGGAGTCGCGGCACTGCAATCGCCGCTGCCACCCCGCCGAGCACCAGAAGCCCGGCAAGAAAGAGCGCCACCCACCCCGCCACACGCTGCATCCGCGCGGTGGCCAGGCGAAGCCCCGCCAGGAAATGACCGATGAGCACCGCTGCCGCCGGATACAGCGGCAGCAAATATACCTGCCGTTTGGATTGGGAAATGGTGAAGAACAGGAAGATGAACGCGAACCAGACGAGCGCCAGGCCCAGCGCGCGATTACTTTTCGTCCCCGCATGCCGGCTGGCGGTCAGGCCCGCCGTCCACGCGGTCGGCAGAGCCAAGAGGAGGAACAGCGACCAGGGCATCAGGTCGCTCCAGATGCGCACAAAATAGAAGAAGACCGGCTTTGCGTGCGAGCGGCCATGCAGAAAGCGCGCCACGTTCTGCTTGAGGAGGAAACACAGGAGGTCGGATTCACCCACCTCCCGCCAGTAGAGACAACACCAGGCCAGGAAGAAGAGCGCGGCCACCGCCCCCGCCGCTGCCAGGCGCTTCAAGGCGCGCCCCTCGCGGTGCGCCAGGTGGTCCACTGCCAGGATGCCCAGCGGCAGCACTATGCCCGCCGGCCCCTTGGTCAGAGAGGCCAGCCCCATCAGCACCCCTGTCGCCAGCGTCAGACCCAGGCGTTGCCGGCGCGCGACGGCATCGCGCCCGCAGTCGTAGCAGAAGACCGCTGCGGCGATGAACAGGGCAAAGAGCATGTCCAGATGCATGTTCACCGCCTGATAGACGAAGAGAAACGTCGTGCCCAGCACCGCCAGACTCCAGAGCGCTGCGCCCTCGCCCAGCCGCCGCTGCGCCCAGAGGAAGGTCAGTAAGAGCAGTCCCAGCGCCGCCAGCGTCGTCGGCAGGCGCAACACGAACTCGTCCCATCCGCCGAGGTGGGCCGCCGCCGCCGTGAGCCAGAAGTAGAGCGGCGGATAGTCGGCAAAAGCTGCACCATTCCATCGCAACTGCAGCCACTGGCCCGAGAGCACCATCTGGCGCGTGATCTCCGCCATGTCCGGCTCGTCGGGATACCAGAAGTCGCGGCTGGCGATGCCAGTTAGGTAGATGGCGGCCAGCGCCACCAGCAGCAAAAGGGCCTTCTTCATCTATTCCTTCGCCTTGGCGTCCGCAGCGCGCGCTGCCGTGGCGCCATCGTCGCCCGCGAGGTCAAGCGTGAACAAACCCAGGAGGAAGTCCAAGACCTCCGGCGCGTTCACCCCGACCCGCGCGGAGACAAAGATAGCAGAGACCCCCACCTCAAAGTCGCCCACAGTGGACGCCAGGCGCCAGGCGAAGCCCAGGTCATCCTCGCCCCGTCCGGGCGGTGGGCTATAGAACAGGCGCGAGATACTCGTGCAATCCTGGAGCGGATTCACCGCGCGGCGGGAGTAGAAGGCAGGCAGCACCGCGCTCAGCGGGTTCAGCCACGCCGCCTCTGCCGCTGCCGTGCGCGGAATGCTCATCGGAAAATGCGCCTCGCGCTCCAGCCAGGCCAAGTAGCAATGGCGCGAGTCCCAGCCGACCTTCAGGCTGCTAGTTGCCACCCCCAGCGACGGATGAAAGAGCCCCGTCGCCTTCGCCTCCACGCCCAGACCGAGGCATGGTCCGACGCTTACCCGCACCATGTCGGCCGCGTCCCGCAGGCGGTCCGGCACATAGTGACAACCGACCGCGAGGAGGAGCACCGCCAGACCGAGCGACGCGATGCCCATCCCACCCCGCACCGTGCACGCTGGTTGCCGCCCGCAGACAACGGCCATCCCGCCCGCCTCGCTCCACATCAGCGAACGCCCCACGCTCCGGCCCGGGACCCCATATCATGGCCCCAGATGTTACCCTCCATCTCGCCACCGCGTCAAGAGTTGACGACCCGCCCGCGGCCCCGTAAAATAGCAGTAGCGCTTACATCTGCGCGCCCGTAGCTCAATGGATAGAGTAGTGGACTTCGAATCCAAAGGTTGCAGGTTCGAGTCCTGCCGGGCGCGCCAGTGCCGGTAACGCAAAATCGGACCTTGGGCCTGATTCTCTGCGTTTTGTTGCATACTCAACTTCGTGCCGTGTTGTCGCCACTTGCCGCTTATTGTTGCCAGTTTGCGCCCGGTAGCCGTCGAGCAAACCCCCGTGCCGACCTCCCCGCCTGTGCTCGTCTCTGCCACCGCTGTCCCCATGACGGCATAGAGATCCAGCTGCGCCGCGAGCCTGTCAGCCCCCGCCTCCCAGACGATGTGCCAATACCTGCCCTCGCCAGCCTGATGGTCATGTGCCGCGCCAACGCCTGCACCACCTGCGGATGCCCGCCAGCGGCGTCCAGGGTGCCCGATGGCGCAGGGTATAATAATTTTTGCGAGGTTCAGTGGGTGTGATGCAGAGAAGGAGGTCAAAATGGCGCTCGCTGACAAAAAGGTCCTGATCGTCGTGCCTCCCCAAGACTTTGACGGTGATGAGTTTGAGATGACCAGAAAGGTCCTCCAGTCAAAGGGCCTCAGAGTCACGGTGGCGTCCACAGCCCTGGGGCCAAGACGTGGCACCGGTGGCGTGACCGCAAAGGCAGAAACGCTCATCAAAGACTGTAAATCCTACGACTATGACGCCGTCATCTTCATCGGCGGGCCGGGCGCAAGGGCCATGCCCCAGAACGCCGACGTGACCAAATTCGCAGAAGATGTCAAATACAAGACGATTGGCGCCTTTTCCGCGGCCGTGGGCGTACTCGCTGCGGCCAAAGTAGTGGAGAATAAGCGCGTTACTGGCGAACGGAGCGTGGCCGAACCCGTCCGCAAGGCCAAGGGAACATACACCGGGCAACCACTGGAGATTGACGGCAAGGTCATCACGGCGGAGAGTGGGCGCTACGCCATCCACTTGGCCAACGCCGTGATCTCTTCTCTCCAGGCGTAGCCCGCCTCCTAGCCCGATCTCGCAATTGCGGCAGCACGACCGCGCCGCGGTCGGAGGAAGGACTGGCGTGCGCCCGTAGCCACGCCCGGCGGGTCCTCGGCCTCATGCCGCTCTCTGCGGGCCGACCGTATCTCTTGCCACACGCATGAGTTGCAAGACCACCATCAGCCAGCCCAGCAGAGCCGCGGTGATGAGCACGGGAAATACCGCCATCGGCAGCACGACCACCAGGCCCACGCCCGCAATCCCCGCCGAGGTCGCGCCCTTGGCTGCGCGATAGACGAAGGCATCTATCACCTCCTTGGCACGGAACCGCGCATCAAACGAGAGGGGGATGTAGAGCAGTTCCTTCACGGCGCGGAATAGGGAGTAATCAAGCACCTTGAATCCCAGGTAGCACCCTGCCGCCGTCCAGAGCCCAGGATATGCAAACACCCCCGCCGCCATCCCCAGGTGCAGGAGCGGGATGCCGAGATGAATGAGGCGATGCGGGACAAGGGCCAACAGCAGGGGCGCGGCAATGAACTGGCAGACCGCCGAGCCCGCGTTGAGCACCGCGTAGAACCCACCAAACCACTGCGTTCGCAAATCCTTGTGCGGGAACGCAGTTTCCACATAACGGTTGAACTGGAGGTCGGCAACGGTCGACACCACTTGCGTCAGCGCGATGAGCACCGCCAGCCGCCACAGGAGGGGGTTATGCACCAGCGTCCGCAGACCCAGGTGCCCCTGCCGCCCGTGCGCCTCCGCGGGGGCCGGCTGAGGCTCCCCCGCCACCTGATATGCGGCAATGGCGAACCCCGCCGTCGGTATAAACGACCCTGCGGCCACCAAGAGCAGGTTGACGCTCCCCACCTCCACGGCGAACCGCCGCACCAGCAGCCCGCCCGCTATCGCCCCGAGGGAGGCAATGCCGCACACCGGCCCGTTCAGCCGGGCGCCTTCACCAACGCGGAGCGTACTGTTGATGAACGACCAAATCTGCTCCACGAGGAGCACGATATACGCCTCGCGGAACCCGTAAAGCACCACCGTGGCCGACTTTACGCCGGCACGAATGCCGAAAAAACACCCGAGAATGACCGCCGCGGAGAACGCCGAGGTGAGCAAAATCGCCGCCCGTGGCCCCGTCACCGACAACAACCTCCCGTAAATGTAGAGGAGCGCCAGGGTGAGCATCGGGCCAACCGCCATCACCAATGGCAGATTCCTCGCCCCGTAGGCGTCAATGAAAAGCGAGGTAGAGACGCTGCGCATGAACTCATAGCCGCACAGCAGCAGTGCCGCAGCTATCGCAATCGCAGCAGCAGCTGCGACCCGGTCTGCACGCACCCCGAGGACAGGGCGCGACCCCCACTCCCCCCTCAGCGGCCCAGGCGCCCGCTTGCTATCAGCATCAGCAGCCACACCCGTTCCGTCGTCCTGATCTTCCTGCATGGTCGTCCAGTGCGCCCCCAGCGACGCCGCGCCGCCAATCCCGGCATTCGCGCGGCGCTGGAACTGAGCTAAACTGCGGAGTTCACTTCACCCCCGCTCGGGACAGACCCCACCCGCGTCGCCTGCCCGCATCCAGGGGAAGGTAAGGTCGCGGCAGGCGGCGTCAAACTCCTCGCCCAGGGTGCGGCGGGCCAGCGCCACCAGCTCGTCGCGCAGGGCGTTATAGTCCGACTCCCCCACTGGCCGCAGGCCGTGCGCGAGCAGCGACTGGTTGCGCTTCTGGAGGGCCCGGTCCAGCCCGGTGGCCTGCGCGAAATCACGGCCCAGAGGGTCGTCCAGGTCGCACAGGAGGTCATACGCTTTTCGCAGGCCCAGTTTGACCTTGCCCTTCGGCCCGTCCTCGCGCAGCGCCTCGTATTTCTCGCGCAATCCTGACGGCAGACGGGCGACGTCCAAGTCGTCCGTCTTCAGGCCGCGCCCCTCCAGGCGCAATTGTGCCAGCATCTCAGTGGCGCGATAGAGGCGGGCGACGGCATCGTCAAAAGCTCCCTCTTGCGCCCGGCGGGCGGCATTGCTCACCAGGTCGGCGAGGAGGTTCACCGTGGGCTTCGGCGGCTTCGGCAGCTTCTGCCCGTCATCGCGCGTCGTGGACTTCAGAGCGCCCAAGCGGTTCAGGGTCTCCCCAGAACAGCGCAGGAAGGCCAGGCTGGGCACCTCGGGCTTCAGGGCCGCCCCCTGATTGGCCATCGCCTCGGCATACCTGAAGCGGTCCCAGGCGTCATAGGCACACGCGGCGGCGTGGAGGGCCTGGGCCTCATCCCGCTCCGCGCCCACCAAGAGGTCGTCCCGCAGGAGGCGCTCCAGGAGCAGCGCCGCGGGGCGGAACATCAGTTTGTCGCGCACCATGCGACGCGCCAACTCCAGATCGCTGCTGGCCAAGATGCGCCCGGGCGTGAAGGCGGTCACCCGCTCGCGGCCCGATTTGACCAGGCCATCGGGCCCGCGTTCGCCAGAGACATACTGAAGCGACCCGATGCGCCGCCCGATCGCTGCCAGCAGCACCCCGCCGGTCATCGCCTTCGTCCCGAAGGTGAAGTCCAACTTGACCTCTTCCAGCAGCAGGCCCTCGCCCACCAATTGGTCCAGCAGCGCGTTCGCCTCCGTGAAGGCCCGCTCCAGGTCATCGCCACCGGCCATCTCGCGCACCTGGCAGGCGATCCCCGGCGGGCAGGACCCGGCGGCCGCCCCGGCAATCTCGCGGCTCTCCGCCGTGCACAGCAGCACGACGCGCTCCGGGTGCGACTCGCGCACGGACTTCCTGAGCGCCTCCAGATAGCCTGCGCGATTCTCCGGCTTGCCGACGCCAACGGTCATCACCAACACGCGCGCCATGGTCGCCTCCTCCCGAAGCGTACCGCCCGCGCGGCGCATCCCGGCGGGAAAATCAGACTGCCCCAACCGCTGGGCGGGAGCTGAGACCCTCAGTCCCCGTTCCTCCCCATTATATGAATCCTCGGCCT
>Ga0272448_1004269_pt1 | contig 16409 bp, 15 predicted proteins | sample YNPCB0191_FD_202220 | JGI IMG/M metagenome (GOLD analysis project Ga0272448, IMG submission 202220) | Hot spring sediment microbial communities from Yellowstone National Park, WY, United States - YNP-CB-019-1 | ecosystem: Environmental > Aquatic > Thermal springs > Hot (42-90C) > Sediment...
AGAAAACTATCAGCTAAGGGAGGAATTCGCAGAGAAAAACTGCCAATTTACCTCGGAGAATATGTCTGGAGATTCAATCACAGAAAATTATCTTTAAAAGAACAGGAAAACCTTTTATTTACGCTATTTTTTAAATATTTTAGGTCCGAATAATCGAACTTTACCCGAATATACCGGTAGGGTCTTCTTCAACTTCTCGAATAAGTGCATCTAAGTTTGCAGTTGGTTCGAGGTCAAAGTAAAAGTGCCACCTTGAATTCCGGTCACACCAATAAAGATACCCAGGGTAGCGCTTTGATTTATTTGGGAAAAGTTAACAGGAAAGAGGGATGAAGTTAAGGCAAGCACGCAAACCTTCATTTATCCAAAAATGATAAATGTTGCCGCCCAATTATTTTGCAAGACTTGTTTATCGCTCAGTAGTTATCCGGTATAAATTTGTAGTGCCTCCTCGACGCTTTTCCCCTCTACGGTAATTGCGTAAATAGCATTGCACATCCGAATTGCCTCTTCCAGTGATTTTTGATGGATATTTCTTCCGGTTGCGTTTCCGGCGGCACCACTTACGAAAATCTGATCATAGAGACGGGTGAGGAAAGCTTTAACATCATCACTTTCTCCTCCGGCACAAACTACTTTGGTACGGCCAGCGGCAAGTATTGCCTCTTTAAAGATCTCTTTAGAATCATAACCCTCCTTTTTGGGGTAATTTACTTTCACAAAATCTGCTCCTAAGCAAGCAGCTACTCCGGTTGCACCAGCAATGAGGTGAGGGTCTTTTTCGTCTTTGACTGCTTTCCCCCGGGGATAGATCCATAAGACTGTAATTAAAGCATTTTGATGGGCTTCGTATACAATCTGAGCTGCCTGACGTAGCATCTCGGGTTCATATTCACTCCCCAGGTAAATAGTATAACCAACTCCCAGAATATTAAGACCACTATTTTCCCGAAAGTTAATCACTTGTTCCACGCTCAACCATTGATTACTGAAAGGGTCAGACTGGGAGGTTTTGACCAGATGAGTTTTGGAATTAAGTTTTACCAGATAAGGAACTTTGGGATAATCCATCCCGTAGCGGGCAATCAGTCCCAGCTGGGTGGCAAAAACTCCAATTTTTGCTTTGCTGGCAATCCGGAACAGATGTTCCGGGTCATGATCATCAGGGTGAATTCCTTCTCCATAAAAATCATCATTTAAGTGTTCGACTTTTTGATCTCCGGCAAAAAGCATTAATCTTCCACTTTCTCGGGTAATCGCTAAATAGTTTTTGATGTACTTATCCCGCAAATTTTTGGGGACATCTAAAGGGACAATTATATCTTTAGCTTTAAGTTTCATTTTTATCCTCCTATCCGGTTGATGCTTTATTGATTTCTTTTCTTATGCGGTAGGATCTTTCGCGCAAAAGCACATAAGTAGCTCCACTGCCTCCATCGCAAAGCCGCGCACTAGCATAAGCTAAGACCCACTTCCGCCAGGGTCCGCGGGTAAGCCAATTTATTATCTGGGTTTTAAGCACTGGTTCCTGAGGGGAAGATAACCCACGACCATGGATAATTAAAATCCCCCTTTGTCCGGCTCTTATGGCTGCTTTTAAAAAATTGTCAAAAATTTTTTTTGCTTCCTGAACCCGGTATCCATGAAGGTCAAGGTAAGTTTCAATCGCAAAATCTCCTTGGTGGAGGCGTTTGGCAGTTTCGGACTTTACATTATATCCAATTCCTTCAATATACTCGGGGGTATGAGCTACCACAAAACCTTCCCCTTTTTCTATCAGCTTATTAAGGTGGGCAATGGTTTCTGCCTCTTGATTGTGGATAAGGTGGGTGGGGAGAGTAACTCTAACTCTTTTGGGATAGTAGTTATTGTGGGGTAATGGTTTAACATCTGCCATTGCTTTCCTAAACAATTCTTGTTCAGTGCCCGGATCTGGGGAGATATAATTTTGAAGGGTAATTTTTTTTTGCCGGCTAAGGGGAAAAGAAGCAGGTAGATTCTCTTTAAGAATCTTTAAATCCTGGAAAGAATGCAATACCAAAGAAAATCTCCTAATTTTCATCTTTCAATAAATTTTAAAGGATATACCGACTAAGGTCTTCATCCCGCACTACTTCTTTTAGTTTTTCAATCACATATTCTTTATTAATAATAATTTGTTGCCCGCGCATCTCTGAGGCACCAAAAGAAATATCTTCCAGAAGTTTTTCCATCACAGTATAGAGCCGACGGGCACCAATGTTTTCAGTACGGGCATTTACACTTTCAGCAATCTGGGCAATTTCTTCTATTGCTTCGGGTTCAAAAATTAAATCCACTCCCTCGGTTTTCATTAATGCCTGGTATTGTTTTATCAAGGCATTTTGCGGTTCCTGTAAGATTCGAATAAAATCTTCTTTGCCCAGTGAGTCCAGCTCCACCCGGATCGGGAATCGTCCTTGTAATTCAGGAATCAAATCTGAAGGTTTAGAAGTATGGAAGGCACCAGCAGCAATAAAAAGAATATGGTCAGTTTTTACCATTCCATGTTTAGTAGTTACCGTGGTACCCTCAACAATAGGAAGAAGGTCCCTTTGCACTCCTTCCCGGGAGACATCCGGACCGGTATAAGACTCACGGCCAGTAATTTTATCGATCTCATCAATAAATATGATTCCGGATTGTTCCACTCGTTCTTTGGCTATTTTGACTACTTGATCCATATCAATAAGCCGTTGGGATTCTTCTTGAGTTAAGATTTCAAGGGCTTCGGGAACTCTGACTTTTTGTCTTTTGCTCTTTTTCGGGAAAATATTGCCGAACATTTCTTTTAAATTTAATTCCATCTCTTCGATACCAGTAGCAGATAACACTTCAATAACCGGAAGAGTGCGGCTGGAAATTTCGATTTCTACTATCCGGTCATTTAATTTACCCGCCCGGAGTAACTGCCGGAGTTTTTCTCGGGTAGTGTCATGAAAGCCCGGTAGGCTTGAAGTTAATTCGGAATATTTTTCTTGGTCAAAGGATTCCCCTCCAGCTTCTTCCCGGCGGTAAGGGAGGAGTAAGTCAAGAATTCTCTCCTCAGCATTCTGTCGGGCTTTAGCCAACACTTTTTCCGTTTCTTCGGCTTTAACCATATTAACCGCAATTTCGGTAAGGTCCCGGACCATAGATTCCACATCCCGTCCCACATACCCCACTTCGGTAAATTTTGAAGCTTCTACTTTAAGAAAAGGAGATTGGGCAAGACGGGAAAGCCGCCGGGCAATTTCTGTCTTTCCTACTCCAGTAGGACCAATCATAATAATATTTTTAGGAGCGATTTCATCCCGGAGATCTTCCGGAACTTGTTGTCTCCGCCAGCGATTCCGCAAGGCAATAGCAACTGCTTTTTTAGCTTTGTGTTGCCCGATAATATATTTATCTAATTCAGCAATTATCTCTTTTGGGGTCAAGTTATTAGCCATATTTCTCCTGGTTATTATTTAATTAAAGTTCTTCAATAATAATCTCCTCATTGGTATAAATACAAATTTTAGCTGCAATTTTCATTGCCTCCCGGGCAATTTCAGTCGCAGTTAAGTTGGTATGTTCTAAAAGAGCTTTGGCTGCGGCTTGGGCAAATGGTCCTCCAGAGCCGATTGCAGTTACTGAGTCATCGGGTTCAATAACATCTCCATTTCCAGAAATGATAAAACAGTGATCGCGATCAGCAATAAGGAGCAATGCTTCCAGTCGCCGAAGGATTTTGTCTGTGCGCCAGTCTTTCGCTAACTCAACTGCTGCCCGGGTAAGGTTGCCATTAAACTGCTCAATCTTCTTTTCAAACTTTTCAAAAAGAGTAAACGCATCCGCAGTCGCTCCAGAAAATCCCGCCAGAATTTTGTCCTGATAAAGCCGACGAATCTTTTTCGCTTTATGCTTTAAAACGGTATTATTCAAGGTAACCTGACCATCGCCGGCAAGCGCTACTTTTCCTTCCCGCCGGACGGCTAAAATAGTGGTTCCGTGAATAAAATATTTTGGGTTACTCATACTTTCCCTTCCTTATTTGGGTAAGGATGAATCTTACCCGGAGGTCTTTGCCCGGGGATGGGCACGATCATAAACTTCCATAAGCCGGTCAATGCTTATATGAGTATATTTCTGAGTAGTAGAAAGACTCCGGTGTCCTAAAAGTTCCTGAATTGCCCGCAGGTCTGCTCCCGCATCTAACAAATGAGTAGCAAAACTATGACGAATTGCATGGGGATGCACTGGCCGAAACAAAGTCAGCTGTTTTCCGTAGCGAATAATCATTCGGGCGATACTCCGGCTGGTAAGTCTTTCTCCGCGGTTGTTTAGAAATAATGCCTCGCTTTTCCCCTTATCCTTTCTTTTTGCTTCCAGTAAGGAGCGAACTGAAAGATAATTTTCTACTGCTTTTATTGCCTTGCTTCCTACTGGGAGCATTCGTTCCTTGTTTCCTTTACCTTTAACTTTTAAATATCCTTGGGTAAGGTCAAAATCGCTAAGATTTAAACTCACCACTTCACTTACTCTTAAACCACAAGAGTACATTAATTCTAATATAGCACGATCTCGATAGCTTAAAAACTTTTCTTGCCCCGGCTGTTCGAGTAAAGAAAAAATCTCGTCTACCGATAAAAAATTGGGTATAGTCTTTTCTGGCTTAGGAGCAGATACTCCTTGCACTGGATTAAAAGAAATAATACCTTCTCGAAATAAAAATTTAAAAAAGGAGTTAAGGGTAGCAATTTTCCGGGCAATTGTCGTCCGGCTATTTTTTTTATGTAAATTTACCACAAATCGCCGGATAACTTCCGAAGTAATTTTCTTTAGATCTTCCTTCTCTCTTCCGGAAAAAATATTTCCTTTAAGGAAGTCAAAAAATTGGATTAAATCGTTGCGGTAACTTCTCCGGGTGTGGAAGGAAGCATTTTTTATTACCAGAAGATAATTATCGAACCTTTCTATCCAATTTTCCATAATAAAATTATCCCAAAATCAGATCGTAATAGCAACAAAAATTAAATTGGAGTGGGCTCTTCTGCTGGTTTTTTTTTCGCTCGCCGGAATCGACGGTGTATCCACCACCATTGCTCCGGGTATTTTTTGATCCAGGCTTCACAATGGGAATTGATAACCTGAAGATGGTCAATAATATCCTGAGGTTTGTTTTCCGAGTGATTTATTGTAATTTCAGGCAGAATATTTATAGTTTCAGTGTGGTCAAGATTGCGGTGAATAAATATTGGTATGATAGCAGCTCCGGTCCTTAATGCCAGGACGATTGGACCAGTATAGGTAGGGATTTGATAGTTAAAAAAATCTATTTTTTCGCCGTAGCGCTTGCGGGGGTTTTGGTCAATGAGCATCATTATTATTCCATTTTTCCTCAGGGTTTTTAGTGATTCGGTGACACACCGGTACCGGGGTTTGTAAGGGATAGTACCAATGCCTAATTTTTCTCTCCATAATTTAAAGACCTTAGCCAGATAAATATTCTCCGGGTCTTTGGCAATAAGGGAAAAGGGATAGCCAAGGCTGGCTAATTTGGCACTAATTATGGGGAAATTTCCCAGATGGGCACTTACCGCAATTACACCTTTACCCTTTTTTAATGCCAGATCTAAATGTTCTTTCCCTTGAAGAGAAATATTTTTCTCCCAATAACTTTTTTTCTGGGAATAAACAAAACTTAATCCTACTTCAATCATATCTCGGGAAATATTTCGAAAAACGGCGCGGGTAAGTGCCTTAATTTTCCGAGAAGAGAGATTGTCTCCGTAAACTAATTTAATATTTTTTTCCGCTATCTTTTTTCTCTTAGGGATCAAGTAGTATCCCAGGATTCCCAAACAATCTCCCAGAAAAGGGAGGAATCGTTTGGGGAGAAGGCGGATAAGAATAAGGGTAGTATTAACCCCCAGGACAGCTAATGCCGACAATAGGTTTCTCTCCCAGAAAAATTTTGTTTTTTTCTTTTTAGTTAGCTTGATTTTGGCTCTCAATTTTCTATGGTTTCTTTCTGGTAAAAGTTAATGGTATTTAGTATACTAAAATAAATAAAAATCTAAAATTGTGAAAGTAATTTTTTATTATCCGAAATTAAGTTAGTGCCGTAAAATGAAAAATTTAGTTTTTTTATTAGGATTATTATTTGGTTTTTGGGGAATAATGGCTTATAGCTGGGGAGGAGAACCGATGAAAGTGCGACTTTCCGCTTTAGCTGGTTCTTGGTATCCAGCGGAGCCGGAGGAACTTAAGGTAATGATAAAAAAGTACTTAGACGAAGCTCAGGTCTCAGAGATTAAAGAAGCAATCTTCGGTTTAATTGTTCCCCATGCCGGGTATCAGTTTTCAGGAAAGGCAGCAGCCTTTGGCTTTAAAGCGGTCCGAGGCAAAAATTTTAGTCGAGTAATACTCATTGGCCCTTCCCATTATGCGTGGTTTCGCGGAGTTTGCCTGTCCAGTTTTAGTTTCTATGAAACTCCTCTGGGGCAAGTTCCGGTTGACCGCTCAGTAGGAGAAGCGCTATCCCGTAAATCCATTTTTTCTTTTAATCCTACTGCCGAAGAAAAAGAACATTCTCTTGAGATTGAGTTGCCTTTTTTACAAATGGTGCTAAAGGATTTTACGATTGTTCCGCTGATTGTAGGTGAGCTGGAGGAAAAAGATTATCAAGAAGTGGCTAAATCCCTTAAGCCTTTTATTACGAAGGAGACTTTGGTGGTAGTAAGCTCGGATTTTACTCATTATGGATGGCGGTTTAATTATCTTCCCTTTCAAGAAAATATTAAAGAGAATTTAGCAAAACTGGATTTAGGTGCGGTTAAGATGATTTTAGAAAAAGATTTTGCTGGATACCAGAAATACCTGAAGGAAACCGGGGCTACCATTTGTGGTAAGAATCCGATCGGAATTTTACTAAATTTATTGCCCCCTGATTCTGAGGGAAAACTGCTTAATTATTATACCTCAGGAGATATTATTAATGATTACTCTTCTACGGTAAGTTATGTGTCCCTTATATTTATAAAAAAGGAGGAAGCATTACTCAAACCCTGAACTTTTATTTAAGCCCGATAAATGCTCCCATCCGGCCGGTTTTACCCTGGTCGCGACGATGAGAAAAAAATAGTTCTGGATTACAGCAGGTGCATTCGGGAGCTATTTCAATATTTTGCTCAGGAATTTTATTTTTCCAAAGTTCGAGAAAAATTGCCTGCTTAAGGTCAAAAAACATCCTTTCCTCGCTATCTTTTCTAAGTAAAGACGGGTTTAGTTGGTGAGGAGGAAATGACTCCCAGAAATCTTTTTTAACCTCAAAACAACAACTGCCAATTCCTGGACCTATTCCTACCAGGAGGCTTTTAGGGTCAGAGAAAAATTGTTTTTGGAGGGTTTGAATTCCTTGGGTAACAATTTCCTGGGCGATTCCCCGCCATCCGGCATGGATAAGACCAATTACGGAATTGAAAGGGTCATAAAGAAATACCGGGATACAATCGGCAACTTTTATCAATAATAATATCTTCTTCTCTGGTGTTATCAGTCCATCCACCCCGGATAATTCCAATAGCAACGGAGTATTCCGTTTGAGCAAAGGTTTTTTATTTATTACTGCTATTTTGTTCCCATGAATCTGTTTGGGAATTACTACGGGGAAAGAATCCCAATTTAAATTTGAAATTAGCCTTTGCCGATTAGCTAAGACCCTTTCCGGTTTGTCTCCAGTGTTTGTCCCCATATTTAAGCTGTAAAATGGACCTTCACTCACCCCCCCTTTTCGAGTAGTCACTCCGTGGACTAAGCTGGTGATATTTTTAAACTGATAAAACTGGAGAATAGGCAAATAGTTAAAATTGGTTAACTCCATTTTATTGAAGGTGATTATTTTTTTGCTCTTTTCCTTGATTATGCTTATTATTCCAATTAAGCAGATTTTCTGGCAACCGAAAAATTTGTTTAAAAATACTCTGGGCTTTTCGACTTAACGATCCAAAAACCGCTGGTTTCCACTCAGGGTCTTGGAGTGGACCGGTTACTTTATAATAAGTAACCACTACTGCTCCTTCTTCTCCTTTAAATACCGTCCCAAGAAGAGGAATCTTCCCTACGATCTTATCCACGGTCTCTAATGGCTGCACTGCTACTTCCATATCAATGGTTTTTTCTCCTAAATTAATCTCTCCCACTCCATTCATTTTCATTGCCGGAGAAGAGAGGAAAATGCTTTCGGTCCGGGCAATCCCGTTATTTATTTTAACTTCACTGGTTAGAATATCATAGGCCATACCCCGGGAAAGAAGCTTGCTGTAATCCTGAGTAAATATCCGGGAAAGATTGAGCAAGGAAAAAAGTTTCGAAATAATAGTAAGTTTTTTTAGTACTCCTTTTTCTGAGGTAAAACTCATTTCCCCATTTAAGGTTTTCATCCACTCCGAAAGATTTCTTCCCCGGCCAGTAACTGACCCTTTGAGGTTAAGAGTCCCGGTAATTTTTCGAGCGCTTTTAGGAAAAAGTTTGAGAAATTCCTGGGTAGGAAGGTTTTTTATCTCACTGGTAAGGGTAAAAATTTCGGGCTGCTCAACAAATACCGGCAAGTTTATATTTTTACCTATCCAATAGCCTCCATTAGACTGGAGGGTTAAGAAAGGGATCCGGATAATCCCCTGTTGGTAACTGATTGGTTTGACTTGATCCCCTTCTTCAGTAGTTAATTGAGAAAAAGAAAAATCTTCGAGTTTGCCGTGGGCGGCACGGGAAGAAAAAAAATAGAATATTTCTCCCTGAGAACTTATTTCGGTTTCCAGGTTACTTACCAACAATTTTTTATAATGAGCTTCTTTGATTTTCAAGAAAACTTTTTTCAGGGCAAAAGTAGGAGGTTTTCTTTCCTTTTGGGGACGGGGTTTATAGAAGTCTAAAAAGTTTATGTAACTCCCTTCGAGCTTTCCAGTAATTTTGGGGTTCCTGAGGCCATCCCAAACTCCAGAAAACCAAACCTCGGAAGACCCGGTTTGAAATTTAATCTGGGGGAAGGTAAGACCAGAAGAAGAAAAACCTATTTTACCTTCAGTTTGCTCAAAGGGGTAGGGGAAAGCAGGAAAGTTTAAAGTTATACCTTTAAACTGGGATTCTCCTTGAAACCGAAGGTTTTCACTTCGATATCCCTGGCAATTAAAATCAATGAATATTTTTACCTTCCCGGCTCCGCTCACTCCTTCCCAGGGGAAAAAAGATGCCGCTAAGTCATTAATATCACCTTCATCTGACTCAACATGAAAATATATTTTTGCTTCTTCTCTGGAGCGGTAGTTTTTAATCTCTCCTCTACCAGTGCAAGGAGAGTTAGCCCATAGGCCTGAGAAATTCGGAAAAGTAATGGAGTGGGAAGAAAACTTAATGGTTCCATTCATTTTTCTCGCTGGTTGCCGGAACTTGGCGTAGTTGAAGTCAGCATCGATCAGTTTTAGCTCTCCTTCTAAGGCGAGGTTTTTTAAATTGGAAATCGTGCCATTACCTTTTATCGTTAATAGCCCCTTGCCTCTGTTGAGCTGAAGTTGATTTAACTCCTTTAAAGCGGAAGCAGGGATTTGCTTTAAATGGAGGAGAGGATTGATCTCCTTTAAGTCAATTTCAAAGTCTCCCGATAAAGTGAAATTTCCCGATTCCGTAAGTGCAAAATTACTTTTATTTATCTTAGATGAGCCAAAAAGACCGGTTAAATCCGAAATTGTAAGCTCCCGATTTTTGAAATTTAGCCTTCCGCTAAGCTGGGCAAATTTAGGAATATCCTCTCCCAGTTTAAACGAAATATCTCGGAAAAAAAAGTTCCCGGCAATCGATTTTTCTTTTGGTTTTGGCAAGGCAGGTAAAAAGCTTTCCGAATAGCTTAGCCTCAGGTTTTGAATTAAACCAGTGTTAATATTTCGCATAAACTTTTGGATTTTCTCCGGAAGCAAGGATAAAGGAAATTTAGTAATAACCGAGCGATAATCTAATTGAGGAACTCTTACTTCACCGTTAATCAGAGATACACCATTTCTAATTTTTTCTACTCGAAAATTGCCGGTCATTGAAAACTCTGGGGTGGTCAGGGTAAGTAACGGAAACTCCCATTTCTCTTTTTCCTGGTTTAAAGCGAATTGGAGGTGCAATTTATTGATTTTTATATGCCCGGGGTGGGGTTGGGGAAACGAGAAATTAAAGTTAGCAATATCTAACTCCCCGTTGGCACTAAATTTTTTGCCGATCACCCCTTCGGTAAAAAAAATTCCATTTCCTATTCCTTGTAAGGATGTAATTCTTTTCCATTGATAAAGGTAGGGAGTAAATGGGGAAAGGGATAGGTGAGAAAACTTGGTATTTCCTTTAAATAAGGCTGATTTTATTTTCGAACCTTGAAAAATTGGTAAGATCGCGCCGGTGATATTAAAGTGACTTAGCTGGCTGCCATTTTTAAAATTAAATTGAGAAAAAATTGGGATAAACCCATTTTTAGAGGGTTTTCCGGTCCGTAAAGTTAAATTCGTGATATAAAACTCCACCGGTGGCTGAGGGAAAGTCCAATCCTTAAAATCAATTTCTCCTTCTTGAACAGCTAACTGTTTTAAAGAAATCTTTACTTCCTTTAACCATCCTCCCTTCTTTGACTCCCGGAGTACCGGAAAAGAAAAAAAATTCCAGAGGTCCTGGGTAGTAGTATTCAAACCTTCTTTCCCGTTTCGGCAAAGAAAAACCCGGGGATGATCTAAAAGGATATAATTAAAATAAATGGTGCGAGAAAAAAGGTAGGTAAGGGAGAGTGATAGTTGAAGTTTCTTTAGCGAAATAAAGTCAGCTTTCCCATCCGGAGCTTTTATTATTACCTGGTTTAAAATTAAGCTGGTGCGGGGGAAAAGCTGAAACTCAGCTTTTTGAATAGTAACTGGACGGTGAATAATGGAGCTGAGCTTTTTTTCCAGAAATAATTTTCTTTCCTTCTCTCCCCAGAAATAATTGATCCAGATTGAACCAGCAAGAATTAGTAGCACTATTAAACTGAATAAAATTGTTAGAGTAATAAAAAAAGTTTTTTTCTTCATAAATTTTATCGCATTATTCCTTTAATCTCTGGTTCAGCTTAAAAATTGAATAATTTTTTGGCATTAATAGTGGTTAGGGTGGCCAGTTCTTCTTTTTTTATCCCTTTAATTTGGGCTACGATTTCAACCGTATATATTAGGTAAGCTGGTTCGTTTCTTTTTCCGCGAAATGGATGGGGAGCGAGGAAAGGGCAATCAGTTTCTAATAAAATTCGCTCTAACGGAAGGTTACGGACCAGTTCCCTATATTCATCCGATTTTTTGTAAGTCACAGTTCCGGGTATAGAAATATAAAAGCCCATATCCATACACTTTTGGGCCATTTTTTGGTCCCCAGAGAAACAATGGATCACCCCTCCGATGGTTTCTGCTTTTTCTTCTTGCAGAATTTTTATTATTTCGTTATGAGCATTCCGGTCATGGATAATTACAGGAAGGGAAAAATCGCGAGCAAGCCGGAGTTGCTCCCGAAAATGGTGAATCTGGACCTCAGGGGGGGATAAATTTCGATAAAAATCCAAACCAATCTCACCAATTGCCACTACCCGGCTATCGGCAGCTAAGTTTTGGAGTTGAAAATAAGTTTCTTCACTTATAGTTTTGGTTTCGTGAGGATGAATTCCTACTGCGGCAAAAATAAACTCGTATTCTTTCGCTAAGGCTAAAGTATTTTTACAATCTTCGATATTAGTACCAATTGAAACAATTTGTTTTATTCCGGCCGCTAAAGCCCTTTTAATAATCTCGGGGCGATCCTTATCGAATTCCGGAAAGGAGAGATGGGCATGCGTATCAACTACTAACATAAATTATTCGGCAATTATTTTTACTAAAACTTTTCGTTTCCGAGGACCATCAAATTCACAAAAGAATATTCCCTGCCAGGTTCCGAGAAGTAATTCGCCGCCACTAACCAAAACTGCTTGGGAACAACCGATCAAGGAGGATTTTATGTGGGCATCAGAATTCCCTTCACTGTGGGTATATTGCCCAACCGGAGGAACGAGTTTTGCCAGATGAAACTCAAGATCTTTCATCACACTCGGGTCAGCATTTTCATTAATTGTTATCGCCGCAGTAGTATGAGGGACATAAATATAACAGATTCCTTCCTTTACCCCTGATTTTTTTACTATCGCTTTTATCTGAGAAGTGATATCAATCAGTTCAACTCGTTTTTGGGAAAATACATTTATCGGTTCCATAAGATTTTTCTCGCTATCGGTTAAGTTAATTCCAGCTTGCCTCCATCACCCCGGAAATCTTAGCAATCTTCTGGATAACCCTACCGCTTTGCCCTCGGTCCTTTAACCGGACATTAAAACTTATATTTACCCGGTTTGGTTCATTATAAATGGAATAAGATTTATTCTGCACCCGGATATGTTCCTGGCTAAAAATTTCTTGACACCTGGCTTCTGCTTCCTGAGATTTTTCGCCTTCAGTAGTGATTTGCACCGTATGATAGACAATGGGATGGAAATAATGTTCCAACCACTGAAGCGAAATAAGTAAAATCAAAACAGTCCCAGTTGAAAAAACCGCTAAAGCATAGCAACCTTCGCCAATTATGATTCCCAAAGCAGCTACAAACCAGATACAGGCAGCAGTAGTGATTCCCCGGATGAGATCACCGATACGAATTATTGCTCCCGCCCCCAAAAAACCGATGCCGGTCATAATCCCAGCTACAATCCTTCCCGGGTCAATGGTAATTCTAATATCCTGAGGTAAAGGTTCGGGCAATTGAATATAGACTTTTGCTGCTAACATTATAATGGTAGCACTTACACAAACTAAAATATGAGTTCGTAAACCGGCTGGACTTCCATGCATTTCCCGTTCTAATCCGATTGCTCCCCCAAGGATAAAGGCTAAAATTAACCTGATCCAGGTCTCTCCGTTTAGGAACAGGGATTCAGTCAGCTGGCTCATTTTTTTCTCTCAATAAATTAGTTTTTATCAGCCTAATCAAAAAGTTACCTGGGAGTCAAGTCCTTTTTGCAAATTGCAAAATTTTCATTAATTTTTTCTTTAATTTTGTTATAATACAATTTTATCCTTTTGGTTTAAGGAGGTATTTATTTCTTGACATTTTTTGAAATAATAAAAATAATTATACCATTAAATGTATAATTATCATGCTGGGGGTTGCCGAAACTTATACCTGACCTAATAAATAAGATAGTTTAAGGGACCCTGAAGCGAATTAGGGGGGCAGAAGTAAAAAACTGATTCCGAATCAAGTTAGGGATGAGGAGGAGCGAAATTTAAATTTTAGGCACGTAGCTCAGGGGGAGAGCGCTACCTTGACGCGGTAGAAGTCGGCGGTTCGAAACCGCCCGTGCCTATATTTTTGAAACCAGTTCACCTTTAATTCATAAAAGGGCATCATGACTGGTTAACCATTTATGATGCTTTTTTATTATCTATTTGTCCGGTAGGTGAGGTAAGAATTGTCCGATAAAATCAAGGTAAGAACTATTGATGGAGCAGAAAGAGAGTTTCCTCGGGGGATAACCCTGGAAAAAATAATTACTTTGACTGCAACTGGAGAAGGTGATCAGAAATATATTGCGGGGAAGGTAAATGGAGAAATTTGGGATCTCTCTTCTCCTTTATATTTTGACAGTGAGGTAGACTTTATTACCATTGCGCAAGAAGAGGGTCTTAAGATTCTCCGGCACAGCACTTCTCACATCCTTGCCCACGCGGTACAGGAGATATTCAAGGAAGCAAAAATCGCCATTGGTCCAGCCATTGACAATGGATTTTATTATGATTTTGATTATACCCGACCGTTTACCACGGAAGACTTAAAGATTATTGAATTGAAGATGCAGGAGATTATTGACCGCAATTACCCTTTTATCCGAAAAGAAGTAGATCGAGAAGATGCAGTTAAGATTTTTACCGAACGAAATGAGCCTTATAAATTAGAACTTATCCAGGAAATCCCGGATGATCGAGTCTCACTTTATCAAGATGGTGAGTTTATTGATCTTTGTCGGGGACCTCATCTTCCGTCTACCGGTTGGGTGAAGGCTTTCAAGCTTACTGGAGTTGCCGGAGCTTATTGGCGAGGAGATGAAAGAAATCCAATGTTACAAAGGATTTACGGCACTGCGTTTCCTACTCAGGAAGAACTCGAAAACTACCTTAACTATTTGGAGGAAGCAAAAAGACGGGACCACCGAAAATTAGGAAAAGAGCTTGATCTTTTTAGTATTCAAGAAGAGGCAGGAGCTGGTCTGATATTTTATCATCCCCACGGGGCACTTATCCGGAGTATTCTTGAAGATTTTGAAAAAAAAGAACATATAAAACGAGGATATCAGCTGGTAAAAGGACCACAAATTCTTAAATTAGATTTATGGAAAAAATCCGGTCATTGGGATAATTATCGGGAAAATATGTATTTTACCGAAATAGAAAACCAGCAATATGGTCTAAAACCAATGAATTGCTTGGCCCATATGATGATTTATAAATCAAAAATCCGGAGTTATCGTGATCTACCTATCCGGTATTTTGAATTAGGCACCGTCCATCGTCACGAAAAAACCGGAGTTCTTCATGGATTATTCCGGGTCCGAGAATTTACTCAAGATGATGCCCATATTATTTGCACTCCGGAGCAGTTGAAAAATGAAATAAAAGAAATCATTGACTTTATCCGAGAAGTTATGCAAATATTTGATTTCAAATATGAGATGGAGCTAAGCACTCGTCCCGCTAAATCTATTGGGAGTGATGCGGACTGGGAAAAAGCTACCCATGCACTGGAAGCAGTTTTAAATGAGACGGGGATCCCTTTTTCCATTGATGAAGGGGCGGGGGCTTTTTATGGGCCCAAAATTGATGTAAAACTTAAAGATAGTTTAGGTCGGGCGTGGCAATGCTCTACTATTCAGTGTGATTTTACCCTTCCGGAACGGTTTGATTTGACTTATATTGGTGCTGATGGAGAGCGCCATCGTCCGGTAATGATTCACCGGGTAATTTTAGGGGCTTTAGAACGATTTTTAGGGATATTGATCGAGCATTATGCAGGAGCGTTTCCTTTCTGGCTGGCACCAGTGCAGGTAGTGGTTCTCCCTATTACTGACCGTCAACACGGGTATGGTGAGAGAGTATATCAGATTATTCGAGAGAAAAATTTTCGGGTAGAAAAGGATTTTCGGAATGAAAAATTAGGGTTTCGAATTCGCGAAGCTCAGCTTAAAAAAATTCCCTATATGGTGGTAATTGGAGAACGGGAAGAGCAAAATCAGGGAGTTGCTCCCCGAACCCGTGAGGGTAAAGATTTAAAATGTATGAGTATAGATGACTTTTTAAGCCTATTAAATTCAGAAAAGATTTTTTAAAGAAGGAGGTGACGGTAATAGCTACTGAAAAAACCAGAATAAACAATGAGATCCGCTGTCCGGAGGTCCTGTTGATCGATGCCAATGGCAAACAGGTAGGAGTAATGTCTCCCCAGGAAGCGTTAAAGCACGCGGAAGAACAAGGTTTAGATTTAGTTGAAGTTGCTCCGAAAGCGAATCCACCGGTTTGCCGGATAATGGATTATGGTAAGTTTAAGTATCAGCAGCGGAAGAAAGCTCAGGAAAGTCGTAAAAAAAAGCTTCATTCGATAACTACAGTTAAAGAGATCAAACTCCGACCGCGCACTGAAGAACACGATCTTTACTTTAAGGTTCGGAATTTGAAGAAATTTTTGGCTAACCGGAATAAGATTAAAGTTTCTCTCCAATTCCGGGGACGTGAGATAGCCCATATCGATTTAGGCGAAAAAATGATGGCTCGAATTATGGAGGAAATTAAAGATATTGGAATTATCGAACAGGGACCAAAACTGGAAGGTCGGTTTATGACGATGGTAGTAGCACCGAAACCTTAATAGGGGTAGCGGGAGAAACGGACAGGCAAATAATTGGCCAGGCGAAAATTTTGCCAGAATGGAATTTTTACTTTAGAGGAGTAACTTAAATGCCAAAATTAAAAACTAATAAAGGAGCGGCGAAGCGTTTCCGGGTAACTGGGACCGGAAAAATAAAGTATAAGAAGGCTTATCGGAGTCATATTTTAACGAAAAAATCTCCGAAGCGGAAACGTTCACTGCGAAAGCCTGCTTTAATAAGTAAAAGGGATGAAAAAAATATTCGACGACTGATCCCTTATAAGTGAGAGTTAAGAATTAAAATTTTAAAAGAAAGGGAAAGATTATGCCACGAGCAGTTAACAATGTTGCCTCGCGTCGGCGAAGAAAGAAAATTCTTAAGCTGGCTAAAGGGTATCGAGGTGCCCGGGGCCGATTGCTCCGAGCTGCTT